>FZPS01000074.1_pt141 | contig 12652 bp, 8 predicted proteins | sample 1817821 | NCBI WGS metagenome assembly FZPS01 (sample SAMEA104158645, study PRJEB21678) | metagenome | place: Germany | collected 2015-04-21 | reverse complement strand
CTATTTGGGAGCGGTCATATTGCCGCTTATGATTTTGCAGGTAATAAACTCTGGAAGCGTGATCTCCCTAATGAACATGGTCTTACAAAGAGTCGCTTTCTCAACGCAGTCACGCCGGTCTTCTTTGCCGGAAGGCTCTATATCCCTCTGCCGGCCGAAGACTCGGCTTCCCAGCCGAAGCCTCTCCTTTTGTGCCTGGATGCTAAAAACGGAGCAACTTTGTGGACTCAGGAGTGGCTCGCTCACGCCAATGAAAAACAGAGATGCGGCCCCCTGAGCGCTTCTCTCTATGAAGGGGAGGGTGAACAGAAAAAACAGCTCATTGTCTCTGGGGTCAGTGGTATCACAGGGCATTGTTTGGAGAGCGGCGATGAAATTTGGAGCTATCTTCCAGCAAACGGGCAGTCAGCTAAGCAGGAGCTCATTTTATCTGCACCGGTGCCGGCGCCTGATATGGGAGTGCTTTTTGCAGTTATCTGTAGTCAAAAATCGCTAATTGCCATCGATATGAACAGCGCCACAGGTTCCGTCGAAGAAAAGGATTTAGTCTGGATTAGCCAAGAGCAAGATGCTTTAAACAGCGTCTCTTCTCCTCTCTACTATCTGGGAAAAATTTATGTGTTGGAAACGGACTCTCCCAGCTCGTTGGTTTGCAGAGAGGCTGTAAATGGAAAAGAGCTTTGGAGGGGGCGGCTGAGTGTGAGAGATCGTTTCAGCAGTTCACCCACTGGAGCGAACGATAAAATCTACTGCCTGAGTGATGAGGGGCATGTTCTCATTATTAGCGCCGTTGCTTCACAGTATGAGGAAATCGCCAGCATAAAGATGGATGGCCAGACTTTTAATTCCAATATAGCGGTCTCCAATCAAAGACTGTTTATTCGGACGCTGGAAAAACTCTATTGCGTGAAAAAGCGGCAATGGATTCGTTTTATGGACAACGAGTTCCTGGATTAATAAAGAGCATCCCCGCATTCTGCTCGGATGCGGCGATATTTGTTGTTACACCCTACACGGGGTTTGCAACCCCGTGTAGGGTGTAACCGTTTCCTTCAATGTTATGTTTTGAGACAATGCAGTAGCTTCAGGGGGTGAATCTGCTTGAGATTCTTCGTTTTTTGTGTATACACTCACGCGCATGTTGAGTTCTTCAATACTTGCAGCGTCCACATTGGAGTTAGAAATCCATCCCCTGCTGATATTACCTTTTGTGTTGCTGCTTTTTTCTATAGCGGTGATGCCCCTGCTCAATTCAAAGTGGTGGGGCAAGTATTATCCTTATGTCTCGGTTGGTTGGGGGAGCATTGTACTTTTATATTATCTTTTTGTTTTCAAGGCGCCTGAGCCGGTGCTGCATGTAGCTGCTGAATATATGAGCTTTATAGCGCTTATCGGTTCGCTTTTCGTAGTTTCCGGTGGAATTCATATATCGACAAAGGGGCAGGCCAAGCCGCTATTGAATTGCGTTTTTTTGGCGGTGGGCGGGATTCTTTCGAACATTATTGGGACTACGGGCGCATCCATGCTTCTGATACGGCCGTGGATACGGATGAACAGAAGGCGGATTACCAGTTTTCATGTAGTTTTTTTTATCTTCATCATTAGTAATATTTCCGGAGCATTGACTCCTATTGGGGATCCGCCGCTTTTTTTGGGTTTTTTGAGGGGAGTTCCTTTCTGGTGGACTTTGGAGCATTGTTGGCAGGGCTGGCTGGCTGGGATGCTGATAACCCTTTCTGTTTTTTACTTTTTTGATTCTCGCAATTACCGTAAGGCATCTCTTCGAAAGGTGGAGGCAGAGCCGGAGCCTGCCGATGAAGGTGCCTGGAAAGTGAGCGGTTTGTCCAACCTGGGGTTCCTGCTTATGATTTTAGTTGCGGTTTTCATAGAGAGCTCATTTTTCGTGAGGGAAATTCTTATGATCCTGGCTGCGGTCGGTTCTTATTTGACGACATCGAAAGCGATTCATGAAAATAACAATTTCAATTTTCATCCGATACAGGAGGTTTCCTGGCTTTTTGCTGGGATATTTCTGACGATGCTGCCGGCGCTTAGCTATCTGGGGAGCCATGCGCAGTCTTTTGGTATAGATACGCCGATGAAGTTTTTCTGGTTTACCGGGTTGCTGTCCGGTGTACTGGATAATGCTCCAACTTATTTGACTTTTCTGGCGACAGCGATGGGACTTTACGGTGGGGATATTTCCTCCAAGGCTGATGTATTGCAGTTTGTGGCGCTACATGATCATCACCTGGTGGCGATTTCTTTGGGAGCAGTTTTCTTTGGAGCGATGACTTATATCGGCAACGGTCCGAACTTCATGGTTAAATCGATAGCGGATCAGGAGGATATTGAGATGCCCACGTTTTTTGGATATCTCTTTAAGTATGCGGTGCCCTTTTTGATTCCGATATTTTTACTGGTCTCGCTGCTGTTTTTTTCACCGTGGAGTATTTTTTAGCGGAGTGGGATTCTCAAGAGAATTTGGTTGGAGTCAGATAAGCAAGGTTTTATACTTGCAAGCGCTGCTATGGGTGAAGAGAGCAAAGAGTGGATGATTGAGGTAAAAGGGTTGACGAAGTGCTACGGGAACTTTGAGGCGATTAGCGATTTGAATTTCACCGTAAAGCGTGGGGAAATCGTCGGACTTTTGGGGCCAAACGGGGCAGGCAAGAGCACGACGTTGCGTATTTTATCCACTTTTTTGGCAGCGACTTCTGGGACGGCTCGAGTAGCTGGTTTTGATGTTTTTAATGAATCCGATAAGGTGCGCAAACGGATTGGATATATGCCCGAGAACAATCCGCTTTACCTGGATATGCGGGTTTATGAGTATCTTAAGTATCGGGGCAGGCTGAAAGGGCTCGATGCACGCCAGAGCAGAGAACGGGCAGAAATCGTGATGAAGGAGTGCGACCTGGAAGATGTGCAGCGGAAGATGATTGCCCAGCTTTCTTTGGGGTATCGCCAGAGGGTAGGTCTTGCGGATGCACTGGTGAGCGAGCCTGAACTGATTATTTTGGATGAGCCGACTTTAGGTCTGGACCCGAACCAGGTGCGTGCTGCCCGCCAGCTGATAAAAGATTTGGGGGGAAAACATACGGTTTTGATTTCAAGCCATATTTTGCATGAAGTGGAAATGACCTGTAATCGGGTACTGATTTTGAATCAGGGCAAAATACTGGCTTCTGATGACACGGCCCACTTGCAGTCCATTATGGGGCAAACAGCCCGGGTAGTGGCAGAGATAAAAGCGCCACTGGAGGATTTGAAGTTTTTCCTGAAAAACTTTGAAGGGTTACTGGCAGTTGATATTTCGGCGGCGGAGGGAGATTACTATCTCTGTGCACTTTCTTTTGGGGCTGAAGCTGCCGACCCAAGAGAAGAGGTTTACAAGCTGGTGGTTAAAAATAATTGGCTTTTGAGGGAACTGACAATCAGTCGGCCTTCGCTGGAGGATGTTTTTGTCCACCTGACCAAGAAGAAGCAAGAAGAAGATGACGAGGAATAGAGGGGTGAGGAGGAATCATCTGTGAAAGTTTTTAGGACACTGCTTAGGAGAGAGCTGGGGGTCTGTTTTGGCGTATTAAACGGATATGTGATTGTGAGTGCAGCGCTCTTTCTCGTGGGGGTCTGTTTTTACGATCTGGTTTATCGCCTAAACACACAGCCGACGGATATGACCTTGACGGAAATGTTTTTCTTTTCCTGGTACTTCTGGTTAATCCTGTTGTTATCGACGCCACTGATTACGATGCGCACCTTTGCGCATGAGAAGTCCACGGGCACTTATGAAACGCTGATGACTGCGCCGGTGAGCGATGTGGAGGTGCTCTTGAGCAAGTTTTGCGGAGCGCTCTTTTTTCACGCGATTATATGGCTGCCTGTTTTCATCTCAATGTTGCTGCTGCGCTTCTATATTCATAATCCGTTGGTGGTGAATGTTACCAGTATTCTTACCACTTATTTTGCGGTGTTGATGGTGGGAGCCCTTTATATTTCCATTGGTTGCTTTGGATCAGCTTTGACGCGGAGCCAGATTGTAGCGGGGATGGTGAGTTTTACGCTGGGCATGGGGATATTTATGTTGAGCGTCAACGTGCTTTTTGTGGTTCCGGAGCCCGGCCAGCTATCCCTGATTCTGGCCAAGATATCTCTGGCCGATTACATGAGGGATTGCTCTCGGGGGATACTGGATAGCCGTCCTTTCTTATTTATCTTAAGCTCAACTTTTCTTTTTCTTTTTTTAACGTGGCGCGTTTTAGAATGGCGTCGGTGGAGGTAGAAGATGGAATACGATGAGATCAGTTTTTCAGCGATTAAACGCAGGCGAATCAAGCTCAATGTGCTGGGCTCGCTGGTCGGATTGCTGGCGGTGGTTGTATTATTAAATTTGCTGGGTTCGAGGCACTTCTTTAGGTGGCATCTGGATTCCAGGGATACTTCAATGCTTTCTCCGATGACGGTGGAAGCGCTTAAATCTCTTAAGCAGGATGTTAGAGTGGTGGTGCTTTTTAAGACAGATTTACCGCTTTATGCGTCTATTAATAATCTGCTCAAAGAGTATGAAAATGTAACCAGCCGTTTGAAGGTAGAGAGGATCGACTACATTGAAAACCCGCAGGCAGCCGAAGCAATCAAGAATAAATATCGACTCAGCTTGCCCGCGACAGATAAAGAGACCTTTTTCCGAGATTTGGTTATCTTTGAAGTGGATGGTAAACCACCGCGGGTGATTTACGAGAAAGAGTTTTCTGATTTCAATGTATCCGATGTTGTTTCAGGGCGTGACCAAAAGATTAAGAGAATCACCTTTAAGGGAGAGATGCTTTTTACTGGTGCGCTGGCCTCTCTGATGGAAAGCGGAGAGCGTGTGGCGTACTTTTCAATGGGGCATAATGAGTTTGACCCGGAAGAAAAGGATGAGCTCAGCGGCTACTCAAAGTTCGCTGAGATACTCACTCAAAATTACGTCCAGGTGAAAAAATTCCATATTTGGGCTGAAGAGACAGTGCCGGCTGATTGTAATCTTTTGGTTATCCCAGGTCCCAGAAAGCCATTGGTTGAGCAGGAGGTTGCCAAGGTTGGGGAGTACCTGAAGCGCGGTGGAAGCTTGCTGGTTCTCTTCCCTCAGTCTGGAGTTACTCGGCTTGAGCCTCTTTTAAAAGAGTGGGGAGTAGAGGTAAAGGACCAGTTGGTTTACGATCCGGAGGTCGTACGCCTAAACCAGGGGCTAATGCTGACTAACTTTAACTCCCAAAGCGCTATTACCCGTCCTCTGTATGGTTCTCAGATGTATATGCCGCTAACCCGTGCCGTTTGCAAAACAGGCTTTGCTGGCAAGGCGGCTGATGCTCCACAGGTGATGGAGCTGCTTTTGAGTGGTCCCAAAGGGGTTCTGGTTGCTCCTGCTACTGATGGGAAGGAGATGCAGATTGAGAGCGAAGAGAGTCAGGAGTTTAGCATGGCGGTTTCTGTGGAAAAGGGAGCACTTCAGGGAGTGGACTCTCTTAAGGGAACGACCCGCATTGTGGCTGTGGGGAGCTCTGTGTTTCTCAATAACAACTGGATAGATGCTTCTTTTGGCAATCGCGACTTTGCAGTGTTGGCGATAAACTGGCTCCTGGATAGAAGCCAGTTGATGAAGGGAGTCGGCCCGCGGGCCATTGTGGAGTATCAGCTTAATCTGAGCGATGTTCAAATTAAGCTGCTTATGTGGGTTATGATGGCAATAGTCCCCGGGATTGTGTTGGGAGTTGGGCTGATTGTGTGGGCTCGCAGGCGTAACTAGCACTGGAGTATAGATGAAGACAGGATTAACGTGGATATTGATCGGTTTGGCCGTGGTCCTGGCTATAGCTGTGTTCTGGTTCGATAAGCCGCCCTCTCAGCCTGATGCACCACAGAAAGGGCCGCTGTTCCCTCACTGGGATGAAAAGAAGGTGAGTTCTGTAGATTTTTTTTATTCATCCAATAGTTTTGTGAGCGCTTTAAAGGAGGCGGGTCATTGGAACTTGCAGGCGCCTCTTCGCTATCCGGCTAATGAGGAACTCCTGGAGCAGATTGTCTCTTCCATTCGGTTGTTGGCTTCGGACCAATATATTCAGGGAGAGGAGTTGACCAAAAATAAAAAAGCGCTTTCGGATTATGGAATTAAACCTTTTCACCGCTCGCTGATCCTTCAGCATGGAAATGAACGGGTGGAGATTCGCCTGGGCGATCAAACGGTTGGAGAAGATGAAGTCTTTTTCCAATTGATTGGAAGAGATGGCGTTTACCTTGCCCCGACAGCTTTTTCTCTTTTGATACCGGAAGAATCAGACGGCTGGAGAGACTCTCGAGTGGTGAGACTGGACCGAAAAAGAGTAGAAAAAATTAGCTTTAAAGCACCGTCCCCTTACGGTTTTGAGCTGGAGCGCAGAGTAGGGGACCCAGAGCGTTGGAGCATTGTCCGCCCTACGCCAGCCAGGGCTGAATCCAAAAAGGTTACTGCTTTATTGGAACTTTTTTCTGAGTGGGATGTGCTCAAGTTTGTGACCGATAACCCCAGAGAGTTTAATACCCGCTACGGGTTGGCGCAGCCGCAGGCTGAAATTGAATTTATGTTTAGCAGCGCCTCTTTGGCTTCTGGGGTGAACCCTGAAGCTTTACCATCAGATGTTCAGGCCAGCCTGGCTCCAGGGGCGGAGCTGCGAACACTGAAGGTTGAGTTCGGAAATATAGACGTTACCAATACTGAGGCAGCCTATATTGGGTTAATTGATAAAGGAAACACCAACGTTATTCTTGCAAAAGGAGAGTTTCTGAAAAACTTGATGTTCCCCTGGCAGGAGCTTCGTACTCAACGGCTTTGGGATATTGAAACGAATGAGGTCAAAGAGGTGGTTTTCACAACTTCTCCCACGAATGAAAAAGAACGAGGTGGCTTTGTGTTAAAAAAAGAGGACTCCATGGAAAGCTGGCGGGCCGAAGGGTTTGGAGCCAATACTCTTAGTGGGACCAATAGCTACAAAGCTGACCCCAAAGTGGTGGAGTGGGTTTTGGACCAACTGGCTCACACGGAGGTTTGGGAGGTGGCCAAGGATGCAGTGACTGATTTTTCCCCGTATGGTTTAGAGGAACCGTTTCAGAGTATTCGAGTAGAGAGAGAAGGATTGGTGCCTCAGCAGGTGGACTTTGGTTGGGCTCAAAGTCTGGCTGCGGATTCTGAAGAGGATGAGGAGGTTGTCTATGTACGATCGCGCGGCTCAGGCAACCTGGCAAACGAATCCTCAGTAAGCGAAGTGGCAATAGCTGATGCGCTTAAGTTCCCCACCGATGCTTTCCAGATGAGTGTGCGGGATGTGATAAACTTTACGACCAATGACTTTGTACAGGCGACTTTTCAGTTGGGAGAGCGCACCCGTACCGTCGAGCGTGGTCTGGCTGGTGAATATAAGATAGCTGGGTATAGCGGAGAAATCCCGGAAGAGGTGATTTTTATTTTTGACGAGCTGGTTTATCGGTTGGGGACGTTGCGTGCCGAGAGCTGGATATACATTGGCGATGAGATACCACCAGAGTTTGAAATGCCAGAAGTTGAGCGCTCTTTGAAAGTTCAGTACCTGAGAAAGGGGAATGTGGGAGAGTGCCATCTCATTTTTGTAGGAATGAGGGTGGATGGAATGCAGATTGCCGCGGTGAGACGACAAGGTAAAATGTGGATTTTCAAGTTTCCTCCAGTGGTCTATGAATATTATGGGGATATGCTTGATATCCTGATGGGCAGGGATGCAGCAGGGAGAAAATAACCGAGACTTGCGGGCTCGCAAGGCAGTAGCATTTTGGCTGTACTTGAAACAGAAAAGAGCATTAATGCGTTGGATGTTCTATCCAGTGTTTGGTGCTTTAATTTTAATTTTTTTCTGTTTTGTCTGGTTATCAACAGTCGGATTGCCTGCTTTTGCCACTCGGCAAATTGCCCATGAACTCAACTCTTTGGGGTTTGAATTTAAAGCGCAAAAACTGAAGCTGACCTGGGGGTTGGGTGTCTATGCTTCAGGGCTCTCTCTTTCTCCTAAAGAAGAAGGCGGAGCACACTTTTGTTTATCGGATGCTGTGCTCAACATCGGTTTTTGGAGGTGGCTTCAGAGTGGCAATGTTATCGGTTCGGTTCAGATCCGACAGGGGCATTTACAGTGGCCCCTTGGAGAGCAGGAAGGCGAAGAGCTTGAACTTGATGAGATAGCTGGAGTGATGGTATTTGACGAAGTTGAGCAGGATGTTTGGACTCTTAAGAACCTTAGGGGCAAGCTCCTCAATACGGAGATAAATATCACCGGTGAGCTCAAGAATGCCGATGCACTGGCCAGAATGCAACTGCCAAAAAAGAAAGACCGTGACCCTGAGCAACTCAAGAAAATCAAGAGGTCTATCTTGTATTCTCTAAACTTGTTAAAGACCTTTGAGACGGAGGCCTCCCCGCAGCTAATGCTCAGGCTCAGACTTGATGCTGAAGACTGGATGAAATCCAGCGCAGATGTGATTTTCGATCTACAGGATTTGAGGGGAAGTTATGGAGCCGGAGAGCGCTTCCAGGCACAAATTTTACTGGCAGATTTGGGAAGCACCAACGGATTGAGAAGCTTGAAGTTGCGCGCTAATTTGGAAAAGGCTTCCAGCCAGCGCTTCGATATCTACCTGGATCAAATTAACTTTGAGGGAACTCTCTTTTTTGATAGCGACAAGATGCTTCCGCTGGCTTTGAATCTGGAGGGAGATGCTAACTGGGCTTCAAATCGGCTTTTTTCTGCTCATGACTTCCATTTTGATCTTCGGACTGGACCAGCTCCGGAGGCGAATTCTAAAACGCGAGTAAACCTTAGTGCCCAAGTCGCTAACTTACAGATCGATAAAGTAGGGGGAAGCGACCTTTTCGAGTTTTCTGCTGAAATAGATAATGGCTGGGATTTGGAAAAAGGACCTTTTTCTCTTTTTAGCTCTGACCTGTTTCAGGATTTTAACTTGGAGAAATACCAACAGCTCTTCGAGCATCCTGATTTCCCCAAGCGTCTGCGCACTTCTTTTCGGCTGGCGCGCCCCCAGTCGCGATGGGGGAGAACGGATTGGCTGGATGCCGACATAACTTTGACCAACCGTCCGCCGGCTGAGTATGCGAAGTGGAACGGCCCTGAGTATGGTCTCTGGCGCTGGATGCTTCCCCTGGGTTGGGATATGCGTTTGAACTCCGGACCGCTTCATATCCCAAAACCGCTAGTACGGACTGATTACTTAAACCTTGCCCTGGGCTGGAGTGCTCCGGAATTCGAAGTAAAGAAAATCTATTCTCAGCTTCATCATGGCGAGTTGGATGTCGCTGCCAAGCTGGATATGGAGTCCCGGATTGCAGTGGGAGCGGGAGAGATGGATTTTGATGCGCATCAAATGGCTAACTTGCTGGATGCAGCCGGACAGAGATGGATTAAACAATTTGGCTGGGAGCCAGAGACTCCGCCTACCGTGAGCGCTTCGGCCAAGGTGAAGTTGGCCGAATGGACGAACTTGAATCCGGACTGGAATCAGGAGGTTTTACCCTGGCTTGAGCTCAAGGGGCATGTGAACGGAACCAACGCAAACTTTCAGGGGATTCCTGTGCTGAGTGCCGATGGAGATTTTTGTCTTACGAATAAACTATGGACACTCCCAAAGTTTACGGTAACTCGGCCCGAGGGAAGTGTTGTTTTTTACTATGAGGGGGATTCCGATACGCAAGACTACTTGTGGGATTTTAAAAGTCGGTGCAACCCGCAGGCGCTCTCACCAATTCTGGGGGAAGGGGCAGCCTTGGCATTGGAAATGTTTGAGTTTACGACGGCTCCGGATATTGAGGCAAAACTCTGGGGACGATGGAAAGACCTGACAAAAACAGGGCTTGATGGGAAAGTGGTAGCAGAGAACTTTGTTTTTCGGGGCCAGCCGCTGGAGCATGTTCACTCCAGTGTTACCTTTACAAATGGTCTTCTACGAGCTGTGAGCTCGGAGTTGCGGTTGCCACCGACTTCAGCTCCAGTGTCGGAAGCTGAAGTAGGTGAAGGGAGAACAGCCACAGAGCCTGTGGCGGGGCAGGGTATTCATGTGGAAGAGGTAACCTTTTCGAGCAGCCGCCAAGAGGTAACAATCACCAATGCAGTTTGCCGCCTTTATCCCCGTATTATTACCCGAATAATCGGACCCGAGACAGACGCGGTTATGGAGCATTATCACTTTAGCGGGCCTCCCCTGGTAAGTGTGGATGGTGTCATCCCTGTAAACCAGGCTGAACACTCTCATATGGACTTTCAGTTGGAAGAAGGAGTTGGTTTACGGTGGTGGAAACTCAGTCCTCAGAATCTAACGGGTCTGGTTCGCTGGCAGGGAGAGTATTTATCTCTGACTAATATAAGTGCTGATTTCTATGGTGGTGCGCTTAATGGGTGGGCTGCTTTTGACTTTACCCAAAAAGGAGGAGCCGATTTTCAATTCGATGCAGAATTTAAAAACTGTGCCTTAAAGCCGTTTATCAATAGTTTTAACAGCAAACCAAACAAGCTGGAGGGGCTGCTGGATGGACGGTTGATAGTGGAAAAGGCTAACAGTGCGGACTGGGACAGCTGGAATGGACGGGGTTCTGCCAGTATTACCAATGGACTTATCTGGGATATACCGATCTTTGGCCTTTTTTCTGATTTATTAAATGAGGTTTCTCCCGGGCTGGGCAACTCGCAGGCAAGCAGAGGTGGCGGAACCTTCACGATGACTGATTCCGTCATTTTGACCGATGACTTGGAAATAGCTTCGCCGACATTTCAAATGCTTTACAAAGGGACGATAGACTTCAACCGCAACCTGGATGCCGTAGTGGATATGGATATACTGAAAGGCTGGGGCGATGTGGGTAAAGCGATTAACTTTATGGCAACACCCTTGCGGCGTGTGTTTCGCAGCTCAGTCAAAGGGACCTTTGAAGAGCCCGAGTTGGAGTTTGTTTATATCCCCAAGCCTTTTATGATATTTATGCGCCCCCTTAAGACGATTAAAGACCTCTTGAAGCTAAACAAAGCTGCAGAGGTCAATGATCTTGAACCTAAGGAGTGATGTAGAGATGCGTTTGCTTTTGAGACCGTGAGCGCAGGTGGAGGAGCTCTCCCAGGGGGGTGCGCTGGATAGTTGAAGAGAGAATCGCCTCCAGTTTTTTCTTTTTTTCTTCTCCGGAGATGGCAATCAGGGCGTGGTCTGCTATCGCGAGCTCTGAAAAGTTCAAAGTGATTCTCTCTGGCGGTGGTTTGGGGCCTGTTACGAAGCTATAGGCCAGATAGGAGTTGAGTGAATTTGTAATCCCGTCAGGAAAAAGGGAGGCAATATGGCCATCTTCGCCCATGCTCAAAAGGGCCATTCGCAGAGAAGAAGCATTGGCCATTTTTAAAAAATCTTCATAATCCTCAGTGGCTTTAATAGCCGCTTCTTCAGGTGGCAATTGCGTGGGGATTCGGTGAATATTGGCGGGGTGAATTCTCAAGGGCTTCAAGAGAGATTCGTGAGCGAGCTTATAATTGCTTTCCGGGTCATTCATAGGTACGCAACGTTCATCTCCCCAGAAAAAGTGAACATTTCTCCACCGTACCGGAATATCCAGGGACTGCTCGCAAATGGAAGTGTAAATTCCCTCAGCTGTCCTACCGCCGGTCAGTGCAATAGAGGCCAGAGTTTCTGTGGGCTGTAGGATATGCAAAGCATGTTCTGCCATTTTTTGGCAGAGAACCTCAGGATTGGGCAGATTGTGAAGAGTCGGTTTCATTCTAACAATTAAAACAAAATTATCTCCGATTTGGCTCTTCTACAAGAATGATTTGGTTTCTTTAAAGAGTAAAACCGGGGTGTTGTAGTAGCGTTTATTTTGAACGCCAACTGCTTAGTTTAGTTAAGGCCGGGCCAATATACCCGGCCTTGTCGCTAAAGCTTTAAACTAGAGTGTCGGCAGTTTCCAGGGAGCGCGATACTCGTAGTCCATGTACCAGGAGGCTTCCTTGTCACCAATGATTTCTTCTTTGACGGGGTCCCACTTAATGGTGCGCCCGGTACGGCTGGCAATGGTACCCAGATTGCAAACCGTGGTTGAGTGATGGCCGATAGCTACATCGCAGATCGGCTTCTTATACTCTCCATTGGCATCCTTGCCACCCAAGATGCAATTGTACCAATCTTGATGGTGGTTATTGCTCTTGTAGAGATGAATTTCATCATCCTGCAGGGGAGTTCCCAAAACACCATTGACCGAGCATTGGATTTTGCCACGGTTGACCCAGAGTGTTCCATCCTGGCCTTCGAAGGTGGTGCCATCGCGTTGGCTTTGACCGCAAATGATGCGTGCGCCGTTGGCATAGCGGTAATCAACTTCAAACCAGGAAGGGACTTCATAGCGTTTTTGCGGATCGTACTCGCAGCGCGCGCTGATTTGTACTGGGCCAGACTCATCCATTCCCAAGCCCCACTGCGCTATATCCAGGTGATGCGCGCCCCAGTTGGACATCTGCCCGCAAGCGAAATCCCAGAAGAAGCGGAAGTTATAGTGAACATGATTCTGGTTGTAAGGGCGCCAGGGTGCCGGTCCCAGCCACATATCATAGTCCAGCTCAGG
>FZPS01000181.1_pt13 | contig 12655 bp, 17 predicted proteins | sample 1817821 | NCBI WGS metagenome assembly FZPS01 (sample SAMEA104158645, study PRJEB21678) | metagenome | place: Germany | collected 2015-04-21 | reverse complement strand
AGATTATTTACTGCATTAAATGAAAGGGAAGATCTATTCAAATCAAATGCTTTAGATATTGTAGAGGAAATAGACAATATACTTTCAGTTATCCCAGAGGAAAAAGAACATAAGGTACTACTTATTATGGCAAGTGCAAAATCAGTTACAGCAAGGGATTCTACATCATATGTAGGTTTGATGCTAGAGGACTTAAATACAATAAATATAGCTGATGAATCTGGTGGAGCATTAAGCTCACAGAACTTCAGTATGGAAAAAATATTAGAAGAAGACCCTGACTTTATATTTGTGCAAACTACAGGTAGTGATCTAGATGCTACAATAGATAGACTAAAGGAAGATACAGAAGCTAACCCTGCATGGGCATCATTATCGGCAGTTAAGAATGACAGATATATAATTTTACCAAAGGATATTTATATGTTAAAAGCAAACCTTAGATATGCAGAAGCATATGAAAATTTAGCTACAATATTATATCCAGAGCTTTTCCAATAGGAGAGATTAAATGGATTCAAAAAAACAGAAACTTATGATCTTAACTTTTATAGCCCTTACAGCTATTATATTTCTAATAAGTGTGGGCAATGGAGCTGTACAGATGAGTCCTTTAAAGATAATAAAGACCCTTCTTTATGACAAAGCTAGTACCAGTTATCAAATATTGTGGAATGTAAGAATACCTAGAACTATAGTTGCTGCACTAGTAGGGATAAATTTATCGCTGGCTGGTGTAGTGCTTCAAGGAATAATGAGAAATCCCTTGGCAAGTCCCTCTACCATAGGTGTTTCAGCAGGGGCTGGTTTAGTAGGATTAATTTTCTTAATACTATTCCCCCATTATTATTATCTTGCCCCTATAGGTTCTTTTATTGGAGCCTTAGGAGCTACTATGTTGATTTATGGTTTAGCATGGAATGGAGGGGTTATGCCTACAAGGATGATATTAGCTGGGGTAGCAGTATCATCTCTATTTGGTGCAGGAAACAATGCATTGATGACTTTTTATCCAGATAGGGTATCAGGGGTTTTAAACTTTATGGTTGGAGGGTTAGCATCTATTACATGGGGAGATTTAAAGCTGATTTTTCCCTATACAATTATATGCGGAACTATACTGATGTTTTTACCAACTAGGCTCAATGTTCTCATGCTTGGTGATGAGGTATCTACAGGACTTGGTTTAAATGTTGAAAAGACCAGATTTTTATTTATAATATTATCTTCATTTTTAGCAGGGAGCGCAGTTAGTGTAGTAGGTTTACTAGGCTTTGTTGGACTTATGGTACCCCATATTACCAGAATCCTAATAGGGTCAGATCACAAATATTTATTACCGGCATGTATCTTTACAGGGGCTATATTCGTAATGTTATGTGATACTATTTCAAGGGTGATATTTCAGCCAACAGAAGTTCCAGTAGGGATAATCATATCAGCTATTGGAGCACCTTTTTTCCTATATCTTTTAAAAGGTAAGGGAGGTTTGTCCTATGGACATAAGAGGAAATAATATAGTAGTTAACTATGATGACAAGATTGTATTAAAAGGGGTTTCAATGGAAGTTAATAAGGGAGAAATTGTGACTGTTATTGGTCCTAATGGATCAGGTAAATCTACATTAATAAAGGCTATTTGCAGGTCTATAAAAATAGATAAGGGAGAGATAGCTCTAGAAGGAAGAAATATCCATAGTATTCCAACAAAAGATATTGCAAAAAAACTTGCAGTACTACCGCAGATAAAAACAGTATCCAACGATATGTTGGTTGAGGCCTTGGTTTCATATGGAAGATTTCCCCATCTAAGATTTGGTAAAAGCTTAAGTAAGGAAGATAAGGATATAGTAGAATGGGCAATGGAAAAGACAGGGGTAGTATCTTTAAGAAATAGAAATGTTATTACCTTATCCGGGGGAGAAAGACAGAGAGCATGGATAGCAATGGCCTTGGCACAGAAAACAGATATATTAGTCTTGGACGAGCCAACTACCTATCTAGATATATCATATCAAATGGAAGTTTTAGAGTTGATTAAGGAGTTAAATGAAACTTTAGGAATTAGCATAGTCATGGTATTGCATGATTTGAATCAAGCTATTCGGTACTCAGATAGAATTTATGTACTAAAAGATGGATTAGTATTTGATCATGGAGATCCATGTGAGATTTTGAATAAAGAAATTTTAAAGGATGTATTTAATATTGAAGCAGATATATATGAGGATTTACAAAACAACTGCCCATATATTATTCCCAATAAAATAGAGAGGTAGGTTGATAAAATGATACATGGTGGAGATTTATTAACATATGAGGATCATTATGAAGGTGAATTAGTTGATTTTTCTAGTAATATTAACCCCATCGGTACACCCAATGGATTGAATGAAGTTTTAATAGATGGTTTTAATACACTTATAGCTTATCCAGATATCAAATACAGGAAATTAAAATCTGCGGTAGCTAAATATTTAAACTGTAAAGATGAAAATGTGCTAGTGGGTAATGGGGCAGTGGAGATAATAAATAACTTTACCATTGCTGCTAAAAGAGTAGTAGTTATGACCCCAGCATTTTCAGAATATGAAGAGAGAGCTAAGGTTCATGGCAAAGAAATTAGAAAAATCCCATATGGAGAAGTTTTTTCTATAGATATAGAGTCGTTTAAGGATTTACAGGAAGATGAATTACTTATAATAGGTAATCCAAATAACCCAACAGGTTTGCGTATACCTGAAAAAGAACTACTAGAGATATATGAAATAGTAAAGAAAAGAAAGGCATTCTTACTTTTAGATGAGGCCTTCTTTGAGTTTTGTCCAGAGGATTATGATAGTATAGAACTTTTTAAGGAAGATGGATATAAAAATGTGGCAATCATAAGGGCTGCTACTAAGTTCTTTGCATTACCTGGTATTAGATTGGGATATTGCTGTACTTCTACTGAAGAGGTTGATGAAATCTCAAAAATAGAGCTGCCTTGGAGTGTAAATTCATTAGCTGACATAGCTGGACAATTTATATTTAATGATGCTGAATATATCCAAGAAAGCAAAAAATATATAGACAAAGAAAGACGATATCTATTGGAGGAATTATCAAAGATTGAAGGGATTAGAGTCTATGATTCCCATACAAATTATATCCTTATAAAATTACTTAATCATAATGAGGAATATGCTTTTAACTACTTTTTACAACATGGCTTAGTCATCAGAAAGTGCTCTAGTTTTGTTGAACTAGGAGATAACCATATTAGAGTAGCTATAAAGGATAGAGAAAATAATAAAAGACTAGTGGAGGCTTTTAGGAGATATAGGTAATGTGGAGGAGAACGATGAAAAAAGGAATAATAGTTACCAGTTTTGGTACATCAAATAGAGAGACAATGGAACTTTGTATAGAATCAATTGAAAATAGAATCAAAGAAAGTTATACAGATTATTTAGTTATTAGAGCCTTTACTTCAAGAATGGTAATCCATAAATTAAAGAAAAGAGATAATTATCCAGTAGACACTCCAACAGAAGCCCTTAAGAGAATGAAGGATGAAGGGGTTAAGGAAATCTATATTCAGCCACTTCTTATAATTGAAGGACATGAATATGAAAAGATTCTAAGAGAAGTAGATAATTTTGTAAAAGAAAATCCTAACTTCAAAGTAAGAGTTGCTAAGCCATTATTATCCCACGATATGGATTATGAAAAGGTGGTTAATGGATTAGGAATTGCTAATAAGGATCAAGCAGTGGTTTTTATGGGGCATGGTTCAGACCATAGTACTGATATATCATATAAAAAATTAGAAGATACAATAAGAAAAGCTGGATATGAAAAAGTATTTATAGGAACGGTTGAAGGTGAAATAAGCATAGATGAAGTAGTAGAAAAATTAAAAGAAAAATCAATCAAGAAAGTATTATTAAAACCATTTATGTTAGTGGCTGGGGTACATGCTTTGGAAGATATGGCATCTGATAGTGATGATTCATGGAAGAATGTATTAGAAAAGAATGGCATAGATACAGAAGTTCAGATTGTAGGTCTTGGACAGGTAAAAGCTATTCAAGATATATTTATAGAACATTTAGATAGGATAAGAGGTGAATAAGATGTATATTAAGAATCCAATGGAAATTGAAAACAAGAGTATGGATATCATTGATGAAATCATGGGAGATACTACTTTTAACGAAGAAGAGATGATCATAGCCAAAAGGATGATTCATACAACAGGAGACTTTGATTACAGGAAGATAATAGTTTTTAAGAATGAATTTATCTATGAAGCAAAGGAGACCATCTTAAGTGGTACAAAGATTTTCACAGATACCAAAATGGCTTATATGGGAATAAATAAGCCTGCCCTTGCAAAGGCAAGCTGTGAGTTAAAATGTTTTATAGATGACGAAAGAGTATTCAAAATGTCCAAGGAATTAGGCACTACCAGATCAGCTTGTGCAGTGGATTTAGCAGTTGAAGAAGGAATTGATGCCTTTGTCATAGGAAATGCTCCTACAGCTCTATTTAGGATATTAGAGTTGGTGAAAGAGGGCAAAGTAAATCCTAAATTTATAGTAGGTGTCCCAGTGGGATTTGTCGGTGCAGCTGAATCCAAAGAGTATCTAAGGGAATTTGATATACCATCCATATCCACAGTAGGCTACAAAGGTGGTAGCAATGTAGTTGCATCTATAATAAATGCCCTATTATATATGGTAGTTGGAAGATGACTTTAGATCTATATGTAATAAAGGATGGAAAAAATCTCAGATGTGGTTATACCACTGGAAGCTGTGCAACAGCTGCTGCAAAGGCTGCTGTGACAATGCTGGAAACTGGTAATATTGTAAACTATATAGATATAGACACACCGGCCAATGTTCCCCTTAAATTAGAAGTTCATAATCCAGAAATTGGGCAAGACTATGCATCATGCTCAATAATAAAAGATGCAGGTGATGATCCGGATAATACAGATGGTATTCAAATATATGCCAAGGTTAGCAGAAGAGAAGACAGCCAAATAATTATAGATGGTGGAGTAGGTATAGGTAGAATCACCAGAAAAGGACTATTTGGAGAAATAGGTCAAGCTGCCATTAACCCTGTACCTAGACAAATGATTGAAAAAGAAGTTAGACAAGTAAGCCCTAAGGGGTATGATGTATTGATATATGCTCCAGAAGGAGAAGAAGTAGGCAAGAAAACCTTCAATGAAAACATAGGTATAAAAGGAGGCATATCAATTATAGGTAGCAAAGGCATAGTATACCCTATGAGTGATGAAGCCTTATTAAAAACCATTTATATGGAAGTGGATATGATAGCAGGAGAACATGGCTTGGATCATATAGTTTTAGTTCCAGGGAATTATGGTGAGAAAGTTTCTGAAAAGATAGGAATAGATAAGCCAAGGGTAAAAGTGTCTAATTTTATAGGAGATAGCCTACTATATGTCTATAATAAAGGCTTTAAATCTGTAACCCTGATAGGCCATATAGGTAAATTTGCAAAACTATCCATAGGGGTATTCAATACCCATAGTAAGATTTGTGATGGTAGAATGGAAGCATTTATCTATCATTTAGCTATGATGGATGCACCAAAGTCTTTGCTAGAAGAGGTTGATAATGCCATAACTGCTGAAGAAGGATTAAATATCTGTATAGGAGCCGGATATGGACAAGTAGTTAAGGCTATGGAAAAGGGTGCAGAAAATAGGGTTAGAAGATATTTAAAAGATGAAGACTTAAAAGTAAAAGTAATCATCTATTCCATGGAAAGGGGTCTTGATATATGTTAACAGTTGCAGGGGTAGGACCAGGCAATCCTAGATATTTAACTGTGGATGTAGTAGAGAAGATTAAGGAAGCTGAGGCTGTTATAGCCTTTGGAAGAGTTGGTCATTCTATTAGAACCATTAGAGATGACTATATAGAAGTCAATCGTGTAGACCAAGTCATAGAGATTTTAGATAAAGATAGAGATATCCTTCTCCTTGCATCCGGTGACCCTAATTTCTTTGGAATAGTAGACTTTCTAAAGAGAAAAGGTGTCAAAGTAGATAGAGTATTACCTGGATTGTCCTCGTTTCAATATATGATGAGTAAACTGCAGAAGCCTTGGCAAGAGTGCATCTTTGTATCTCTACATGGTAGAGACCATGATTTAGAGGATATATTAGGTCACAAGCTAATTATAATCTTAATAGATAAAATCAATAGCCCATCCTATATATCTAAGGAGTTAGATAAACTAGGCATGAAAGGAAGAATGTATGTAGGATTTAACCTTTCTTATGATGATGAAAAGATAATAAGGGCAAATATTGGGGATGAAATAGAGGATTATACTTCCTTAGGGGTGGTGGTTATTGAAAATGAAATGGCTTAAAGATGAGGATTTTATAAGAGGAAATATTCCAATGACTAAGTTCAATATAAGGGTCCTTACTATTGGATACCTTGGAATTAACCAAGGGGATAGATTATTAGATATAGGAGCAGGTACAGGGTCCATATCCATTGAAGCCAGCCTGCAAGGGGCAAAGGTCTGGGCTATAGAACGTGAAGAAGAAGGAGTTCAGCTTATTAAAGAAAACAATGAGAAATTTGCTACAGATATAGATATTGTACAAGGCTTAGCCCCAAAGGATTTACCAGATATTAAATTTAATAAGTGCTTTGTTGGTGGTAGCGGAGGCAAATTAAAGGAAATATTTCAATATCTAGAAGAACATTTAGAGGACAAGGGAGTACTTTGTGGGAATTTTATAACCCTAAATAATTTAAGTCAGTTTTTAACTCTTTTAAAAGAACACGGTTATAAAGATATAGAAACTCAGCTAATACAAAGTGCCTATATGGATAAAATTGGATTATTAAAGGGTCAAAACCCTATTTATATAGTAAAAGGAGTGAAGTCAAATGGTTAATTTTGTAGGTGCTGGCCCGGGAGATATTGACTTAATCACCATTAAAGGCAGACGATTGTTAGAAGAAGCAGATGTAGTTATATATGCAGGAAGTTTAGTATCAGACAAACACCTAGGATTTTGTAAGGAGGGTGCGGATATACACAATAGTGCTTCTATGACTTTAGAAGAAGTTATTGAGGTAATTGAGGAAAGTGCAAATAAAGGATTAAAAGTTGTAAGATTACACACAGGAGATCCAACTATATACGGAGCCATAAGAGAGCAAATGGACCTATTAGACGAAAAGGGTATCTCATATGAGGTGATTCCAGGAGTAAGCTCCTTTACAGCAGCTTGTGCATCTATAAAAAAAGAATTTACCTTACCAAATGTAAGTCAAACAGTAATCCTTACAAGAATAGAAGGAAGAACTCCAGTACCCGAAGGAGAGGACCTAGAAGATTTAGCAAGTCATAGAGCTTCCATGGCCATATTCCTGTCAGTTCAGGAGATAGATAGGGTGGTGGAAAAATTAGCCAAGGGATACGGTAGCTATGATATACCAGTTGCAGTAGTATATAAGGCAACCTGGGAAGATCAAGATATGGTATTTGGAACCTTAAGAGATATAGCTGAAAAAGTGAAGAGTAAAGGAATTAAAAAGATGGGACAAATATTAGTTGGAAACTTCATAGAAGGAGCATATGAAAGGTCTAAGCTTTACTATCCGACTTTTACCCATGAATTTAGAGAGGCAATAAAATGAAGTTAGCCTGTCTTTCCTTTACAGATAAAGGGAGATTGCTAGGGGAAAGACTTCTAGACTTAGATGGTGATAATTATGAGATGGAGCATTTCCCTAACTCAGAAACTCCAGGTGGCATAAAGGAATTCTTAGAATCATCATGGAGCAAATATGATGGGTTCATATTTATTTCAGCTACTGGCATTGCTGTTAGGATGTGCCAACCATATATAGAGTCTAAAGCGAAGGATCCAGCCATAGTTGTAATAGATGATGAGGGTAAGTTTTCTATATCACTCTTATCAGGGCATTTAGGAGGAGCTAATGAGATTGCAAAATCCATAGGAGATTTCATAGGAGCTACTCCAGTTATTACAACAGCATCGGATAACAGGGGTATAGACTCTATAGATATGTTTGCAAAGGGAAATGGCTATTATATAGAAGATTTATCATCCGTAACTAAAATAACATCCATGATGGTCAATAACAAAACCGTGGGAATTTATACTGAAGATGGAAATTTAATAAATTATCCAAATCTAATAAAGGTTGGTGATTTAAACAATATTGAACCATCAGTAGAAGGAATCATAATAGTAACATCAACGGAGGATATAGGTCCCATAGATATTCCACATACAATCCTAAGGCTTAAAAATATCAATATAGGTATTGGCTGTAGAAAGGGAAAGGAAGTGGAGACTGTTATGGAAGCTATAGAATTAGCTTTAAAGAGCAGTAATCTTTCATCACACAGTGTCAAGTCCATGGGAACAGTTGAAATAAAGAAAGATGAAGCCGGTATAATCAAGGCAGCAGACCACTACAATTGCCCCTTAGAGATATTTACAATAAAAGATATTCTACCACTGGAGGATATGTTTCAAAAATCCCAGTTTGTCAAGGATACCATAGGCGTATATTCAGTATCAGAACCTTGTGCATATCTTTTAGGTGGCAAACCAATATTAGGGAAGTTTATACACAAAGGAGTTACTATATCAATCAATAAATAAAGGAGGAAAAAATGGCGAAATTATATGTAGTAGGAATCGGACCAGGTGGTCTTGAACATATGACTTATAAAGCGGTTGAAGTAATAAAAAATTCAGAAGTAATCGTAGGATATACCCCATATATAGATTATCTAGGTGATTTGGTTGATGGGAAAGAGCTTATCTCCACAGGGATGAGGGGAGAAGTAGAAAGATGTAAAGCAGCCATAGATATGGTCAGACAAGGCAAGGATACTTCTATCGTAAGTACTGGTGATGCAGGTCTATATGGTATGGCAGGTCCTATACTAGAACTAGCTACTGATATAGAAGTGGAGATAATCCCAGGAGTAACAGCGGCATTCTCAGCGGCAGCAGAGCTAGGTTCCCCTATCATGCATGATTATGCATCTATTAGTCTAAGTGATTTACTTACTCCATGGGAAGTTATACTTAAAAGACTTCATATGGCTAGTGAAGGGGATTTTGTAATATCCATATACAATCCAAGATCGAAAGGTCGTAAGACTCATCTAGAAACAGCAATAGAAATTATTTCTAAATATAGAGATGGTTCTACACCAGTAGGTATAGTAAGAAACTCAGGAAGACCAGATACAAGTATCACCATCACAACTCTTTCGGAAATAGATTATGAATCAGTAGATATGCTAAGTGTCCTAATCATCGGGAATTCCAATACATTTATTAGGGATAAGCAGATAATAACTCCGAGAGGATACATTATAAAATGAAATGGATCATAGGTGGAACCTCTGAGGCTAGGAAACTAATAGAAAGATTAGAGGATTTTAATAATTATATCTTAACAATAGCCACTGAAGATGGAAAGGAATTTTTTGACACAGACAATCTATTTATTGGAAGACTAAGTAGAGATGAAATGGTAGATTTTGCAAAGGATAATAATATAGATATGATAGTAGATCTATCACATCCATATGCAAAGATAGTTTCTAAAAATGCAAGCTTAGTAAGTGAAGAACTTGGAATTGAATATGTAAGATATGTACGTAAAGTAGCAGTACATGATAGAGATAATATATATATAAACTCCTACGATGAGGCATTTGATTTTTTATCAAATGTTAAAGGAACAGTATTCTTTACAACAGGCTCAAAGAACATAAAAGACTTTGAAAAAGTTAGAGGGGATAATAGATTTATTTACAGAGTGCTACCAGCCCTTGAAAGCATAGAGCTTTGCAAGAAAAGCAATGTCCATATGAGGGATATAGTAGCTATCCTTGGACCATTTTCCAAAGAATTCAACAAGGCAATGCTAGCTGCTTATAATCCAGATTATTGTGTAATGAAAGATAGCGGTCATGCAGGAGGAACAGTAGAGAAGATTCAGGCCTGTAAAGAATTAGGTGTAAAACCAATAATCATAGGTAGGGATGAAGAAGAGGGCATCACTGATTTAGAGACGATAGAGAAGATTATTAGAAGGAGTTGAAACAAATTAAAATTGCAATAGGAGTATGTAAAAAAATCAATGGAAGATGTTCGTCTATGGGATGCTTTAAAGCATATAACAAGAAGGACAAACACTTTGAAAGATATGAAGATATAGATACAGAGCTACAAGCATTCTTTTCATGCAATATATGTTCTACGGAATCAAAAGAAAACATCACAACATTAGCCACAAGATTGAAGGATGCTAATGTTAAGATAATTCACCTTGGAGCATGTGCAGTGAAATGTAAGGCAGATAAATTATTAGAGATCAAAGAAGTATTTACATCTATGGATATTGAAGTTGTTGAAGGGACTCATTAAATTTATTTTAAGTGCCATAGTTTAATTATTGAAGGAATGAAAGCAGTTTCTGAGGAAAAATGTCTTAGTGGTGAACTAAGAATTTACTAAGGGGGATTTATCATGGAAAGTTCATATAAATTTTATAATAACAAGGGTTGCCATTATTTACCTTGCCATAAAGTAAATAATGTTGATGAATTTAATTGTATGTTTTGCTATTGCCCACTGTATTTTTTTGATGAATGTGGTGGGAATTATAAAGACAAATCCGGTATCAAGGATTGCTCAGACTGTCTTATACCTCATTCTCCTAAGGGGTATGATTATATCAATCAAAAAATTAAGGGAGCAAATCAAAAAAGAAGAGAGTTATGGAATGGATAAAAGTTGCTAGTTACAAATGGGAAATATCCCCTTCAAGTAAAAACTCAAAACTACCATCTTTAAGCTCACAGACATTTAAAGCTGTCCCTGTATAGATTTCAAGAGATGCAAATTCCTGCCATGACAATTTTTTGATTATGGCAATTATAGCTTTTATAGTTATACCATGGGATACTATCAATATATTTTGGTAGTTCATGGTAGAAATTTCTTCTAGAAACAAATTAAGACGTTGGAATAAATCCACCATGGATTCACCATCTTCAGGCATATACTGTTCAGGATCATTTATATATGAATGATAATCCTCTGGATAATCTTTTTCTATATCGGATATATACATACCTTGCCATGAACCATAGCGTAACTCCTTTAACCCATTATGAACTTTTATCTCCGTATTTTTATTTCTCCTTATAAGTTTAGCAGTATTTAAAGCCCTTTCCTGTGGACTAGTATAAATCATATCAAAATCAATATCTTTTAAACTATTGCCTAATTTGATAGCACGATTTCTACCATCCTCAGTTAAAGGTGAATCCGCCCATCCCTGCAATCTTTTTTCAAGATTCCATTCTGTAGTTCCATGTCTAGTTATATATAGTTTCATCTATTTACCTCCAAATCCGTAGAGAAAATTACATTCTGAGAATACCATATTAAAAGGATAAATTCAACAGCAGTATTATCAACATTAATAAATAAAACAATTATCAAAGCATCTATAAAATAGGTGTGTTTTCATGCCCATCTCAAGGAGGTTATATAAAGGATTATCCCATAATGTGGTATAATGGTAGCAAATTCAATAGACAATAGATGTAGTTGATAGTATAATGAAAACTTTTGAGACATATTGGAATGATGAGGAGTTTAGGACATTTTCACCTGGAGATGAAGCTGATAAGAAAGAGTTAAAAGTTGCCTTAACTAGGAAGGAAAAGGATGAAGATAAGGAGTATGTTTTCTTTGATTTGAGGCCTTATTCCCATCAGAAAGAAATCCTTGAGGATCTTAGGGTAGAAAGAGAAGAGTATGAATCATATAAGAACCTAGTTGTAGCATCCACTGGTTCTGGTAAAACCTTAACCTCATTTAAGGCTGCAATACTTGCCACAGAAATACCCACAATTGATAAGGTTATCTTTGTAGTTGATAGAAAAGATTTAGACTATCAAACCATGAAAGAATATGATCGCTTTGAAAAAGGAGCTGCTAATGGTAATTCCTCTACTAGAGTACTTCAAAGACAATTAGAAAACAAAAACCAGCATGGTGGTCATGAGGATTATAAAATAATAGTAACTACCATTTAAAAACTAGATGTCTTTATAAAAAAGAATAAGAAACATGATATTTATAATAAACACGTTGTTCTAATCTTTGACGAGTGCCATAGGTCTCAATTTGGTGATATGCATAGGGCTATTATTAGAAACTTTAGGCATTACCACATATTTGGTTTTACAGGAACACCAATATTTGCAGCCAATGCACCATCTGGAGGCAATCCAGCTTTTTCTACTACTGAGCAGGTTTTTGGCGAGAAGCTCCATACCTATACTATAGTAGATGCTATAAATGACGGAAATGTCCTCCCCTTTAGAATTGACTTTATTAATACCATAAGAACACCAGCTCATATAGAAGATGAAAAGGTTTATGCCATAGACAGGGAAAAAGCCCTGGCTGCACCAGAGAGAATATCTGAAGTGGTAACTTATATACTAGACCATTTTGACCAAAAGACAAAAAGACAGTCCTTTTATTCCTTTACAGCTAAATGGGAGGAAAGAGAAAAAGATAGTAAAGAAA
>FZPS01000018.1_pt706 | contig 12658 bp, 12 predicted proteins | sample 1817821 | NCBI WGS metagenome assembly FZPS01 (sample SAMEA104158645, study PRJEB21678) | metagenome | place: Germany | collected 2015-04-21 | reverse complement strand
TGCAGAAAGTCAACCGTTTGTTTCCTGCAAAATATATTTTTGCCGGGCAATTGTTAACTATTCTGCTTTGCCTTGCTATCTCCTTTTTCGCAGCTCACCATATATTTCTTCCAGGGTTATTCCCTGGTCTGCCAGCAATACAATCAGGTGATACAGCAAGTCCGAAACTTCATATATTACCTCATCCCGGGAACGGTTTTTGGAGGCAATAATAACCTCGGCTGATTCCTCTCCAACCTTTTTCAGAATCTTGTCCAGACCCTTTTCAAAAAGATAATTGGTATATGAACCTTCCCTGGGATTGTTTTTTCGATCCATTACTACCTGATAGAGTTCTTTCAGTATAGTTACATTGCCCTGATAGACCTCGTCCGGCTGGAAAACTGTCCCGCCTTCCTCCATTATACCACAATGATCATCAATTTTATTATGGAAACAGGAGAAATGACCGGTATGGCAGGCAGCAACGGTCTGCTTTACCTTAAGCAGCAGCGCATCCTTGTCGCAGTCAAAGTACGCCTCCTGAATCAACTGGATATGCCCTGAAGTTTCGCCCTTCATCCAAAGCTTGCTTCTGCTCCTGCTCCAGAAATGAATTCTGCCTGTCTGAAGGCTCTTTTCCACCGCTTCCCTGTTCATATAGCCCAGCATCAGTACCTTACCGGTTTCTGCATCCTGTATGATGGCAGGTATCAATCCATTGTCATCAAATTTTATTTGTTCCCATGGTATGCTCAATTCTCAGCTCTCCATTTCAACAGGTATTCCCCTGTCCCGTAAATATTGTTTGACATCCATTGCCGTAAGCTCCCCATAATGAAAGAGGGAGGCTGCCAAAACAGCACTGGCACCGCCTTCTGTAACAGCCTTGGCAAAGTGTTCCAAGCTTCCTGCTCCTCCTGATGCAATCACGGGAATTTTGACTGCCTGTGCTACCGCTCTGGTAAGAGGAATGTCATAGCCGTCCTTTGTGCCGTCTGTGTTCATGCTGGTCAGAAGGATTTCTCCGGCTCCCAGCGCTTCTGCTTCTATTGCCCATTCAACAGCATCTCTACCGGTATTCTCCTTTCCTCCGCTTACATATACATCATAGCCGCCGTCTCCCCGGCTCTTTGCATCGATAGCCACTACAAGGCATTCGCTGCCGAACCTTTCTGCTGCCTTGGAAATTAACCCGGGCTGTCTCAGGGCGGATGAATTAATTGAAACTTTACAGGCACCTGCATCCAAAACAGCTTCCATGTCTGCAAGATCCCGTATGCCGCCCCCCACTGTGAACGGAATCGAAACCTGCCTTGCAGTTCGCTTTACCAGGTCCAGCATAGTTCCCCTGTTCTCCCGGGTTGCTAAAATATCAAGAAAAACAAGCTCATCAGCCCCGGATCTGCTGTATGCAGCAGCTATTTCCACCGGATCGCCCGCATCCTTTATGTTTACAAAGTTGACGCCTTTTACCACGCGTCCTCCGGCTATGTCCAGACAGGGTATTACCCTTATCGGTTTCATCCTGTTTCCTCCCCTAAAATCTGAGCGCATCGGCCAGCTTAATTGCACCGGTATACAAAGCCTTGCCCACTATTGCACCAACCGCTCCGGTATCTTTTGTCTGCCGCAGATCCTCCAAACAGCTGATCCCTCCGGAGGCAACTATATTCAGTCCGGTCTTTTCTATCATTTCTCTTGTCTCTGCCAGGTTGGGACCGCTCAGCATTCCATCCTTGGCAATGTCAGTATAAATAACGGTATTAATTCCCATCCCCTTAATTCTGCGTCCCAGTTCAACTGCAGAAATCTCCGTTTTTTCAACCCAGCCCCTGGTGGCTGCTTTGCCTTTCACTGCATCGATTCCCACAACAATCCTGCTGCCATACCTATCTGCTGCCTGTTGAAGCAGGTCTTCATCCTCGACTGCAGCAGTGCCCAGAATAACTCTTTGGATTCCATACAGTTCCAGCATGCGCCTGATTTTTTCCATGGAGCGGATGCCGCCTCCCAGTTGGATTGGAATGGAGACGGCCTTTGCCATGTCTTTAATTATATTCTCATTGGGAGAAAGACCTTCAAAGGCCCCGTCCAAGTCAACTACATGGAGGTATCGAGCCCCCTGCTTTTCCCATTCTGATGCCATTTTAACCGGATCGGTTCCGTACACTGTTTCATCCTCTGCCCGGCCCTGCACCAATCGGACGCACCTGCCGCCCTTTATATCAATTGCAGGAAAGATTATCATTTTCTCATCCCTTCTGTCAGATAATGCCGCAGCTATATCATGCAAAACATCAGCAGTATTACATCAGTCATTCTGCTGATCGCAACAGCCCTTATCCTAATCCAGCAATCCTTTTGTGGAAGGTATACCCTTCCATTGGCCGTTTCTGTCCACTGCCTGCCGGAAGCTTCTGCCCAGAGCTTTGAATACGGCCTCAATCATATGATGGGTATTCCTGCCGTATAAAACCCGAATATGCAGGGTAGTCCCGCTATGTACCGAAAATGCCCGGAAAAACTCCTCCAGCAGCTGGGTGTCAAAATCTCCCGCCATGGGTGCCAAAGCAGGTAATTCCATATGGAGATATGGCCGTCCGCTGATGTCCAGGCTGACCATGGCCAGCGCTTCATCCATCGGAACAAAGGCAGTTCCGTATCTTTGTATGTCCTTTTTGTCGCCGAGTGCCTCTTGTAAGGCTTTGCCCAGAACAATGCCCACATCCTCCACGGTATGATGACCGTCTACCTCCAGATCACCCTTTGCCTCTATCCGCAGATCAAAGCCGCCATGAGCAGCAAAAAGAGCAAGCATGTGATCAAAGAAACCGATCCCGGTACTGCAGTCTGCTGCGCCCTTCCCGTCCAAATTAATGGTGACGGCTGCATGAGTCTCTCTGCTTGTCCTCTGTACACTGCCGGTTCGATTCATGACCAACCCTCCTCATCTGCCAGAACCTCTGCCAGACTTTGAATAATGAATTTATTGTCCTCTTCCCGGCCTATGGTAATTCGCAGATGATTATGAAGCACAGGATCGTCCCCGAAATGCCTGACCAGAATTCCCTTCTTCAGGAGCCCCCGAAATACTGCGAGACCATTTTTTACCCTGAAGAGAATAAAATTCGCCCGGGATGGATAAGGTTCTACTCCGCGCAGGCCAACCAGAGCATTATACAACCATTCTCTGGCTCTTATCGTTTTACTGACCCTATCTTCCATTATCTCCGGATAAGCCAGCAGCAGCTCAGCTGCCCTTTGAGAAAAGCTGTTGACGTTATAGGGGGGCTTAACCTTGTATATCTCAGCTGTCAGTTCCTGATTGCCGATCAGATATCCTATACGCAGCCCTGCCATTCCCATGGCCTTTGAGAAAGTGCGGAGCACAACAAGATTGGGACACTTGTCCACAAGAGAAACAGCCGATTCGCCGTAAAACTCATAATAGGCTTCGTCCACAACAACCACTCCGTCAAAACTCATAGCAATCTCATAAATATCGGACACAGGCAGGACGCTGCCGGTTGGATTGTTGGGCGTGCATATGTGGAGAATTTTAGGTGAATGAGCCTCAAGAGCAAGCTTTATATCAGCTGCGGAATATTGAAGCTTTTCATTTAGCCGGTATGTTACAGGTATGGCCCCTGTCAGCCGGGCATACCATAATACCATGCTGAATCCGGGAGAGGGGCACAAAACCTTGTCGCCCCAGCCGGCAAAAGCCGTTGTTACTATGTGCAGAAGCTCATCTGAACCATTTCCTATCAGGATATTGTGCGGCTTTACCTTCAGCTTCTCTGCCAGTGCCTGCCTTAGCCGGTCTGCGTCAGAATCAGGATAAAGCTGATAATCATTGCCGTTTAGCAGTTCGGAAGCCAGTTGTGCCCTTATTTCCAAAGGTAACGGCCAGGGGCTTTCATTGGCATCCAGCTTAAGGTTATAAGCATATTTTCCTGCCTGATAGGGCTTGATGCTTCTCAGATCCCTACGGAGATATTCCTTCTTCATCATCTGAAAACCTCACTTCCATGGCATTTGCATGAGCGGTTAAGCCTTCCATCCGCGCAAAATCAGCTGCATCCTGATGAATTTGCCTCAGGGCTTCCTTGTCATAAAAGAGAATGCTGGACTTTTTGACAAAGTCCTCAGTGCCCAGGGGAGAGAAGAAGCGGGCTGTACCGCTGGTAGGCAGGACATGATTGGGCCCGGCCATATAATCACCCACAGGTTCAGGAGAATGATGCCCTAAGAAAACTGCTCCTGCATGCCTGATATCCGCCAATCGATCAAGGGGATTGGCTATTGCCAGTTCAAGATGCTCCGGAGCCAGGGCATTGGACAGCCTGATTGCTTCTTCTGTGGTATCTACCAGGATGCAGGCACCATAATGGTGCAAAGAAGTACGAATTGTGTCTTTTAATGGTAGCTTCTCTATTTGCATTGCCAGTTCCTGCTTAACTTCGGAAATTATTTCTACAGAATCAGTTATCAGAATGGCAGAAGCCATGGTATCGTGTTCTGCCTGGGACATCAGATCCGCTGCCACATAGGACGGCCTGGCGGAAGAGTCGGCGATTACCACAATCTCGCTGGGGCCGGCTATCATATCAATATCCACATGACCGTAGACCTCTCTTTTTGCCAGTGCCACATAGATATTTCCAGGACCTACAATTTTATCCACCTTGGGAATGGTTTCCGTTCCATAAGCCAATGCCGCTATGGCCTGCGCCCCGCCTGCCCTGTATATCCTATGCGCACCTGCCGCTCTGGCTGCAGCAAGGATTGAGGGATTGATGGTGCCATCCGCCCCGGGCGGGGTAACCATAATAATTTCTTCCACTCCTGCAACCAGGGCGGGTATGACGTTCATGAGCACAGATGATGGATATGCGGCTTTTCCCCCTGGTACATATACGCCTACCCGCTCCATAGGGGTAACCTTCTGTCCCAGCAATACGCCCTTCTCCTCAAAGGAAATCCAGCTCTCCTGCTTCTGTTTTTCATGAAAACGCCGAATGCGCCGGGCTGCCTTTTCCAGGATATCCAGCTGTCTGGAATTCATTTTTTTATATGCATCTTCAATTTCTTCCTTTGAAACACATAAGTCTTCCGGTCCGGCCAATTCCGCTCTGTCAAACTCCCTGGTGTATCTTAGCAGGGCAGCGTCGCCTTCCTCCCGCACTGACTTCAAAACGGAAAGCACTACCTCCCGTTCCTTATGTGCCTCCAGCTGGGAAGGCCTGTTTAAGCTGTTTACTATCCAGCCAGTGTTTTTCCCTCTCCCATCAATTGTCCGAATCATGATTCTTTTCCCTCCAACAGCTCTCTTAATCCGTCAATGATTCTTTTGATTTCATCATTCCTGGTTTTGAGACTTACCTGATTGACAACCAGCCTTGCAGAGACGGGACAGATCTCCTCCAATACCTCCAGGCCGTTTTCAGCCAAAGTTCTGCCGCTTTCGACAATGTCCACTATCACATCGGACAAACCGGTCAGAGGACCCAGCTCCACCGAGCCGTTCAGCTTGATGATCTCAACAGTCTCCCCCTTGCCTGAAAAGTAGCTGCGGGTAATATTGGGGTACTTGGTCGCTACCCGTATATGGGATTGGGTAATGCCGGAATGCTTTTTATCCGGAAACCCCGCTACCACCAGTCTGCAGCCTCCAAATTTCAGGTCCAGCATCTCATATAGGGATCTCCCTTCCTCCATCAGAGTGTCTTTTCCTGCGATGCCAATATCCGCTGTTCCGTATTCGACATAGGCCGGCACATCACTGGGTTTGACCATAATAATTCTTATGGTACCATCATCGGTTGTAAAGATGAGCTTTCTGGACCCGGTTCTGATTTCACTGCAGCTTATGCCCAGCTGCTCCAGCAAATCCAGGGTTTTCTCAGCCAGGCGTCCCTTGGCCAGGGCAATTGTTATCAAAAGTAACCACTCCTTTATACCATCCGTTCCTGAAATCTTCCGGAGCTGAACTGAAGAAGCCTGGGGATTCCCTTTTCCCTGGCATATGCCTCAGCCGTCATGCCATTCTCAGCGGGCAAAAATATTTCCACCCGCAGCCCTTCGGATCTGAGACTCTGAATCTTCCTGTAGCACTCCTTATTCACAGAAGAATCATAAACAAACAGGATATCGGCAACCGGCAGCGGTGCCAGCCCCTTTTGTCTTTCCAGTGCCATAAGGATGCGCCTCATGTCCAGAGCAAACCCCGTGGCGGGCAGATCCTTTCCAAATTCTGAAACCAGGGAGTCATATCGGCCGCCGCCGCAGACAGGATATCCCATATCCCTGATCATTCCCCGGAATATCATGCCTGTATAATAATTCAGGCTGTGAACCATGCCTAAATCAATGGCAATGTACCTTGACAGGCCGAAGTTCTTAAGCATTCTGTATATCACGTCCAGGTTTTCCAGTGCTTTCATGCAGCGTTCTGTTTCTGCAAGCACCATGGCAGACTTCAGTACCTCTTCTCCGCCGAACATCATGGGTATCTTAAGAAGATTGTTTTTTGTCTCAGCGGGTATGGACAGCTCCTTAAGCTGCATCTCCAGCGCCAGCTTGTTCTTTTGGTCGGTCAGATGCCTCAGGTTTTCGGATTGGACTTCATTCAAGCCCGCTTCCTCCACCAAACCTTTGAAAAATTCCACCTGGCCGATGTCTATCTGAAACTCTGTCAGGCCAAGTTCCAGCAGGGATTCCACTGCAAGGGAGATTATCTCTGCATCGGCCTCGGGTTTTCGCGAACCCAGCAGTTCAATGCCTGCCTGTGCAAACTCTCTCTGTCCGTTCTGCCTCTGCCCCTCATATCGATAAACATTTCCGAAGTAGGACAAACGTAAGGGCAAGGGCCGGTTCTTCATTTTTGTGGCGGCTATGCGGGCTATGGGCATGGTAATGTCAGGCCGCAGCACCATGATGCGGCTGCCGGGCTCGAAGAACTTGTACATCTGCTCCTGCTCAATGGAGGCAGTTTTTCCTTCGAATATATCCAGATACTCAAACAAGGGAGTGTCAACTTCATCGTAGCCGCTCAGATGAAATTTTCTGCGCAGCTTGTCTTCCGCTATTCTTGCATTGTAGCGCTCCTCCGGCAAAGAGTCCTGTACGCCTTCCGGAATCTGCTGCATCCATTTGTTGAAGGGACTGCTCAACCTGCTCACCGCTTTTCTTTTTACATATAATCGCACGACAGTACTTTGTTGCTTTATCAGTTTATCGTGGTAAAGTATTGAAATTATTATACTCTTACTGCCTCCTTCTGTCAACAGGAAATTCAATTTTCCGGTGAAACCAACAAGAATAATGTTTGGGACTGCTTCAGTTGACTTATCAGGATAGCAATATTACAATACCTTTGTACTGTAGTTGTATCCGACTGTTGAATCAGTTAAGTATTCGGCTGGGTACAGAATTTGATAAAGGAGTATATAATGCTTGACTATCACGTGCACTCTACCTTCTCTCCTGATGGTGAAATGACCATGGAGGAAGCATGCAGGCAGGCTGTCTCGCTGGAATTGAAAGAAATAGCTGTTACTGATCACATGGATATAGATCTGCCCGACAATGAAAAGGCTTTCCAGATAAAGGACATGAATCAGTATATAAGCGAACTTGAGCGCATAAGGGAAGATTTTAAGGGTCGTCTTAAGGTGAAAAAAGGGATTGAGATCGGCCTGCAGGATTGGACCCTGGAAATGGCAGCTGATCTTACTGTGAAATATCCCTTTGACTTTGTCATTGCCTCAGTCCATCTGGTAAACGGAGAAGATCCCTATTTCAGAACTTATTTTCATACCCGTGATAAGATTAAAAGCTATACTGATTACTACCATACTATTTTGGATTTGCTTAAAGACTACGACAACTTCAATGTACTGGGACATTTGGATTATTTCAGAAGGTATTCACCCTATGAATACAAGCCCCAGGATTACAGGATCGGACTGGATTTGACGGAAGCCATTCTCAGATTACTGGTTCAGAAGGGCAAGGGCATTGAACTTAACACAGCAGGCTTTCGTCACTCATCCAACCAGCCCCATCCGCATCCGGAGGTTCTGAAATGGTTCAGGGAGCTGGGCGGTGAAATTGTAACCATCGGCTCCGATGCCCATAATGCTGCCTTTATAGGTTACGAATACAAGCGGGCTGTGGAATGCCTGAAGTATGCAGGATTTGATTATGTTGCAGCTTTTTCGGAGATGAAGCCTGAGTTTATAAGGATATAAACTGTATATGGAATATATGCACAGGAGGCATGCTATGCGGTTGTTCATTGCCGTCAATTTCGACATGGAAACAAGAAACAGGCTTATGGCTGTTCAGGATCGTTTACGAGCTGCCGCCTCAGGCACTTTTACCCGCCCGGATAATCTGCATCTAACATTGGTCTTTTTGGGTGAAACAGAGCAAAACCGAATCCCTGCAGTCAAAAAGGCTGTAGACACTACCAAAGGTGAATCAACTAGGCTGACCTTTGACCATACAGGATCCTTTAGGCGCCGGGGTGGGGATATCTGGTGGGTTGGTCTTAGGAAAAACACCGACTTGGAGCGGATTCAGCGCAGCCTGTGTGATAAGCTGACTCATGAAGGTTTTATACTGGAGAAAAGAACCTTTTCTCCCCATATAACATTGGCCAGAAGAGTTGTCCTGCGACGTCAGGTAAGCCCTGACAGTCTGATGGGCGAGCCTTTTGAAACCAATCTGGATGCCATAAGTCTGATGAGATCGGATCGGATAAATGGTAAGCTTACATACACTGAGCTTTATAGAAGAAAGCTGCAGCATTGACGTATCAGTTCTTCTCAACCAGATACCGCCAGTAACGGCTGGGCATGAAATGCTTCTGCAGCCTGAGATTGCGCCTGCTGCTTATAGCCACGCTTTTAAAATACTGCTTCCACATACGCTGGAACTCCAATTCATCGCCGTGAAGGGGCAGGGCTTTTTTCTGCCGGATAAGGGCAATGGTCCAGTCCTTCCTGTCATAAATGGCAGCGATGTCTCTTTTCACATCATGAATCATCCAAGGCTGGTCGGATAAACGTTTGGCAAAATGCGGTGCCAGCAGGCTGACTATATTGTGATCCGGACCCATGGGAGCATAGAATATGCCGCTCTGGAGCTCCCGGAAGCGAAGCAGGCCCAGCATCCTGTGGCACTCCCCCTCTGTCTTTCGGGCAGCCTTTTGAACCATCTGGACCTCGTCCTCCCAGAGGCAGCTGTCCACAGAGGGGCCACTCTTCCAGCCCAGCTTCAGATAACGGTATATCCAAACGCCAATATCATCGATTTCTGATAGATATGCATGGAAAGCATGATCCAGAGCTTTGGCTGATATCTTGCTGCGGATTGACTTAAGGACCCTGTCGGCTTTCTCCTGGTCAGTCCGGATCTCGGTGCAGCAGCTTATTAAATCCTCCTGAAGCTGATACCAGCAGCAAATGCTGTCAGGTGACTGTCGGCGGTAGAAGGCCTCGTAGATGCAGGTTAACAGGCCTTCAAAGGTACCGTCGAATATATAACGAAGCATTTATACCTCACCTGCCCTGACAAGAAAGCGGCTCTGTTCTTCGGACCGGGGCAGGATTTGGCTGAAAAAGCTCAATTGCTCCCCATCCTCTATCCGAATCTTTTTAGCAGCCTGATAGGGCATCAGCTGCTGCCTCAGCTGATACTCTTCCCTGAAGGTACTCCCGTAAAATTTGCCCTTGCAGGTTATGAAGTGTCTGGCCCGTTTCAGCACCACCCCGATCTTCTTCAGATTGTCATAATCCAAAGCTCTTATCCGCCTGGCCTGCAGAATTTTCTCTGCTGATTTCACACCAATTCCGGGCACGCGAAGCAGCATCTCATACTCTGCCTTATTAATCTCCACCGGGAACAAGTGGTAGTTCCTGACTGCCCAATCGGATTTAGGATCAATTAAGGAGTCAAGATTAGGATTATCGTAATCCAGAAGCTCTTCGGCAGAAAAGCCATAAAATCGCAGCAGCCAGTCTGCCTGGTACAGCCTGTGCTCTCTTAAAAGCGGCGGCTTTTCCACTGCCGGCAGCATAGGGTGGAAAACCACCGGCATATAGGCGGAATAATAGACTCTTTTCATCTGCAGCCTTCTGTACAATCCCTGGGACAGGGTAAGGATCCTCAAATCACTTTCCGGTGTGGCTCCTACTATCAACTGGGTGCTCTGACCTGCAGGTATGAATTTCGGAGAAGCTTTAAAAATGCGGCGGTTTTCCCTCTCTTCCAGTATACGTTCCTTAATAAAATACATGGGCCCCACAAGAGCTTCCTTATTCTTCTGAGGAGCCAGAAGCTTCAGGCTGTCGCTGGTAGGCGTTTCTATGTTTACACTCATACGATCCGCCAGCATGCCGGCTTCTGTAAGCAAACGCCTGTCGCATCCGGGTATGGCCTTCAAATGAATATATCCCTGGAAATTGTATTCATATCGTAGTTTCTTTATCGCTTCTATCATCAGCTCCATGGTATAGTCGGGGCTTCGAAACACACCTGAGCTGAGAAACAACCCTTCAATATAGTTACGCCTGTAGAAATTGATAGTCAGATACACCAGTTCATCCGGTGTCAGCATTACCCTGGGGACGTCATTGGATACCCGGTTCACACAATACTTGCAGTCATAGATGCAGTTATTGGTCATCAGGATCTTAAGCAGGGAGATGCAGCGGCCGTCATCTGACCAGCTGTGGCAGATCCCTGCCGGAACGGCATGTCCCAGACTGCCTTTTTCACCTTCCCTGCTGCTGCCGCTGGAAGAACAGGACACATCATATTTGGCTGCATCTGCTAAGATTCCGACCTTGTTTTTCAGCTCCATGAGTGAATGTCCTTTCTCACGACTTTATGTAAATTCCGAGTTTGCTTTTCCTGATAAGAATATAACACAAGAAGACAGCCATGTCAAACATATGTTCGTATTATGGATTGCTAAGATATGAAATATTTACGATTACATCTTTAGAAGTATAGATATTGTTAGTGAATTAAGAAAAAAGGGAGCATCATGCCTGTTTGCGGCTGATACCCCCTGATGCTGTTCACTTTTAAAGTGACTAAAGCCAATTTATTTCCGGTACTTTACACCTAATCATCCATGTTCTTCTGATTGCGCTAAAGTGTATCCAGACTTATCTTCCAAGCAGCTTCAATGCTCTACTGACAACATTTTCTACTGTAAAGCCAAACTCCTTAAACAGAATGCCGGCCGGAGCAGATGCACCGAAACTGTCCATGGTAACCGTATCTCCGTCCAGTCCTACATATTTGTGCCAACCAAAGGAGGAAGCTGCCTCCACTCCCAGCCTGGCGGTTACGCTCTTCGGCAGTACCTTTTCCTTGTATTCCTCCGTCTGCTCATCAAAGATTTCCCAGGATGGCATGCTGACCACCCTTGCATCGATTCCCTGCTCCTTAAGGACCTTCTGTGCCTCTACGATCAAATGCACTTCTGAACCGGTTGCCATCAGGATGATGTCTGGCACTTCCTTCTCTGAATCGGACAGGATATAGGCACCCTTCAGTGCATCCGGGCCTGTCCCGTCAAGCAGAGGCAGATTCTGCCTGGTCAGAATAAAGGCTGTGGGGCTGTCTGTTCTGGTCAGTGCCGACAGGTATGCAGCAGCAGTTTCCCTGGAATCGGCAGGACGAATAACCGTAAAGTTGGGAATACTTCTGAGGGAAGCCAGATGCTCGATGGGCTGGTGAGTGGGCCCGTCTTCCCCTACACCTATGCTGTCATGAGTCAGAATGTAGATCACAGGCTGTTTCATCAGGGCAGATAAGCGCATGGCTCCCTTCATGTAGTCGCTGAAGACCAGGAAGGTAGCCACATAGGGCTTAAGCCCTCCATGAACGCTCATGCCGTTGGCTATGGCTGCCATAGCATGCTCACGGACACCAAAATGTATATTGGATCCGGAATAATCCTCTGCAGTAAATGTGCCTCTTTTCTTCATATCCGACTTATTGGAAGGTGCCAGATCGGCTGAGCCTCCTATGAGGTTGGGAAGCAGCTCTGCAAGGCGATTCAACACTTCACCGGATGCAGCTCGGGTGGCTGCATTGCCCTCAAAATGCCAGTAGGATTCGTCGTTTAAAAGGTCAGCCTTAAGCCCGGTATTTTGCCAGTCTTCCCATTCTTCAGCCAGTTCCGGATATTTCTCCTGATAGGATGCCCACAGCCTGTCCCATTCTTCCTGAGCTTTCTTTCCCCGCTCCTGAAGGGCTTTCATGTGTTCACGAACTTCCCGGGGTACATGGAAATCTTCTTCGGTATTGTAATTCAGGAATTTCTTGGCTTCCAGCAGATTGTCTGTGCCAAGAGGTTCGCCGTGAGCGGAAGCCTTGCCTTGTTTTGCCGGTGAACCATACCCAATCTCGGTGATAATTTCGATCAGGCTGGGTCTGCCGGTTTCCTTTTTTGCTTCAAGGATAGCAGCCTCTATTGCATCCACATCATTGCCGTCCTCTACCTTCAGCACATGCCAGCCATAGGCCTCAAAACGCTTTCCGACATTTTCGGTAAAGGCTATGTCCGTGCTTCCTTCAATGGTAATGGAGTTGGAATCATAAAGCACAATTAGCTTTCCCAATTTCAAAGTCCCTGCCAGGGAAGCGGCTT
>FZPS01000018.1_pt582 | contig 12661 bp, 14 predicted proteins | sample 1817821 | NCBI WGS metagenome assembly FZPS01 (sample SAMEA104158645, study PRJEB21678) | metagenome | place: Germany | collected 2015-04-21 | reverse complement strand
GTGCAGTGTTTTCCTATCACGGCTCATGGGCTGCACCGGGATTTAACACCAGCTGGAACTGCAACTGGAGGGCAATAGGAAGCAATGGCACCGCACTTTGGGACGGCGGATTGGAAGCGAAGGCAGAAATACTAAGAAATGGTGAATTTGTTAAAGTTGAACCCGCTTTTACATGGGAATCCGAGCTGGAAAACCATCCTGCCTGCCTTGAGGCAATGTTTAAGGCACTGAAAGAGGGTTATGAGGCTGAAACAATTTGCACAGACAACATCAAGAGCATTGAAATGGTTTTTGCAGCAATAGAAAGTTCCAGAACAGGCAAAAAGGTTTGGCTGAGATAGGCAGAGGATGATAAGATGGATACGTTTAAAATTAAGAGCAGTACAGTAGAACTTACCTTTGAAAAGCAATACGGCAACCTTGTGGGAATGAGTGTTTTAGACAATGAGTGGAGTGTTCTGGACAGGCCTCACCTTGGACGGAATTGGGAACTTCTTATCCCTCTAAAGACAAGAAGAAACAATCCGGTGCATGGTTATAAGCAGAGACTTCACAGCCTGAGAGTATCAGAAGACGGCAGGAAGGCGGAAATGTCCTGGAAGGACCTGACTTCTGAATACGGGGGAGTGCATGACGTACAGGTTTTTATTACAGTTGAAGCGGTTGGCGAGGCCATCGTCTGGAGAACAAGAGTAGTAAATAATGAAGAAGACAGTGTAGTTGAAAATGTCTGCAGCCCTATAGTGGGTGACCTGAGGCCGGATGACTCCGGAGCTATCAGCACATTTTTTGAAGGATACAGCAATCCCACGACTATAAATGTCCTCCCCAACTTTACTAATAACAAGGGCTATTGGGGTATTGATATACCCAGCCTGGTGCTGAACGGCACACCTGCCAATACACCCTATTTCCTGATCAGATCAGAGGATGACAGGGGAATATACCTTGCACCATATCAGAATCTTGGCCAGCTGATGCTGCTCAGATTCCGCTTATATCCCGGCTTTGTCACAGATGATACCGGTGAAGTTCCCAAGGGTGACTTTATAAGCGGGAAAGAGGTGTTCCTGCCATTCGATCTGGTGCATCTTCCCTTTATTCAGAGCGGAGAGAGCATGGACTTGACGCCGGTGCACATAGAGGCTTATAAAGGGGACTGGAAAAAAGGTGTGGACGTATATAGAAGGCAGCGGGACAATTTATGGCAGTGGAAAAAGCCTGCTGCAGCTAAATGGGTAAAGCGGCCTCACAGCTGGCTGCAGCTTCATATCAATTCTCCCGAAGATGAATTAAGAATGCGCTTTACTGAGCTTCCAAAGGCAGCTGAAGAGTGCAGGAAATATGGTATATCGGCTATACAGCTTGTTGGCTGGAATAAGGGCGGACAGGATCAGGGGAATCCTTCCCATGATCCTGATCCCCGTCTGGGTACCTTTGACGAGCTTAAGGAAGCTATTGCAAGGTGTCATGAAATAGGTGTAAAAGTAATTCTGTTTTATAAATTTACCTGGGCAGATACTTCAACTGAATGGTTCAAAAATGAACTGTATAAGTATGCTGCAACAGATTTTAACGGTAATTATTATCCCCATGGCGGCTATCAATACCAGACAATGACCCAGCTGGCTGATGTCAATACCAAGCGCTTTGTATCCATGTGTACATTGTCTGAAGAACTGAGAAAAATCTATCTGAATGAGTTCAAAAAGGCAGTTGATCTTGGAGCGGCAGGTGTACTTATAGACGAATCACAGCATCATGGAAGTGCCAACTTATGTTTTAATGAGAGTCATGGACACCGGAAAGGTGAGTATATTTATTCCGCGGACAATCAACTTATAAAGGAGTTAAGGGAAATAGCTCCCGATGACTTTCTGATTAGCGGGGAATGCAGTTATGATATGCAATTCCAGGAATTTGACATGAGTTATTTCCGCGTAGGCAGCCGCGATGCTATTCCGCTTAAAAGATACACGAGACCGAAGAATACCCCTTTGTACATGATTGCAGTAATCGGCTTTGATGACAGGGAAGTATTGAATAAATGCCTGATGTGTAATTATGTAGTTAGTTATGAGCCGTATTTCTTTAAAGGAAAGCCATCTGATTTCCCACTGACAATGGAATATGGCATGCAGATGCAGCAGCTTCGCGAGGAAACCAGCGAATACACATGGTATGGGGAGTTTATGGAAAGAGACGGCGCTAAGGTATATGATTCAGAAGGAAAGCCCTATGAATACTATTCGGTGTTTAAATCAGATGAAGGCAATCTGGCGGTAGTTATAACCAACTTCAATCAAAATGATCCGCTGACTGTATCTGCAGAGCTGAGTACCGGCAGAGTGAGCAGATGGAAGGCTGTGGGGGGCGAATGGGTGACGGATTCCAGCATTATTGTCCCTCCAAGAACAGCAGTAGTTGCGGTGGAGAAATAGAAGTATACTTAATGAAAAAGCAGCCCGGCTGGTCAATAAAAAAACCAATTATATTCTACATATTATACCCTTAAGAACAATAAACAGGCAGGCTGTATTCCTTATAGCGGGATTACAGCCTGCCTCTGTCTTTATCGTTTTATTTTACGGTAAACATACCAGGAAGCTGTTAAATTTGACTTATCCTTCCTGTGATATTGCCTTGTTAATTTGGGCAATAGACTCCTTAATCACATCAGCCAGGGCTTTCTTTTCTTCAGGCAGGTTGGATAACATATTCTGAAGATGCACTTTTGCCCTTTCATGTCCCAGCTCTCCCAGGGATTTGATCGCCTGTTCAACTACCTTGTCATCGCTGTCCTTGAGCAGCAGGATAAGATTATTATAGGCGTGGTCATCATTTGAGCCGGCGAATTCTGCTGCAATGGCTATTCTGGTTTCCGCATCGCCTTTTTGCAGCATTTTGCTGAGTTTGGCCCAGCGATTCCATTTAATAAGCCGTGCAATTCTTTTTCTCTTTTTGTCAGACATAATCATACCCTCTTTCATTTTCATTTTATTTTATATATAATACTTGCTATAATGGTCATAATAAAGGAAATATGCACATGAGATGATAGTAAACATATATTAACTATATTTTAACATAGTTAATAAATCTTGTCAATGAAATGAGGATTTAAGATGAGCATCACAGAGCAATTTCTTCAACAGACAATAAATTTCTCTTTGCTGGTAATAGAAAAGGTTATAAAGCAATTGGAGCAAACCTATAAGTCTGATTTGACTTATTCGGAGTTCTTTGCGATTTCAGCCGTCAATTATTTGGGCGACATGAAAATGACTGATTTTGCTGATATTTTTGGCATACAGAAACAGCAGGCAACAAGACTTATAAACAAGCTGGTGGAGAAGGGGTTTATTAAGAGAGTCTATGATGACTCTGATCGCCGCGTGGTAATGATCAGCCTTACTTCACAGGCAAAATCCTACCTTGAGGAGTATGTTGCAAAAAGCATAAAGCAAATTGAAAAGTCCCTGTCCGGTTTTTCCGATTCAGAGCTGCAAAAGCTGCAAAGGACCATGGAAACAATGAGTCAGATGCTGGCCAGAATTGATGTATAGGCAATTTCCTCCTTATTTTAGGGCAACAAAGCGATACCCCTGTTCAAGCAGTGTTTCAATGATAAGAGGCAGGGCTTCAATTGTTGCCTTCCGGTTTGCCGGGCCGCCGGAGCTGTGCAATAAAACTATGGCTCCGGGATGAATATTCTCCACTACACAGGTGACGATATCCTCCGGCTTGTCAAAGTACCAATCCATGGAATCAACGGACCAGCCTATAACCTGATATCCTGCATCTATTAGTGCAGGCATCTGCGTTCTGTTTACCAGTCCATAGGGAGGACGAAACAATTTGTTGCCGGCATCTACAGCATCCAGCTTTTCCTGTGCTCTGCCGACCTCATTCATCATCTCTTCTATGGCTGCATCGGTGGGTCTTACATGACTCCAGCTGTGATTGGCCAAAGTATGACCGCTGTCAATTAAGTATTGTATTGTGTCCATATTATTTTCCATCTGCCGGCCTATCAGGAAGAATGTAGCGGGTACACGGTAAGTGTTTAATATTTCCACTATCTCCGGTGTAGAGCTGTTGTCGGGGCCGTCATCGAAGGTAAGAGCCGCTGTTTTTTCTGTTGCAGGCAGGGATATCAGAAAATGTTCCGGATATTCTTCATGCAAAAGCCTGGCATTCTTGCGAAACTGCTCCAGACGTTCTTCCATTTCTGATGTCAGTGGAAGAGGAATTTCCCGCACATAGGCATTTGAAATTGGCTTAATATCAGTTAGAATATCATTGGTTTGTATATCCATTATATCCGGATCGTCTGTTACTGTCTCAATTTCAGGAAAATCCGGCTCTGCTTCCGAAATATCCGGCTGATTTTCAGGAGTATTTATGAATAATAATACTGCAATGCCAAGGCCTGTCAATATAATGAAGCTCCATGCAAGCAGCAGGGACAACAGCAGGACTCTTCTTAGTTTCATCTCTAATCAGCCTCGTTTCTGCATTCATCCTTTGTGATACTCATTTTCACCGGATATGGAATTTTTATACATATTGGGGCAGACAAGAGCGCAGCAGGCTCTTCACATTCCGGCTGCCTGCCTTTATAATAAAAGAAAAGACTGTGGGGAGGTGTTTGTATGACATCAGAGCAGCGAAGGGAAAAAATAGCGGCTTTAATAGAGCGAAGCAGTTCACCCCTTACGGGAGCCTACCTTGCCAAGCTGTATAATGTCAGCAGACAAATTATTGTTCAGGACATTGCCATTCTTCGGGCAGCAGGACTGGATATCATTGCCACGCCCCAGGGTTATATTATGCCCCGCACCGGTCAGCAGCATGGGCTGACCCGGGTAATTGCCGTAAAACACGGTCAGGAAGAAATAGGAGATGAGTTGTATCTGATCGTGGATTTGGGGGGGAAAATACTTGATGTAATGGTTGAGCATCCGGTTTATGGTGAATTTAAGGCCAGACTGATGCTGGCAACACGAAATGAAGTGAGTTCTTATCTTGCCGCCATGCGAAAGGAAGAAGCGGAGCCCCTGTCAGCCCTGACTGAAGGAGTGCATCTGCATACAATAGAAGCCGATTCCATAGACGTATTAAACCGGATTGAGGAGGCTTTGAAACAGAAGGGTTATTTACTGGATTGACATAAGACTTCAGATTTCACCGGTTTTCAGGAAAGCAAACTTGTCAAGTTCTTCAGCCTTTCTGGATATGTCCTCACGGCTGACAATGCCTTTTTCCAGCAAGAGCTCGATTATGCTGGTTATTGCCAGTGTGTTCCGATACTCGATTTCCTTCATGTCTCCTATCTGGGCCAGGACATCCAATTTGTTCATGCAGATTCTCCTTCCGGGAATTAGGGTTGCTTCCTTATTATTCATATTATTTCCTGCCTTCCTGAGTTTATACAGCCGTCATTCCGACAAAACTGTATTCATAAAAGGTGTATGAGTGCATGTAAGTTTGCATATTCCCTGCGTTAAATGAAATAATAGTTGCATATTCGGACGTATGGTGTATAATAATTATCAAAGCTGTGAAGGGAAGCAGTAAGAAGCAGCCCCATCTTTCAGAGAGCCGATGTATGGTGGGAATCGGCAGATGGACCTTCCGAATCCATCCCGGAGCTGTATGTCGAAAAATGCAGTAGGCATCACCGGAGCGGACCGTTATACCGACTTAAGGTGGAGGAGCAATCCTCAACCGGGGTGGCAACGCGGGTTACAGGACTCGTCCCTGATGGGGCGGGTTTTTTTATTATTTTGGAGGTGTATTTTTTATGTTGGATGCCAGATTGATTCGTTCCAATCCTGAGGCTGTCAGCGAGGCTCTGGCAAAAAGGAATTCTCAGATAAGTCTGGATGATTTTCTGGCTCTGGATCAGGAAAGAAGGGCCATAATACAGGAAGTTGAGCAATTGAAAAATAAGCGGAACAATGTTTCCCAGGAAATCGCCCGCCTGAAGAGAGACAAAAAGGATGCAGCTGACCTGATTGCTGAAATGGGGAAGGTGTCAGCCGTTATTAAGGAACTGGATGATAAGGTAAGGGATGTTGACAAAAAGCTGAGAGAGATTCTGCTTACCCTGCCCAATATCCCTCATGAATCCGTGCCTGCGGGGACATGTGATGCTGATAACAGGGAAATAAGGCGTTGGGGCCAGCCTGCCGAATTCAGCTTTACCCCCAAAGCCCACTGGGATATCGGGGAAGAACTGGATATCCTGGATTTCAGCACTGCAGCAAAGGTGACTGGCAGCCGCTTTACCTTCTATAAGGGGCTGGGTGCCCGCCTGGAGCGTGCCCTCTTCAACTTTATGCTGGATCTCCATGTGCAGAAGCATGGTTATACTGAAATATTTCCGCCTTTTATGGTCCACAGGCACAGCATGGAGGGAACAGGGCAATTGCCCAAGTTCGAAGAAGATGCCTTCAGGGTAGCCGGCACTGAGTATTTTCTCATTCCCACTGCAGAGGTTCCCGTAACCAATATGTTTCGCGAGGAGATAATAAACGAGGATATGCTCCCCATGAAGTACTGTGCCTACAGTGCCTGTTTTCGTGCTGAAGCGGGCTCGGCAGGAAGGGATACAAGGGGACTCATCCGCCAGCATCAGTTTAACAAGGTGGAGCTGGTTAAATTTTCGAAACCCGAGCATTCCTATGAAGAACTGGAAACGCTTGTCCAGGATGCAGAGGATGTACTGAAAGAATTAGGCCTGCCCTACCGTGTATCGCTGCTGTGTACCGGTGATTTGGGATTCTCATCTGCAAAGACATATGATCTGGAGGTATGGATGCCCAGCTACCAAAAATATGTGGAGATTTCATCCTGCAGTAATTTTGAAGACTTTCAGGCAAGACGTGCGGATATAAGGTTCAGGGAGGGCGTAAAAGGCAAACCCCAGTTTGTTCATACATTGAATGGCTCAGGTGTTGCTGTGGGACGTACAGTTGCCGCTATCCTGGAAAACTATCAACAGGAAGACGGCTCGGTTGTTATACCTGAAAAATTAAGGCCCTATATGGGAGGCGCAGAGAGGATAGCCAGGTAGATCCTCTCTGCCTCGTCCTTTCCCAGACAAGCTGCCATTTGGCAAAACATCCGGAAAATTACAGAAGGAACAGAAATGAATCCTGTTGACATGAGTTTTCTGATTTGCTATACTGTATTAGTGCCAGCTCGTCAGACTGGGCTATATGGAGAGATGTCCGAGTGGTTTATGGAGCTGGTCTTGAAAACCAGTGACACCGAAAGGTGCCGGGGGTTCGAATCCCTCTCTCTCCGCCATTTTAACGTCCAATACGGAGAAGTACCCAAGTTGGCCGAAGGGGCGCCCCTGCTAAGGGCGTAGGTCGGGTTACCGGCGCGAGGGTTCAAATCCCTCCTTCTCCGCCAAAATTTACCGGAAAACCCGCTGTTTAAGCGGGTTTTCTGTATTTAATGCTGTATATGAAAAGGCAATTCAGTATATTTGGAAAGTAAATCCAGGCAGAACCTGCTTTGTATCTCCCAAAAATAAGAGTATCAGGAATATTTGTTCTTTGTTGATATGACTTAGTCTCAAAAGAGGATATTAGTGGTATAATCATCTATATGCCGTATACGCCGGTGCACTTGCCGGTATATTAAAGTACGCAATTTGGATTGGATATGGATTAAGTAGGAGCAAATCTGCTACAGGGAATGAGCAAGGAGAGGTGCTATGAAATCCGGAAGAAATGCAAAATATCTGAGGATACTGATATTACTGACAGCTTTGACTATGGCAGCTATTTATTTACTTGCCGGCTGTGCTCCGGGAACAGGATCTGAGAGTTTACCGACAGCTGCCAATACATATACTCCTGCTCCTGATTCGGAAAACAATAAGGAAACAGCCAATCCGGGCAGCAATTCAGAAACAGCAGGGCCCGGGATGCCGGCTGCCGATACTGAAGATGAAATACGCAAAAACACTGATGCTGAGATAACCAAGGAGCCTGAAATTGTCAGTGTTACGATTTCAGCCGCAGGTGACTGCACTCTTGGCGTAAACAGCACTATGTCCTATGAGGATTCCTTTGATGCGGTATATGACAGAATGGGCAAGTCCTACTTTTTCAGAAAGGTATATGACATTTTTTCAAAGGATGACTTTACAATTGTAAATCTGGAAGGCCCCCTGACCAGATCCAAAGACATGCAGCCAAAGCTTTACAATCACAAAGGCAGGCCGGAATACATCGGCATTCTGACTGAGGGCTCAGTTGAAGCAGTATCATTCTCCAATAACCATACCTATGATTACGGGCAGGCAGGTTACGAGGATACAGTTGAGCTTCTGACCAAAGCCGGCATAGCCTATGCATGCGACGAAATATATGGCATGTATGAAACTAAGGGGATAAAAATAGGCTTTGTATCTGTAAACCAGCTCTATGACGGAAAGCTGGTTGAAGTATGGCTAAAAGAGGGCGCTGCCAAGCTGCGCCGGCAGGGAGCGGATTTGGTGATAGCCTGCATTCACTGGGGCAGTGAACTGGGAGGTAAAATATCCCATATGGATGATTATCAGATACAGCTCGGCAACCAATGCATAGACTGGGGATATGACCTCGTTATCGGAACCCATCCCCATGTTCTGTCGGGAATAAATAAATATAAGGGAAAATACATTGCATATTCCCTTGGCAATTTTTGCTACGGGGGGAGCAAGAATCCCAAGGACAAGGATTCCGGCATTTTCCAGCAGACCTTCACCTTTGTGGATGGAGAGCTCATGACAGATGATAATGTGCGGTTTATTCCCTGCTCCATATCTTCCGACAGCCGGAAAAACAATTACCAGCCCACTGTCGCCGCCGGTGAGGAGGCAAGGCGCATTACAGCCAAGATGAACGCTTATTCGGCCCAGTATGGGGTTGCATTTGATTCAGACGGATATCTTCTGCCGGATATCACTCTTACCGAACAAAACAAAGCAGATGCCTATTATTCGATTTTTAAGGAATCATTTAAAGGCGAAAAACCTATAAAGAGCGTAAAACATATAGGAGTGGATCTGTCAGAGCTTGAACTGCCGGATACTGCCTACCTTGAAGGCCTGATAAGCAAATGGTGTGAATCCAATGGCTACACTGCTTTTTTCGGAACCGGGGAGGAACTTGCGGCAGAGGGCTACAACAAAAAAGCAGCTAATGGTGAAGCGGAAATCCTTATTTTTGATGCTCCAAACTGGTCCTGTAATCAGGTTCAATGCAGGGTGTATCGAAATATAAGAATGCTTAAGTATCTGAGGGATATCTTTACTTCGGCATATGTGGATGGCAAATGGATAACCGTAAAAGACATATACATACAGCTATAGTTTACCTTTTTTTCCTGAAAGAAGGCCGGTAAATTTTTATCCTGCTTGCCATCAGAACAGACAGGATATAAATTAAGACGATGACGGGCATGACGGCAAATGGGCGCCCGGAAACAGCATAAAAATGCAGAACCAGATTTGTTGAGGTGAGGATGAAACCGGCTGCTGTTATGGGCAGGCCAAGAAAGAAGTCTGCAAAGTCACCTGTATTGAATCTGGCCAGCCTGTAAGCAGCGGAAATGGCGTAAAAAGAAACGGATAAATACATGATCAGGCCAAGATCTCTGAAGCTGTTATGCGTGAGGAGAACAGCCAAGGGCGCAAGTCCGAAGGAAACAAAATCTGCAAAGGAATCCAATTGCTTTCCCAGTGGAGATTCTGCATTAAAAGACTTGGCCATCATCCCGTCCAGGCAGTCCAATCCCACGGCAATCAGGATCATAATGCAGGAAGCCAGCCGGTTAGCTTCTCCTTTTTGACAAATTACAATAAAGAGAACAAGGATACCAAGCAGCATATTTGCAGTGGTTAATATATTGGGTATAAGACGGATCAATCTATTGGCCTTCATAAATGCTCTTCCTTCTGATTGATATTAGTTTCCACAAGAGAATAATTAATGCGCTGAACAGAACAACGAACCAGAAAGTCACAAACCGAAAAACCAGGCTTACAGCCACAGCTTCTTCTGCAGACAGTCCGTAAACCAGCAGCATTCCGCTCATTGTACCTTCGAAGGTGCCCAGGCCTCCGGGCAGCAAGGGAATCATGGCTGCGAAATAGGATACAAAGGTAATTGCAAATAAGACCAGGAGATTCATTTCAGTATACTCCGATATCAGAATAAAGAGCTTCATCGGGAATAAGGCCCATATCCCAAAGGACAGCAGCAACTGAAAGATCCACCGCCCGGGGGACCTGCTTATCTCCTTTGTGTCCTCCGCGAATTCCTGCATCCAGTTTTTAATCCATCCGGCAATTTTTCCATTGTAAGGCAGTCTCTGCACAAACACATTCAGTCTTTCAGAGAAGAATATAAGGGACAGAAGGAAAAGGGCCAACGAAATTAAAACTGCAATAAAAGCAATTCTTACTGCCGTTGACTTAAGAAAATCAAATTCACCATACAGCGACATGACAGCTGCAATATTAAGAAGGATCAAAGCAAAGAGGCTTATGGATTTTTGAATGGCAACCAGGGACGTGGATTGATTGGTGGAATAATTCAGAAGCCGCTTCAGCTGAACTACTCGGACAAGCTCTCCTCCGACCTTCTCGCCGGGAGTGACGGCATCGGCTATCATGCCATACGAGTTTATAACCAGCAATTTGAAGAAAGACGTTTTGAGATTAAGTGTCCCGCACAGACGATACCACTGAAGATTCAGGGAAAACTGGGTAATCAGCTGCAGGCAGAGCAGGAGCATCATAAGAGGCAATGGCACTGCCCGGATATGGAACCATATCAGCCTGAAATCTGTATTTGCCAGGATATAAGCAACCATCCCCAGAACTGCAAGGGCGAAAATATTCTTCAGGCGCAGCACTCTAAGGATGGATCTTTTGGGAGAAGCTGTATTCATGACAGGAATCCGACAGCCCCCTTCTCAACAATGCATACATAGGTCTGATCTACATTGGAGAGCAGGCTGTGCTTTACACAAGCTGCAAAATTTTTCTCATATTCAGGCATAGTGCAATACAGACTGCCCACACTTTTTTTAGGTTTACGCACCAATACACGAGTGCCCTTTTCCGCCTTATTCAGTATTTCATTTATAACGGACTCCTTTGGCGTAATCTGCATTGCCAGGTGTATTACAGTGTATCCATGGCAGCAGATATCCCTGCCGTCGCCCGGCAGAATCTTAATTTTATCCAGCCCCAGCCGGTTGACAAATTTCCTGGCTTTTTCCACACAGCTTCTGTTATTGTCTATAACCGTAATATGAGCTCCGGTATACTTGTGAAGCAGAATTGCAGTATAGGGGCAGATGCCTCCCCCTATGCAGAGCACCCGGTCCCCTTCCCTTATATCTGCCAATCTGGCTTCCCTTTTTACCAGCATCCGATAGTAGGCAGAGGTAATATGAAATGTAAGCCGGCTTTTTGTTGCAAGCAGCTCAATGTGTTGGGTAAACTGTGTAATCCTCAAGCTGACTGCTCCCCCTTAAAAGACCATTTGCAGAACCAGGCCCACATGATTCATTATTCCGCCCAGGGTCAGCGCAGTAAAGACCGTGCCTGCCACTATGGACAAGGCAACTTTAAAGTTGAATTCCTTTGCCAGAATCCCAAAGACTGACAGGCAAGGAACATATATCAAAGAAACAACCGCTCCCACATACATCTGAAGGCCGTTCAGATTCAAGGATAAAAGCGGGGCAACCGACATCTCGCGGCGTATAATGCCCAGTATCAGGGACATGGACGCTTCCGGAGGCAGACCCAGCCAGCCGGAAACCAAAGGCTTCAGGAAATTGCTGATTCCGGCCAGAGCGCCGGTCTCTGCCAGCAGGGCTGCAAAAACAACCGCAACCATCATGGGTCCCTCTGCTTCTGTCAGAAACTGCTTCACCCGCACAAAGAACTTCTTAAAATATGCCTTTCGCTCAGGTATGAGAAGATTGGGTATCTCTATAACCAGCGGATCCACCTTCCCCTTAAGCATCCTGCCGGTGAGGATGGATATCAGCATAAAGACCAGTGCTCCTGTTAAAAAGACTGCCAGCAGCAGCCAATAGGAGTAATCAGCCAGAAGAGAGAACAAAGCACCGGTTTGGGAGATGCAGGGTACGGCAAAGCATACTATTGAGGTCACTATCAGCCTTTCTTTTCTGGTAGTGGCAACCCTTGTACCGATAATAGCCGGAACAGCGCAGCCGAATCCCAGCATGATGTTAATCAGGCTGCCGCCCTGTATGCCCAGCCTGCTCATTACATTGTCAAAGAGGACGGCCATCCGGGGCAGGATGCCGCTGTCCTCCAGGAAGGAGAAGACCAGCTGGAACAGGATGACATAGGGCATGACCAGTGCCAAAATCCATTCAAAGCTTATTCTGAAAATACCGTATTGACCAATCAGAATATTATTCAATACCTCCGGCATGGCAATGCTTGAAAACAACCTTTCAAAAAGCGGTACAATGCCCTGGTTGACCAGGGGCAGCAGCAATACGGCTCTCAGGGCCTTTCCGGCACCTACTACCACACCCAGGCTCATAAGCAGAATGATAACAGAAAGCAGGACACCCGGCCAGGGGCGCAGCAGGGCATCGCCGAATC
>FZPS01000010.1_pt167 | contig 12664 bp, 8 predicted proteins | sample 1817821 | NCBI WGS metagenome assembly FZPS01 (sample SAMEA104158645, study PRJEB21678) | metagenome | place: Germany | collected 2015-04-21 | reverse complement strand
TTTGGCCGGCTGGGTTTTTCTCGGTCTGGCACTGCTGCTCACCCTGCCCATGGTCTTCACGGCATATTATTTGGGTCAGCCCGACGGCGGTCCCATTCTCACCGGCTACATCGGCAGTTTTTTAATGGCTGGTGCTTATTTGGCCATTAGCGGCATGACTTCGGCCTGCACGCGCAACCAGGTTATCAGCTTTATCACCTCGGTGGTTATCTGTCTGCTGCTGGTGCTTGCCGGCTATCCTCCAGTGACCAATATATTGCTCAAGTGGGGCGCGCCCAATGCGATGGTCGAGTTTGCCGCCGGGCTGAGCGTGGTCTTCCACTTTGAAAGTATGCAGCGAGGTGTGCTCGACCTTAGAGACCTGGTTTACTTCTGCTCGCTGATCAGCTTTGCCATCTTTAGCACTGGCGTGCTGCTCAAAAGCAGACGGGCATAATCGGGCGAAAACTTCTGAAAGGAGCAATGAATACACATGAGCATTGAAAAAAAGAAATTAGCCGCAGTGATGAGTTCCCTGGCAGGGGTGCTCATCTTTGCGCTTATCATTATCATTATCAACCGGCTGTTTAACCCGGTCAATGTGCGCCTGGACTGCACGGACGGCAAGGTCTATACCCTCTCGCAGGGTACCAGGCAGATACTGCAAGGTCTGGACAAGCATGTCAGCCTTAGGTTCTATTATTCGCGCGATGTGGCCAATATGCCGGTATACCTCAAAACCTACGCCTCCAGAGTCGAAAACCTGCTCGATGAATACAAAAGATTGGGCGGCAAGAACCTGGATGTAAAAAAACTCAATCCCAAGCCGGACTCCGACGAGGAGGACTCCGCCAATATGGACGGTATCAGCGGGCACTCGACCGACAGCATGGGGCTGGGGGATAAAATTTATTTGGGCATTGCGGTTAGCAGTGCCGGCAAAGTCCTCACGCTGCCTTTTCTCAGTCCGGACAAGGAGTCTTTGCTGGAGTATGAGCTTACCCGGGCTATCAGCCAGGTAAAGGTGAGCAAGAAGCCGCGCCTGGGCGTGATGAGTTCCATGCAGGTGATGGGCGGCATAGATAATCCGCAGGCCATGATGATGGGACAGGGCGGCATGAAGCCGGCCTGGGCGGTGATCAACGAGTTGAAGCAGGCCTTCGAGGTGAGCGAGCTGCCCATGAACAGCGAGAGCATCTCCGAGGATATCAGCCTGGTGATGCTTATCCACCCCAAGGAGCTTTCCGAGGCAGCCATGTTCGCGCTGGACCAGTTTGTCCTGCGCGGCGGGCGCCTGCTCGCCTTTCTGGACCCGCTCTGCATGGTGGATATGCAGAACCAGCAACAGCAGCAGTATATGCCGCCCATGCCCTCCAATCTGGACAGGCTTTTGCAGGCCTGGGGTCTGAGTTTCGACTCCGGCAAGGTAGTGGTGGACCGCAAGCTGGCCACGCGCATACGCACCGGACAGGGCGCCGATGTCTTGCCCACCGTTATTACCCTGGGCAAGGAGGAGATCAGCAGCGAGGACCCGGCCACCGCCGCGCTAAGCAATATGCTGGTCTTCTGCGCCGGGGCCTTCAGCGGAGATCCTGCCGAGGGTCTAAGCAAGACAGTGCTGTTGCAAAGTTCGAGCGACGTGCAGCTTATGGAAAGCTTTATGACTCAGCGCGGCGGCGATGACATCCTGCGCGGCTTCCGCTCCGACGACCGCCGCAAGGACCTGGCCGTGAAGCTGGTGGGCAATTTCAAGACTGCCTTTCCGCAGGGCAGGCCGCCCAAGGAAGGCGAGGAGGCTGCCGAGCAGTCCGAGGATGCTTTTCTGAGTGAGTCCAGCCAGCCTGGCGCAGTGGTGCTGGTGGCTGATGCCGATATGCTCTACGATGCCTTTAGCGTGAGCAGCACCAATATCTTTGGCCAGACCATAGTGCAGCCCATCAATGACAACCTGAATTTCACCTTGAACATGGTGGAGAATCTGCTGGGTGACACGGCCTTGTTCCAAGTGCGCTCGAGAGCCACCGGAACCCGGCCTTTCACCAGGGTGAGGGACTTGCAGGCCGAGGCGGAAAAGCGCTTTCAGGATAAGATCGCGCGCATCGAGTCGGACCTGCAAAAGGTGCGCCAGGACATCAATGATTTGCAGCGCAAACGCCAGCCCGGCGAGCGCGAGCTGCTCTCCCGCGAACAGCGCGAGCTGCTCGGCAAGTTCCGCAAAAAGGAGGCCGAGGCCAAGCAGGAGCTGAAGCAGGTGCGCAAGCAGCTGCGCCAGGACATAGACAGCCTTGAGAACAATGTCATGCTGGTCAATATCGCCCTTATGCCCCTGCTCGTAATTGTGGGCGGCATAGTCTACGCAGTAGTTAAACGCAGAAGGAATGTGCGTCGATGAAAAAGAAACAACTTATCATTTTAATTGTTGCCGCAGTGCTGCTGGGCGGCATCTATTTTTGGCAGAACTCGAGCCGCAGTTCGGACTGGCAGGGCGGCGAGGGAGCCGCCAGCGAGTTTATTATGCCCGACTTTGAGTTCGAGAAGGTCTACAGCGTGCGCCTGGAAAAGGAGAACGACGACGAGGCGCTTACCTTGCAGCGCGGCGAAAAAGGCTGGGGACTGCAGGAACGCTACGGTTATCCCATAGACCAGTCTAGCCTGCAGACCCTGTTCATGGACCTGCTCGAGACTAAGGTGGCTCAAAGGCTGGTCCTGAATCAGGAGCAGCTCGAAGAGCTGGGGCTGGCGCAAGGCTCGCGGCTGATGAAACTGCTCGACAAGGACGGCAAACTGCTCGGACAGCTGCGCTTTGGACGCAAGCATGAACGCGAGTCGGAGATGCCGGCCATGCCCTATGGCGGCGGTGGAAATATTCCGCTGGGACGTTTCATGGAGCTGGACGGCGGCGACTATATCCTGGCAGCCAACACCTTCAGCCGGGTTGACGATGACATGAAGCAATGGCTCGACAAGGAATTTTTCAAGGTCAGCGACCTTAAAAAGGTCAGCCTGCGTCAGGCCGGCGAGCTGCTCTGGGAATTGTCGCGCGACAGCAAAAGCGCCGACTTGAGCCTGGCCGGAGAGGGTCCGCCCGAGGGCAAGGAGATTGACAGCAGCAAGCTCAACGCCGTTAAAAATGCCTTTTCCTGGATACGCTTCAATGATGTGGCCGACCCCGCTGCCGAGGCCGAAAGCATAGGCATGGACCAGGCCAAAACTCTGCAGATAGTCGATTTCGACGATTTTGTCTACACCTTGCAGATCGCCGCCCTGAAGGACGGCAAACAGCATCTGCAAGTCGCGGTCAGCTGGCAGGGGGAAACCGAAAGACAGCCCGGCGAAGACGAAAAGCCCGAGGACAAGCAGCGCCTGGATAGCGAGTTCGCCGCCAAGCTGCGTGAAAAGCAGGACAAGGCAAAGGAACTCAAGGAGCGCCTGAGCGGCTGGACCTACATAGTCGGCGCCAGCAGCCTGGACAGCGTGAATGTGGCCCGCGATGACTTCTTCAAGGACAAGCCCAAGCCGGTCGAGGAAGACAAGGCCGAGGCCGAGAAGGAGGACTGAGGCTGCACTCGCGTTTTTGGACACTAAGACACACTAAGAGACACTAAGACACACCAAAAAGAGGCGGCTCGAAGAGCCGCCTCTTTATTTTTAGTATGCCTGGTTTCATCGGCTGCTTCGGCTTGCACTTTGTCTCGCAACGATTATCTTTAGGTTATTGTAATCATTCACGGAGACCCAGATGAGATATGCTTGCGCCTTGGTTTTGTTCTTGCTCACATTGAGTTTTTTGCCCGCATTGCAGGCTCAGTCGCTCGAGGAGCTGGGCACCGGACGCTTTGTGGTTCGGGAGCTGCTGGACATAGGCGAGGCCGGACGCGGGGTCCTGACTGTGGCCTGGTCGGCGGACGGCAAGTTTCTTTTGTTTGACAAAAAGCAAGGGACGCCTTATCACGCCCTGTATAGCTATGAGCTGGCCGCTGAGAAGCTGAGCCGGCTGCTGCCTGGCTCCGGCCTGGCTGACGGGATGCAGGCCAATAGCGCTAGTCCGCACATGAGCAAGGACGGCAGGCTGACCCTGTTTTCCGCTCAGTTGCGGCGCAGCGCCACGTATTCCAGGGGCGGTCCGGGCTATGGGCTGCACAACGAGATTTGGCTGCTGGACAATGCCAGTCAAAAAACCTTCAGGCTGGCGGAGGTCGCCGCCTCCATGAGCAACCCAAGAGGCAGCCTGTATCCCTACTTTTCGGCTGATGGCAAACGCTTGCTCTGGACAGCGGTGCTTGGCCAGGCCAGGAGCGGCTCAGTGCTTGGACGCCGCGATGTCTTCGTGGCTGACTTGGACTGGCGTGAACAACAGCCGCGCTTGACAAAAATTGTGGAGCTGGAGATCGGCAAGCAGAGCGATTTTTGCGAGTGCTACGGTTTTACGCCGGATGGCAGCCAGATACTGCTGGCGGCAAATCTGGAAGAGCGGCAGCCCTGGTACGGAGCCGACCTGTATATGTATGGCCTGCAAGATAAAAAATTGCTGCGCCTGACTGAAACCCCGGGGCTGCTTGACCGCTTTGCCGCCCTTTCACCCAAGGGCGAAAAGATAGTCTGGAGTTCGAGCATGGGGCTGACGCAGCCTAACCTGGGAGCCGGCGGACGGCTCTGGGAAAAATATCTGAGCAGCGAGCTTTGGCTGATGAACAAGGACGGCAGCGAAAAAAGGCGGCTGACCTCGTTTAATCAACGCGCCAGCGAGCATTTTACCGGTCAGCGCAGTGTTGTGGGCATGAGTGCCTGGCATCCGGAAGGCGAGAAGATCGCCCTGGTGCTGCTGAAAGAGGCGCGCAACTATGAGCTGGAAAGCTCAGTGATTATTCTCGAGTTGGCCGACGCCTATGCCAATCAGCCGCGCTAACTTGATGCGACACTCGCAGTTATGTAGCTCGAAATACTTATTAACAGTTTGCCAACAGGGCCAGCCCCGGGGTTGTGAATGGCAGGCGATTGTTTAATTGTTTTATTGCCATATACTTAAAAACAATCAATTATTTGTTTTAAGGTTTTTTACGCCTTTCTTTTATTAACAAAACAAAGTTGTTGACACTGTTTCACTTAGTACGACTTCGTGTGTCTTCGTGTGTCTTTGTGTCCAAAAAAAATCGTCTGGCTGGGTCTGTGCTCCGGGTCGGCTTGTAACTGTTGTGAAAACAATTATATTTAATGTTTTTAACCTGATTATACTGACCAGTTTTTGGAGGATTGCATGCCGGTAAACAATGAAGTTGGCACTAAGATCAAGAATTTGCGTGAATTGCGCGCGATTAGTCTGGCTGAGCTGGCCGAGCGCTGCAATATGTCGGTTGTACAAATAGAGAAGATAGAGGCCGGCGAAGTGGCCGCCTCGCTGACTCCGCTTTTGAAGCTGGCGCGCGGTCTCGGTGTGCGTCTGGGCACTTTTCTGGATGACAGCGAGAGTTTTGGGCCGGTTGTCACACGCAGCCGGGACTCTGGCAAGAGTCTGCGTTTTGCCGGTAGTGCCGATAAAAAGGGTTTGGATTTTTTCCCCTTGGCGGCCAACAAGAACGACCGCAATATGGAGCCCTTTATTATTGACGTGCATCCGCCGCTGCACCAAAACTATGAGCTTTCCAGCCATGAGGGCGAGGAGTTTATTTTTGTGCTGCAAGGCGCCGTCGAGGTGGCCTGGGGCAAGCAGACATATCAGCTGGGAAGCGGTGACTGTATCTATTATGACTCCATAACCCCGCATCATGTGCATGCCCTCGAGGACGCGCCCGCTAAGATATTGGCTGTCGTCTTCGCACCCTAGGCCGGCACCGTCCAAAAAGGCGAGCTAGCAGGATATTGGACACGAAGACACACTAAGGGACACTAAGGTACAGCAGTTTTTTTCGGTTTTGGTTTTAGGCCGGTTTATCTTTTTTTAATAATTTTGGAGTATGCCATGCCTGCTTGCGAGCAGCTTTTCAGCGAAAAGACCCTGGGTCAGTTTTTTGACGATTTATTGCAGACTCAGCCTGAGCGTCCCTTTATTATCTATGCCGACCGCGGCCTGGTTTGGACCTATCAGGAGTTTTACGAGCGTTGCGAGCGCATGGCCAAGGGGCTTTTGGCCATCGGCGTTGGCAAGGGCGACCATGTCGGCGTCTGGGCTCGCAATGTTCCTGAGTGGCTTACGCTGTTGTTTGCCACTGCGAAGATAGGCGCGGTCTTGGTTACCATCAACACCAACTATAAGAAGCATGAGCTTGAGTATGTACTGCGTCAGTCCGACATGCATACCCTGGCCATAGTCGATGGGCAGCGCGATGTCAGCTACGTTGACATAGTATACGAGTTGATTCCTGAACTGCGCGAGGCGCCGCGCGGGCATTTTAAGAGCGAGCGTTTTCCCAGGCTGAAGAATGTTATTTACATAGGTCAGGAGAAGCTGCGCGGCATGTATAACAGCAGCGAGCTTTTCCAGCTGGGCGAGAGTCGCAGCGACGAGGAGCTGGCCAAGGCCAAGAGCGGGCTGGACCGTCACGACATCATTAATATGCAGTACACTTCTGGCACCACCGGCTTTCCTAAGGGGGTTATGCTCAGCCACCGCAATATCCTCAACAATGGCTACTATATAGGCGAGCGTCAGCGGCTTACTCAGGAAGACCGCGTCTGCATACCGGTGCCCTTGTTTCATTGTTTCGGTTTGGTTCTTGGCATTATGGCGGTTTTCAGCCACGGCGCCAGTGCGGTCATGGTCGAGCAGTTTGACCCGCTTTTGGTGCTGGCCTCAGTGCAGCAGGCCAAGGCGACGGCGCTCTACGGCGTGCCTACCATGTATTTTGCCGAGCTTAATCATCCCATGTTCAATATGTTTGACCTTAGTTCGCTGCGCACCGGCATCATGTCGGGCACGCTGTGTCCGGTCGAGCTTATGCGGCGTGTGATTAACGATATGCATATGCCGGAGGTCACCATACCCTACGGCTTGACCGAGGCCTCCCCGGTCTTTTTGATGAGCAGCATTGACGACAGTATTGAGCGGCGCTGCAGCACGGTGGGCACGGTGTTGCCGCATATTGAGGTGAAGATCATAGACCCGGAGACTGGCAATATACAGCCGCCCAATACGCCAGGTGAAATCTGCTGTCGGGGCTACAACGTTATGCAGGGATACTATAATATGCCAGAGGAAACCGCTGCCGCCATAGACTCTGAGGGTTGGCTGCACAGCGGCGACTTGGGTGAGGTTGATGAGGAAGGCTACTACAAGATCACCGGCAGGCTAAAGGATATGATCATCCGCGGTGGCGAGAATATCTATCCGCGCGAAATCGAGGAGTTTCTTATGAGCCATGCGAAAGTGGAGCAGGCCGAGGTGGTCGGCATACCAGACCAGCGCTATGGCGAGATTGTTGGTGCCTTTATTATCCCGGCAGTGGGCTGCCAGGTTGAAGAGGGCGAGCTGCGTGAATTCTGCCGGCAAAATATCGCCTTCTACAAAACCCCGGCGCATTTCTTTGTAGTTAAGGAATTTCCGCAGACCGCCAGCGGCAAAATCCAAAAGTACAAGTTGCGGGAGGAGGCCAAGAAAATCCTCGGCCTGGAAAGCTGAGGAGGGGGGAGGACACTAAGGCACACGAAGGGCTTTTGCGGTGCTTGCCCGTTTTGCTTTGTAGGGAAAAGGGAGCCGGTTTTTTCCTTGTTTTCACTTGCTTTAAGCGTTAATTGCATTATCTTATGTTCAATATCGATATGGGGCTATAGCTCAGCTGGCTAGAGCGATACGTTCGCAACGTATAGGCCAGGGGTTCGAATCCCCTTAGCTCCACACCTTTTTTGCCGCCGCCTGGTAAACCCCAGGCGGCGGTTTTTATTTTCCCCTTATTGCCTTGCTGCACTGGCATAAAATGGCAGTTAAGGCTCGGCTTGTTTTCTTTTCGGGTTTTTCGGGAACCATCCTTTGGCCACGCGTTTTTCCTGCTCGATGATTTCATGGATGCTCCAGAAAGCGCTGAAGCCCACTATTCCCAGTATGCTGCTCAGCATAGGCATTTTGCCCAAAAACAGGGCGGCAGCACAGCAAGCCAAGCCCAGCAGCAGAAAAGCCGGCCAGATTTTTGCGCCGAAATAGTATTCTCCTTTGATGACCAAAGGATGAAACAGGCCGATGATAAGAAAAGCCACCAGGCCGCTAAACAAGCCCTGAAAATACATGCACCGCCTCATAACTGGAATTTAGCCACAAAAACATACTATACTTCCTGTGTCTTCGTGTTCAAATTTTATGCAGTCGTGGTTTTGGCCTTGATTTCTTTGACCAGGCAGTATAGGACCGGCACCACCAGGGTGGTGATGACCTCGATAAACATGCCGCCGAAGGATGGTATGGCCATGGGCACCATGATGTCGCTGCCTCTGCCGCTGGAACAGAGCACCGGGATGAGTGCCAGCACGGTGGTGGCGGTGGTCATCAGACAGGCGCGCACGCGGCGTTGCCCGGCTAGCTGAACCAGGCGGCGGATTTCATCCTTGCTCTCAGCCTGGTTTTCGCGGAACAGCTGGGTGAGGTAGGTACCCATGACTACGCCGTCGTCAGTGGCAATGCCAAACAAGGCCAGAAAACCAACCCAGACCGCCACGCTCAGATTGATGCTCTGCACCTGAAACAGGGCACGCATGGAGGTGCCGAAAAGATCGAAATCCAGGAACCAGGGCTGGGCATAGAGCCAAATCAGCAGGAAGCCGCCTGACCAGGAGACAAATACGCCGCTGAAGATAAGCATGGTGCTGCTTAGTGAGCGGAACTCGAAGTAAATTATCATGAAGATAATAAACAAGGCAATGGGCAGAACCAAGGCGAGAGTTCCAGCGGCGCGCAGCTGGTTTTCATAGCTGCCTGAGAAGACATAGCTTACCCCGGGCGGCAGAATAAATTCACCGCTGTCGATTTTGCCCTGCAGATAAGCCTGGCAGCGCTGCACCAGGTCCACTTCGGCTATGTCGTCTTGCTTGTCAAAGACAACGTAGCCCACCAGGAAGCTGTCTTCGCTTTTAAGTTCCTGCGGGCCGCGCTTGTATTGTATCTGGGCCAATTCACGCAGGGGTATCTGCCGTCCCTCGTTGGCAGGGACCAGGATTTCGAGCAGCGCTTCGACGCTGTCGCGCAGCTCTCGGCTGTAGCGCACGCGTATGGGGAAGCGCTCGCGTCTCTCCACAGTATTGCCTAATTGCTTGCCGCCTATGGCGATTTCGACGATGTTCTGGAATTTTGCCACGCTAATGCCGTAGCGTGCCAGGGCCAGCCGGTCAGGCATGATTTCCAGGTATGGCTTGCCCACAATGCGGTCGGCGATGACTGCTGAGGGTTCGACTCCGGGCACTTCTTTGAGCAATTTTTCTATTTCCAGACCAACGCTCTCGATCAAGTCCAGGCTAGGTCCTTTTACCTTTACTCCCATTGGTGCTCGCATGCCGCTTTGCAGCATGACTATGCGTGCGGCGATGGGCTGCAGTTTTGGTGCCGAGCTGGTGCCGGGCAGCTTGGCGGCCTCGATAATCTCATGCCAGATATCGTCTGGGTTGCGTATGTGTTCACGCCATTGTCGGAAGGGGCGTCCCTTGGGATCGGGGATAAGCTGTCCTTCCTCGTCCAAAACGTAGTCGCCCTTTTCGTATTTATAGTTTATTCGCCGGCCGTTTTTATCCTGTTTGTATTCACTTTTGTAGTTGATCACGGTTTCGAGCATGGACACCGGCGCCGGGTCCAGCGGTGTTTCGGCTCGGCCTAGTTTGCCGACCACCGATTCGATTTCAGGCAAGGCATTGAAAGCGATGTCTTGCGTGGTCATAATGTCAATTACCTCGCCTATGGAAGCATGCGGCATGGTGGTGGGCATGAATAGGAATGAGCCTTCGTCCAGGTCCGGCATGAATTCTTTGCCCAGCCCGGGGAAGAGTCTGGCCACATACTGTGCCGGGCGGGACTCATGTATGCCGGCGGGCAGCCATGCGAAGCAGCGGGTGTAGCCCAGCCAGGAGAGCAGGGCGAAGAGGCAAAGCGAGCCGGGCACTGCCAAAAACAAGGCCTTGTGCCGCAGGCACCAGGCCAGCATGGCGGGATAAAAATACTGGTAGAGCCTGAAAAGCGCCAAAAAACCGCCTATGAGCAGCACGGTGAAGAAAAAGTTGCGCAGCAGGCCCTGTGCCGGCCCTAATGGCTCCCAGTAGAGTGTCAGCAGATAGCTGAGCAGAGCGATGCAGGCGGCAATGGCCAGGCGCGGAGACCAGGCGATGAGGCCTGGCGGCAGCAGTGGCTCCAGGCAGCCATACAGGCCCCAGAGCGCCAGGGCCGCGCCGGCCAGCAGCGAGAATTTCCAGGCCAGCAGCAGGCCGGCTGCCATTAGCGCCAGGTTAAGCCCCTGCCTGAGTTTTTTGCTTCTGACTTTGCCGTTGAGCAGCAGGTCGGCGGCGGCGGGCAGTAGTGTGAGGGCGATGATGATCGAAGCAATCAGGGCGAATGTCTTGGTGTAGGCCAGCGGTTTGAAGAGCTTGCCTTCGGCGCCTTGCATGGTAAAAACGGGCAGGAAGCTGACCACGGTGGTAAGCACCGCGGTGAGCACTGCGCCGCCCACTTCGGCGGCGGCCCGGTGCAGCAGCTCCCGCCGGCACTCTCCCGGCTTGGCTGCCTCGAGATGCCTGAGGATGTTTTCGCAGATGACTATGCCCATATCTACAATGGTGCCTATGGCTATGGCTATGCCCGAAAGTGCCACAATATTGGCTTGCACCTTGAAAAGCTTCATGCCAACAAAGGAGAAAAGCACGGCCAGAGGCAGCATGGAGCTGATGATGAGTCCGCTGCGCAGATGCATGGCCATGAAAAGCACAACGATCATGGTGATGATAATTTCCAGAACTATGGCCTGGTTAAGCGTGCCCAGGGTCTCGTAGATAAGCGCGCTGCGATCGTAGAAAGGCAGGACAGTGAGTCTGCTTAAAGTGAGCCAGTGCGGCCAGTCCTCTCTTGGAGTGCGGCGCAGATAGGCCAGCCAGTCCTCCTGGTTGAGCCTGCCGTCCACATAGGCCTCGAAGCCTCGCTCGAAAGCAAAGTCACGGATGCTGGAGGCGCTGACTTCCTGGTCGCTGATGACTGCCTTGGCCGGCAGCGAGTCCCGGGTCTCCTCTATTTTCTTTTTTACATTGTTGATGACTTGCAGAGGGTTGTCGGCATACCTGGCGATCACGCTGGCTCCGACCACGGGGGCTCCTTCCTTGTCCAGGGCGCCGTCCCGGCTTGCCGGTCCCATACTGACGTTGGCAATATGCTTGACCAGCACCGGGGTCTGCTCCTCGTTTACCTTGACCACACTGTTTTCGATATCATCCAGGCTTTTGATAAAGCCCTTGCTGCGGATAAAGTATTCGCTGCGGTTGAACTCGATGCTTTTGGCGCCCACATCGATATTTGCGTCTCTCAGAGCCTCATATACCTCTTCGATATTGACACCGTATGCTTGCATGGCGTCGGGGTCCACATCGATTTGATATTCTCTTTGGTATCCTCCGACGCTGGCCACGTCTGCCACTCCTTCGGCGGCCAGCAGCCAGTAGCGCAGGTACCAGTCCTGCGCGGTTCTGATTTCTTCGAGGTCCCAGCCGCCAGTGGGTTTGCCCTCCGGGTCCAGTCCCTCCAGTGTATACCAGAATATTTGTCCCAATGCGGTGGCGTCTGGTCCCAGTGTGGGTTTGGCGTTTTCGGGCAGTGTATTAGTAGGCAGGCTGTTGATTTTCTCCAGCACTCTTGCTCTGGACCAATAAAACTCGACATTTTCCTTGAAAATAACGTATATGCTTGAGAATCCGAACATCGAGTATGAGCGCAGGGTTTTGACTCCGGGTATGGCCAGCAGTTGTACGCTGAGCGGATAGGTTACCTGGTCTTCGACGTCCTGCGGTGAGCGTCCATTCCATGCGGTAAAGACGATCTGCTGGTTTTCGCCTATGTCCGGGATGGCGTCCACGGGGATGGGATATCTTTGTATTCCGTGGCTATTCCAGTCGAAGGGTGCGACCAGGAGGCCGGCCAGCAGCAGTGCGACGGTGGTCATGGCAACAAGCAGTTTATTGTTCAGGCAGAAACGCATCAGCCTGCCCAGCGCCGAGCGCTGTTCCGGGCTTAATGTGGGACTGTTATCATGCTGGTTCATATGCTATGGGCCTTTTACTGCTGAAATTAATGTGGACACCAAGGTAGACCCCGTCCAAAAAGGGGCGCTACTATCCTCCCTTTTTGGACGCGGTCTAACTTAAGCCTGGAAATTGTTGTTCTCCGCCGGCTTTAGCCGGCGTATGTTCGTAGTTCAAGCTTTAGCTTGCGCTCTTAGCCGGCTTTAGCCGGCGTGAGAAAGTACCAGCTACAGAATTTTGTTTGTATCCAACAGTTTATGCCCATTTGTAGCGCCTCTACGAGGCGCCGGTTTTGGTGGGTATCTTGTTCCCTAGGCACTCCGCGCCTAGGGTTATTATAGTATGGCGCTTCGCGCCACCGCTGGCAAGATTAAAGAAGGCGCTTCGCGCCTCTGTTTAAGGTAATATCTTGCACAACAAGAGTTTACCTAATGCTTCTTACAATGATTTTTTTTCTATGGTTCTTCTCTTAAAATCGTTAAGTTAGCGCCAATAGGCT
>FZPS01000218.1_pt53 | contig 12666 bp, 14 predicted proteins | sample 1817821 | NCBI WGS metagenome assembly FZPS01 (sample SAMEA104158645, study PRJEB21678) | metagenome | place: Germany | collected 2015-04-21 | reverse complement strand
GGTATTGGTGTAGAGTACAGGCTTCCTAAACTAACTATCAATGGCCAGAAATTTGACAACATAGTTATCCCATCCGCACCATACATCTTTGATATCCGTGGCTCTGTATATGACACAAAATAATGCTCACTTAAAACACATTGTTAAAGCTCCCTCTTTTTAGAGGGGGCTTATTTTATGATTTTAACAGAAAAAAACGAATTAAGTATAATAAAGACATAAGAATAAATAAAAATAACATTTGAAATTCTATCAGTTTGTTCTTGTTGTGCTACAATATGATAAAAGGAGGAAATTATATGAAACAAAAACTACTTATTACAAGTGCTTTTTTGCTAGCACTTTGTATTATTTTTGTCAGTCTAGTTCCTATACACATGGTTTATGGAGCAGATACACCAAGTATTCCGATGGAGCTGGCAGAAAAAGAAGCAGTAGACCTTTATGAACTTGGTCTTTTTGCTGGAACGGATAAAGGGTTTGTGTTAGAAGAAATCCCAACAAGGTTACAGGGTATTATTATGCTGATTAGAGTAATGGGAGAAGAGGAAGAGGCAAGAAATTGCACATACACACACCCCTTTACTGATGTTCCGTCATGGGGCGACCGATATGTTGCATGGGCATATGCTAAAAAGTATACGGTTGGTACTTCAGCTACAACTTTTAGCTCAACCGAAAACATTACGTCTCAACAATACCTGGCTTTTATGATAAGAGCGTTAGGTTACGGTAATGACACTCAATATCACAACACAGCCTCTGACGCAATTAAGTTTGGTATACTACCAGATGACAGTATTTATCAAGATGCCAGTGTCCCTTTCTTGCGAGCTGATATGGTGCATGTAACATATTTAGCGTTACAAACAATTGAGAAAACAAGCGAAATGCCACTGTTTTTACACCTGATGGGTAAAGGAGCTCTGGATATTGAAACCGCAATCCGCATTTTTGGTACAGATACTCCTATTGAAAATGAAGAAGATGAAGAGGAAAAAGAAGAAGATATTGAAAACGAAGACGATAATAATGCTGAAAACCCAAACCCGAACCCAGGTTGGCCAGAAGGCATCGAAAATGCTCAAGATTTATATGAATGGTTAACGGGCACAGGTAAGTTTGCTAAAGAAGAAATTATTAACGAACCTGAAAAACTCTATAGTATCACCAATACCCTCAATGACAAATCTAGGTATACAGTTAGTGTGCGTGATAATCAAGTCATTGTTGAGGGTTATGAGTATACAGGTCTGCATATTGATGTTTATTTACGAGAAATCATAAGGGAACAAAGCCAAAGCCACCTCAGTAAAAAGGAGGAAGTACTGCACGAAGTATTCCTCGACCAAAATGGTTCTTTTAGAGCAGTTTTTGATATCCCGAACTTGCGATATGGTAATTTCTTTGAAGTTGTTGTTTACACCAGTACCTCTTCTGCAGGCACTCCTTCAATGGATAAAATATTTGTTAAAAATGACGGAGAAGGATGGTATATTGAAGGGCCTACTAGAATCAATTCAAACATCACTTTAATGCAAGCTGCTAACAATAAGCCATTAGATTTCTGGCTAGACCGTAGAACTAATGTAACAGAAGACTTTAAAAGACAAATATTTAATTTAGTAGGGTCTCAAGCAAGTACGGATTACGCAACAGCCTACAAGGTGTATTGCTGGGTGGGAGACTATGTGAAATACAAATCTCGTACTCCAGACGATTCTCTGACCGTACTCCAAAGTAAAATAGGCAGCTGTAGTGGTTATAGTAATCTTATGGTAGATGCCCTAGCATCATATGGAATTCCAGCAAGAAGAGCTGTTGGCGAAATTATTTTCGAATCAGTAACTGATACATTTACCCCGAACCATTATGCTAATCATGCTTGGGTTGAATTCTATGACTCTGCCTCTGGCAGATGGGTTGTGTGTGACCCTACATTTGGAAAAGATATCCCCACGGTTTGGTTTGACCTTGACATTACTTTTGCATCTTTGGGGTACAAAGTTGTTCGGTACGACTAATTAGCACAATTAACACGCTACAACAGCCTGCCTTGTTTTCAAGACGGGCTGTTTTTTAAATACAAAATTTGTATTCTTCATTTGATTCTTTTCAATCCTGATTTAAAGTGCTCTTCATATTTCTTTATGTAAATAATACCATTCTATTTGACATAAATGAAAAAATGATATATGATAATGATGAAAACTTTGTTTTGTCATTGATTTTTTCGAAGGAGGTCTTTTTTTAATGGACAATTGGAAAAAAGTAGCCACTGTGGTTGGTGTTGTAGTTTTAGTGGGAGTCATTGTTGTTTTTCTCACAGGCAGTTGGCAGGAGATTGTAAATGCTGCTCTAAAAACCATCCAAGATGTTATTGGCATAGACTCTGCACATCAGTTCCAGATACCAACCGGACCTTAATATTGTCACATCTCTGGATGTTCGACTCTGGACACCTTGATAACTACAATAAAAAAGCTGGAGCGCCTCTAAACAGGGGGATGCTCCACTTTTTTTAGCAACACAAATATGCAGAAGGAGTAAAAGTATGAAACAAAATACAAAACAAAACAACACTATCAAACAAAAACAAATCTTTTTTAAAGCAAAAGCTCTTCTATCAATGATTGCTCCGCAAAACAACTTAACTTCTTACTTTTTATTAGTTATTTTAGCGTGTTGTTTATTTATTGGCAGTAGTACGGATATCATCTTTGTCACAATAGCTGCTTTATTGAGCTTGCTTTTTTCAGTATTGTCCCAATATCTCATTTGCAAAACCAACATACCCTCATCAATGCCTTATCAATCCCGTGCAATATTAAAAAAATACAACTCTTATTCATTGATTTTATCGTTTGTCTTTTGTGTGGTGGCTATTATAATTACAGCTTTTAGAAAAGAAAATATTTCTTATATTGTCCTTATCTGTGCACACACCATACTTATTTTTACGCCTAGAGATTTTTTCTCTTTTCTTCATCTTAATCTTCTTTATCAGATGAAAAAACTACAAGAAAACAATATTGTCATCAAAGATTCTATACTCATAGAGAATTTAAACGCCGTCAACACTATTTGTACTAATATAAGTGGCATATTAACACAAAATAAAAAACGGGTTGCCCAATTTTGGTTTAATAATGAAATTCATCCTATTGAAAAACTCAATAAAGCAGACCACGAACTTTTCATACATAGTCTTTTATTGTGTAATAATGCAAGACAGGATGATAAGGAAACTTCTATAGATTTCTCTCTTTTAAATATGACTGGCATAAATAAAGCCGTCTTAGACCAAGCTTACCCCCGATTAGCCGAAATACCTTTTAGCCCCCATACGAAAACAATGACCACTGTGCATCAATATAAGGATGGGCAAATTGTTTTTTCTAAAGGTGCACCTGAAAACATATTGCAATTGTGCGACAAGGTTTTAATCGACGGTTATCCCTGCTATATCCAAAATTATATTTCTACTATAGAAAAAGACATAAACACCTTCTCATCCAACGCATTAAAAGTCATCGCAGTTGCATATAGGTGGAATCAAGACGGCAATACGGATTATAAATCTGGATTTACTTTTCTTGGCTTTGTAGGTATAGTCAACCTACCTCACATGGATGCACAGCAAGCTGGTGTAGAGGCTAAAAATCTTGGCATAGATACTATATTGCTAACTGGTGACAACCTTGGCCGAGCATATGCCTTAGCTAAAAAACTGGACATATGCGAGAGTAGAAACCAAGTTATTCTTGCGTCGGACTTTTGTTCTTGGTCTCAAGAAAAGCAAAAAGCAAATATTAATAACTATAAACTTTTTGCCCGAGTTACACCTGAAGACAAAAGCATAATTGTGCAATTACTTCAAGAATCAGGTCGCACCGTTGCCGTTATAAATGGTGACAGCAATGCTGTGATTGTTAACCCAAACCAATTGGGCAATATAAGCAATAGGGATGATGCTTTATTGAATCTAACTTCGTCCAAAGAAAGCACTCTTTTAATTCCTGATAAAAGTCTGTCTTGCCTTGTTAACATATTCAAACATAGTAAAATTATTATGCTTAACATTAAAAAAGCTTTGTCCTTTGCTATTTCGGGAATGATGAGCGACTTTGTGCCCTTGTTTATTTTATTATTAGCCTCCTCTTTTACTCTTAGTCTGTCTCAAGTGCTTTTGGTTAGTTTGTTTTTGCCGTTATTGCCTTTTGTATCATTAATCTTTAATAAATCCAATCCACAGCAAAGCCATTTTCTTCGCCCAGCTTCTGAAACATTCATGTCGCATAACAACATCATAACAATATTATTCAATAGTGCGTGTATAACTATGATAACAATCCTAGCTTTTGCATATGGAAAACGGATAGGCGGGATTTTATATGGGCAATCGATGGCAATTGCAACATTGGGGATCTCAAAAATTCTTAGTTCTTTGAACTTCCATTTGCTAGACGCACCTCTGTTCAACAAGTTTTTATTTTCTAATTGGCGACTATGGCTAGCGGTTTTAATTTCTGCATTATTGCATATTGGCAGCACTCAGCACTCAATTGGTAATCAGCTTTTTAATACAGTCCCCTTAGCCCTAACAGACTGGTTGCTAATTTTGGTGGGTTCTTTTTGCATTTTATTTGCCAATGAGCTTTTAAAATTATTTATTACAAAGGGATATGAGAATTCGATTACCGAAAGCAATATTATCTAATATGGATGTGGAAAAAGGTAAAACTAAGTTTGAGATATATTTAGACTCTAAAACAAATTCATGATTTTTGCGTATCAATGAAGAAAAAAAATAAAGATTAGTAGGATAATGCTGCAATTATATGGAGAGGTAGAATTAAAAATTTTAATTAAAAAATTAAATAAAGCATTAATAGAATTAATAATATAAAAGTTAGGAGATGGTTTGATGTTTCTTCCGAAGCATATTTCAAGAGTCAAGGTTCCACCATTAAAAATCCAAGGTATAAAAACAAAACTTGTACCTTTTATAGCAAAGTCAATAAAATGGGATGGTAAAGGAATTTATTTTGAGCCGTTTATGGGTTCTGGAGTTGTTGGTTTTAATTTAAAACCTGATAAGGCAATATTTAGTGATACTAATCCATATATAATACAATTTTATAATGACATAAAAGAGAAAAAAATAACTTCGAGTATTGTCCGTGACTATTTAGAAAATGAAGCTCCAAAATTATCTGAAACTCCAGCAGACAAAAATTCATACTATTATACAGTAAGAGATAGATTTAATAAAGAGCACTCATCCCTAGATTTCCTATTTTTGCAGCGTTCTAATTTTAATGGGATGATGAGATTTAATAAAAAGGGTGAATATAATGTTCCTTTTGGTAGAAAACCCGAGCGTTTTCAAAAAGCGTTAATAACCAAAATAACAAATCAAGTGGCGTGGGTAGAAGAATTGATTTGGAATAACGAATGGGAATTTATAACAATGCCATTTACAGATGCCTTTAAAATGATGAAGAAAGATGATTTTGTATATCTAGATCCACCTTATGTGAATAGGTATGATGGATATTTTGATGCTTGGAATGAGGAGTATGCTAATCTTGTAGCTGAAGTTACACAAAAAGGAGAAGCTGGTTACGCATTTAGTATGTGGTATCAAAATGAATATAGAAAAAATAATCATATGGACAAATGGACGAAAGGGAAATTATTAACAACGAAACATTTTTATCACTTAGGTGCTAAGGAGTCGAATAGAAATACTATGCTCGAAGCATTAGTAATTAGCTCCGAGCACGTAAATTTAAATCCAGTTCCTAAAATAGAGCAAATGGAGTTATTTTTATAATCAGGATTATAACTGAGATTATTACCATCCCATTTCTTTAATAAATCTTAAATATTCCTTATATTTTTGTTCGTATTCATTAGCTAAAGAAGTCTCCAATTTAGTTTCTCTAAGCCAATTTATATAACCATTTATGCTACTATATAATGATTTTTTTGTTTCTTCACTATCGCTATGTCTAGGGTGGTTTATCCAAATTTGCATTGGTTATTCTTAACAATAAATCATATCTTCATATAATAAAGATAGATAATTATATTTAAGCCAATTCTATTTTTTGAGTATCGCATATATATGTTGTATGTGTCACACAAAAAGGAGTTGGCTTTTTGTGTGGAAAGGAGATATGAACCATGTTGCAAAAAGTTGGTATTGCAAAATTTGCACATAAACGACAAAAGGAGATGACTTTCGAGCGTATTATCTCTGAAGGCAGCGAAGTCCAGCAAAGGCTTACAAACTTTATTTTTTCGTTTTTTGGAAAAGGCGAAGGTTTGAAGCCCATTGTCAAAAGTGACAGAGTACAAATCAAAAAAAATAGGGAAGCAACCAGAATCCAGGGTGTGAAATTCAATGAAGATTTTATGCAAACACTTGGTTGCCTTAACACTAAGGTAGAACTAGATGGTCAAGCATGCTTAAATCTTCTCACTACAAACCCACAGCCCACCTACGCAGAATTGCCCATTTCCTTTATAACAAAAGAAAATGTGTTTATAGGCACGCTCTTTTGTGCAAGGCTCGAGGGTCAATTTGGTCTCTGGGTAGACATGAGAACAGTCAACCCAGCAGAAGATAAAGCAGGTGTGGCTAATATGTGAGCCCAATCAAAAAACATTTTTAATAAAAAGGGGGATCTAATATGCAAAAAATAGTAAGTGCAATGCAAAGTACAATGCAACAAAAAAACAACAATAGCAACCACGAGTCCAAAATGACAAGAGGCTCAGTAATTATTAAATACTTCAACTCTTTATTACATATTAAAAATAAAGAACTTGAAGCAAAAGATGATAAAGTTGCACAATTAGAGGCAATGTTGTCTGAGACTCAAACCAAGCTTGAAGAAGTTAAGGAAGTCATCAGGTATAGCAATATAATAATCACAGAAAGCCTCGAGCGCATTAATGCAACACTGAGACCTTGATTTATAAGGAAGAGAGGGGGATGGTTTTTGGTTAATAAAAACCTTGAAACATCTCCCCATTTGCGCAGTTTAATATAAATAAACAAAAGCACAGTATAAAAAAATATCTTTTTATGCTGTGTTTTTTGTGTTTTACTATTGACAATAAGCAAAAAATGTGATATCATATAATTAACGATAAATAAACCCCTTTTCTTACTTTGCTTGGTGCCCACCAAGTAAAAAATATTTCTTTCCTGCCGACAGGAGTCAGTTTTAAGCTGATTCCTGTTTTGTTGTTTTGGCAATTATTTAAAAACGATATATAATAAAGATGCTAAAAAACTAACATCAGAAGGGATGCTGATATTCTAATGCCTTTAAATCAATATAACCAAATCATTCATTCTGCTTATAATCAAATTAAAAAAGGAAATATAAAAGCCATAGAAGAAATATTAAAAATCGTTCAACAAAAATACGCTTTAACAGAATTTATGCTTGGCAAACTTAATGAAGAGGATTTTCATAATATAACAGAAGCTATTAAGTGGTATAAACTTGCAAGTGCTCATGGCCATCTTGAAGCCCACAAAAGATATTTGCGTCTAATCCAAAAACGACATATCATCCATACTATTGATGTGCGTGTTTAAGTAAGCTAATCCAAATATCTAAAAGCCTAACTACACTTGACAAAACTGCTATTATGTGATATCCTATACTCATAAGTTTCCCAACCTAATAAAGCATTGGAAACGCCACAATGTCTACAATAAGCTGGTTATGGTGCAATTATTTCTTTGATAACAAAATATCACGCTCACTTAGAAAAATATCCACCAAAACCTGTATTGATAATGGTTTTTGCGAATCCATTATTTTTATAACCCAGTAACGCTGGTGGTTTGACCTTCACATATATGTATTTAAAGATTAACGATTACTTGCTAACTACTTTTGATATCAGTGTTTGATCTTCACATATATGTATTTAAAGATGCATCTCAATCGCTCCTTTTGTCTGTATTGTAGCGTTTGACCTTCACATATATGTATTTAAAGACTGTTTATATCCATTATAATAGGGATTTTTTTATGTTTGACCTTCACATATATGTATTTAAAGATGGTTGTCTGAAGAAATAGATGAATAATAAAGGTGAGGATATGGAGAGATTAACTGAAATAAAAACGCATGTGACAGGTTTTTCTTACACAGATAAAAAAGAGGGAATATTTGCACAGAATGTATATGCCAAGTTAGCCGCCTATAAGGACACCGGGCTTACACCAGAGCAGATAGAAGCCCAACAGCAGGAGATAGAACAGCTGGAGAAGCTCAAGCTGATGTTAGAGCCAGAAGTATTGATAAAAGCGTTACGTGAAACGGATAGTTACATTGAAAAAATATATCTTAATGGTGGATGCTATCAGTTCTTCAAATTTATTAAAACTGTATATCCTATGGCAGAGCCATACATTACACAGGATAAACAGCATATTGTTACAAAAATTGGCTCTACTTACTATGACATCACTGGCAAAGTTATTGGTAAGTTTCAACCTTTATCTAAAGAAGACGTTGCTATGTGTAAGAAATGGAGTTTTTCAAGGCGACATTGGCTATACAGAGAATGTCCCAACTGTGGGGAATATGTTGCCGGTACGTAATATAAAACAAGGACGAACTAACAAAACATAAATTAAATCGTCGTAGGTAAGCTTTTAAACGGTGCCGACCTTTTCGACGGGGAAGGACTTACGATGAAGGAATTAATATTAGGAAGTCTGTTTGATGGTATAGGTGGATTTCCTTTGGCCGCAAGCAGATACGGGATAAAAGCTTTATGAGCATCGGAAATAGAACCGTTTCCCATTAAAGTAACAAAGACAAGATTCTCCGACATGAAGCATCTTGGCGACATTACGAAGATAAACGGAGCAAAGATAGAGCCTGTTGACATAATTACATTCGGTAGCCCATGCCAAGACCTATCAATAGCGGGCAAACGGGAAGGGTTAGCAGGGGAACGGTCAGGGTTATTCATGGAAGCCGTTAGGATAATTAAAGAAATGAGAGGTACATATGAAGGATCAGATAAGCCTATTCAGCCAAGATTTGCAGTGTGGGAAAATGTCCCCGGAGCATTCAGCAGCAACAAAGGCGAGGACTTCCGAGCGGTCCTTGAAGAAATCTGCCGAGTTAAAGACGAAACCGTTACTATTCCTGAACCTCCAAAAGGGAAGTGGAATACTGTCGGAACCATTATGGGAAACGGTTACAGTGTTGCCTGGAGAATCTTGGACGCTCAATACTGGGGAGTCCCCCAGCGTCGCCGTAGAATCTTCCTTGTCGCAGATTTTGGAGGACAATCCGCACCAGAAATACTTTTTAAGCGAAAAGGCCTGTCAAGGTATTCTCAGGAGAGCGGAAAAGAGAGGGAAGGAATTGCCACCGATGTTGAAAGAAGCGTTGGAAAGGCAAAGCAATATTTGTTTGAAAACCATAGTCAAGACACAAGATATGTAGGACCGCTTGAAGTATCACCGATAATTAGTGCAACTTTTGGAATGGGCGGGAACAATCAACCGTTTGTAGTTAATGAAGCATATTCAATTCAAGGTTCAATGATAGGCAGGGCAGACAAGAACGGTCCACAAGGTAACGGAATAAATGAAGATGTATCATTTACTTTAAACACAACAGACCGACACGCAGTAGCAACCAAGGTATACGGCATCTGCTCATACGCTTCAAATAGTATGAAGTCAAGCAATCCTCATTCCGGTATTTATGAAGCTGAAACAAGCAGAACGATTGATTTAAACGGTGGAAGCCCAGCTTGTAATCAGGGCGGTATGGATATAGTGCAGACATATTCATTCCAACGGTCAGACGAGTTTAAAGAAACAGATAAAGCAAGCACTCAATCAAGGCGGCAATATAAAGATGCAACAGATTTAATAGTTTCGCAAAGATATTCAGTACGCAGATTAACCCCGTTAGAGTGCGAAAGATTGCAAGGTTTCCCGGATGGTTGGACTGATATTCCCGGCCAGACAGAAGTGACACAAGAAGAATTAGAGTTTTGGAGAGAGGTTTGGCTTACATGGGATAAGACACAGGCAGAAGATCCCGAAAAGGTTAAGCCGAGGACAGACAATAGGCTTTTAAGATGGCTTAAAAATCCTGTTAGTGATTCAGCACAATATAAGGCATTAGGTAATTCGGTAGCCGTTCCGTGTCCGGAATATGTTATTGAGGGAATAAGCGAAGTATTAAGCACAGAGAGGTGAGAGAGATTGAAAATATATATAGCCGGAAAGATAACAGGCCAAGAAGATTAGTTGTGTACCCGAAGAGTTTTTGATACAGGAGTTTAACAAAACTTAGCCAAAAGTCCCCTGCCTCAACGTTTCTACGTAGGCGGTGGGATGTGGAGTATCTATACTGGTGATAATGTTTGTAAGCAGTTGCCAACAAAAGAAATATGGAATAAGTTACGAGAAATATTACATATAGAGATACCTTATGAACAAATTAGTATTACTTTTAATCCACAAATGGGTATTACAGATGTATGGGACGATATAGATTTTTACGCAGAAAAAAGAATTCATAAAACTCAGAAACCTTTAAAACTTGCAGAAAGAATAATAAATGCTTCTAGTAATCCAAATGATTTAATATATATACCTTTTGCTGGTAGTGGTAGTGAAATTAAGGCTTGTATCAATAATAATAGGAAATGGATTGCAACAGAAATCAATCAAGAATATATTAATAATATAAAAGTACAATAAAAATGTTCTTTTATTTGGTATTGAAGAAGGGATAAAATATGAAAATAGTATCTCCTTGTGCTTATCAAGGTGGTAAATCAAGAATAGCAAAACCAATTGTAAATATAATAAAACAGTAATTTCATTCGTTCATCATAAGAAAAAGTGAGGAAAATTAGTTGGCATTACAAGGTGGAAACTGGGCCTTAGTGATAGGTAAAAACTATTTCGCATTATAAAAACAATGGGAAGGAAATTGACGATGAAAAATCAATATGAGGGAGGAAAATGTCGATATGTTATTAAAACTTCAATTTTGGTTGTTTAGTAAAGGCGCAAATAAAACATTTTGTATGTGGGATAGACTCGGAAATTTAGTACAGAACATAAGAACAAAATTTGTAATAAAAAAATAGTTAGTTTGCATTGATTTGCCTAATCTTAGGTCAATGCTATGAAATGGCAGAATATGTGTTAGCAATAATACTTATTAATGTTAGTGTTTTAATTAGTTTTTTAATTAGTGTTTGGAAGTGGGTGAAAACTTGAAAATTGGGTACCAAGGGTTGGAAGGAAGTAATGCTGAAGAAGCAGCACACAGATTGGCGAAGAAGCTTGATGATGAAAACATAGAATTTATTCCATTGGTAGACTCTAAAACTGTTGTTGGGGAGTTAAAAAGAAAAAATATTGATTATGGAGTTGTCGCAGTTAGAAATTCTTTAGCAGGTACTGTAGTAGAAACTTTTGAAGCAATCAAAAACGAATATTTGGAATTAGTAGGTACTGAAATATTAAAAATACACCATTGTTTATTTAAGAGCACAAAAATTGAATTAAGTGAAATTGATACAATAGCTTCACATATTCAAGCTTTAAAACAAACAGCCAATAACAGAAAAAATTTCTTTCCAAATTGTACTGAATACGAAGTTGAAGATACTGCTATTGCAGCAAAATATTTATCTGAGGGTAAGTTAAAAGAGACTGTAGCGGTTTTGTGCAGAAAAAATGCCGGAGAAATGTATGGACTAGATTTGGTATACGAGAATCTTGAAGATGATGCTGATAATGCTACGGAATTTAGGTTGTTTAAAATGCTTTAAGGGATATTAATCAGAGCTTCAAGGTCTTAGGCAGTGACATGAACTTAGTATCATCCCAATTTGATAAGCAAGACAAATCTATCCAAGCTATAACTGCCAGAAATGCTGTCCTCAATAAGGAAATAGATGCTCAGAAAGATCAAATATCCATCCTCGAATCCGCCTTAAAGAATGCCGCCGACTCATTTGGTGAGAATGACCGCCACACACAAAATTGGACCGTACAGCTTAACAATGCCAAAGCAGAACTCAATGGAATGGAGAAAGAACTTGAACAAGAAGAAATGGAACTTAATATCATTAAACATGCTAAATATATTATTAACACTAATGGACCTCAATCAACGCCAGAACTATATGATGATGGCTTAATGGAAATTATAATTCATAACGGTTGGCTTTCCGAGTTAGCACTTAAATACAAGAGTCTAGTGGAAATATTTGAAAAGTATCTAACTTGGGATACTGCTAAAGGGAAATGGACAATTTAGAGGAGACTATTGTAATCTCCTCTATTAGTTTTTAATTGAACAATAAGTCATATCTTCATATAATAAAGATATATAATTATATTTAAGTCAATTCTATTTTTTGAGTATCGCATATATGTATTTGTAAGAAAAATCACTGGCAGTGGGAATTACTAAATACAGACTTAACTTGGGAAGAATCAGGTTGCGATATGGCTTAAAGACAATAATGATGCCAATATTAAAGTAATACGAAGGGGGTAGCCGATACAATAGCTCATGAGCTATGGCATGCTTATCAACATGAGAGGGCTGAAAACCCGACGAGCACAAAAGACT
>FZPS01000158.1_pt40 | contig 12673 bp, 12 predicted proteins | sample 1817821 | NCBI WGS metagenome assembly FZPS01 (sample SAMEA104158645, study PRJEB21678) | metagenome | place: Germany | collected 2015-04-21 | reverse complement strand
AGTCAGATTTTCGTGTTCCATGATTTGTCTGATTCGCTCTCTCATTGCCGTATAATTTAGAATTGTAGTTGATATGAGATACAGTTGTGAAATACAAATGTAAAAAAGATAATACACATTTGGAAATACTATTAGTATATAATTGTAAACAACAAATGTATTACGTAATATACATTTGAATACTCAACTTTTGTTTATACTTGTATTCACATAAAAACATACCTCGAATAAAGTTTTATATTTTAATAATAAGAGATTGATCAATAACGTATTGTACCTTTATATAATTGACAATTTAACAATATTGATACAATTACATTCCATTTCACGATAAAAATATCATTTATCGCTTTAAATATAAGAGATAAACGTTTGATATTTACTGTTTAAATTGCGAATATCATGCATAAGATAAGATGTTAAACATAATAGTTTACAACAATAAATAAACTAAAGAAGCATATAAAACGATACAAGGGTAGTTTACAAATGTGTACAATAGTGATGGATTTCTGAAAATAAAATAATGAAAAATAAGAATCGAAGAAGGTATTTTGATATACAAATGTATATTATCAGGATTTATAATTGTTATGTATCGATTTAGATAATGTAAGTTCAATAAAAAAGAGTATCAACCGGCACATCAATTGTCGGGAGGCGAAAAACAACGATTCGGTAGTTGTTATACTACCGTAAGTAAATGCAGCAGATAAAAAAGATAGTGAGGATTAAGGAAAATAAAATTAATGCATTATTTTGTAAACCAATTCTTTAAGCAGTTCTCCTGAAGAAGCCGATATATTATCGATTCCTTTGGATTTAGCATCGTAAGTCCGTAACAGGGAGATAATTTCCATAACTTTGTTGGCATTGTAATGTTTCATTGCCGTTGTGTATGAACGTGTAAAATAAGCCGATCGCAATCCCAACGTTTTCATGATATGTTGTTCCGATTTGTTGGGAAGCCAATAACATTCCAGCAGATTGCCAAAAAAATTAAACAATACCGACAGGGTTACCTGTATGGGATTATTTTTCGGGTTTTTATCGAAATAATTGACAATCCGGTTGGCACTTAATGTATCTTTCTCGGTAATCGCCTTCAATAATTCGAAATTGTTATAATCTTTGCTGATTCCCACATTTTTTTCCACCAATTCTGCAGTAATTCGTTTTTGTGTATCTGCAAGCGAGATTTCCAATTTTTCGAGTTCTCTTATGAGTCTACTCAAGTCGTTACCTACCAAATCCGTGAGCATTTGTGTTGATTTCGCATCAATAGCAATTCCCCTCTCCTGATAGTACGACCTGATAAATGCCGGCACTTGGCTTTCGTATAGTTTTTTCGATTCAAAAACTACTCCTACTTTTTCAATATTTTTGACTAGCGATTTTCGTTTATCCACCGTGCCGTGTTTATAAGCAATCACCAATATGGTAGAGGACATGGGTTTTCGAATATAAAAATTCAAATCATCGAAATGGTCCAGCTCCTGTGCCTCTTTTACAATCACCAGTTGATGTTCGGCCATCATTGGAAAGCGCCTTGCAGACGAAATAATGGTATTTACGTCGGAATCCACACCGTAAAATAGCATCATGTTGAAATCTTTCTCCACATCGGTTAGTACATTTTCTTCCAACAGATCGGTTAATGCATCAATAAAATACGTTTCTTCGCCCATGAATAAATAAATAGGCTTGAAATTGCGGTTTAGGATATCGTTACGAAGCGATTCAAATGTTACTGTTTTTGCTGCCATAAAAGTTTGATCAATCAAAACGAAGATGTCTTACGTTAACACCTTCTTCAATGAGACTCGATAGCGATTTAATGCCAATCATCACATGTTCTTCTACAAATTGTTGTGTAACCAGCCTATCCATTTCTTCTGTCTTTACACCTGATGAAATCATGGGTTGATCCGAAACAAGCAATAAAGCACCGGTCGGGATATGATTGGCAAATCCACAGGTGAAAAGTGTTGCTGTTTCCATATCTACCGCCAATACGCGAATACGGCGCAGATAATTTTTGAAATCTTCATCGTATTCCCAAACGCGTCGGTTTGTGGTATAAACCGTCCCCGTCCAGTAATCGCGGTTGAAATCTTTTATATTGATAGATACTGCACGCAGCAAACTGAAAGCCGGCAACGAAGGTACTTCGGGTGGAAAATAATCGTTGGATGTACCTTCTCCTCGAATGGCGGCGATCGGTAGAATATAATCACCCAAATCGCTTCGCTTTTTCAAACCTCCACACTTGCCCAAAAAGAGTGCTGCATGTGGTTTAATAGCGCTCAATAAATCCATGATGGTGGCTGCATTGGCACTCCCCATTCCAAAATTGATAATGGTAATTCCGTTTGCCGACGCATTAGGCATGTTGCTGTCCAACCCAATAATAGGTACATTAAAATGATCGGCAAATATTTCCACGTATTTTTGGAAATTTGCCAATAGTATATATTTGGTAAAATCCTTTAGCGGCCTTTTGGTATAGCGAGGCAGCCAATTTTCAACAATTTCTTGTTTGGTTTTCATAAATACCCTAATTTTGTTTTCTATCGTATCAATTTATGGACAAAGATAATCGCTACATATTAAATTTACCTCCTTTTGATGCGAAAATTTTGGAAACCGACAGTGGCCTTGTCATCTTCGACGAGGTGCGGCGTAAATATGTAGCCTTGACACCCGAAGAATGGGTGCGCCAACATTTTGTCCATTATCTCATTGCAAAAAAAGGATATCCACGGTCGTTGATGGCAAACGAGATTTCCATAACCTTGAACTCCATGACACGACGTTGCGATACCGTAGTGTATAATAATCGTTTGGAACCCCTGATGATTTTGGAATATAAAAGCCCTCAAATAAGCATAAATCGGGAAGTTTTTGCTCAGATTGCCCGCTACAACAGCGTTTTGCGTGTAGAATACTTGATTGTTTCCAACGGCTTATCCCATTACTGTTGTAAAATGGATTATGAAAACCAAACGTTCTGCTATTTGCGGGAAATTCCCGACTACTTCACTATCACCCAAGATCGTCCCCTTCCATCAACGTGAGATGTGCGTAAAATTTTTCGCTACCAAAGATCAATAGCTCTCTTCCGGCGAAGGGAAATCGGTTGTTTTGACGTCTTTTATGTAGGACTGCACTGCCTTGGTAATATCATCGAAAAGGTTGGCGTATCGGCGCAAGAAACGGGGCGAAAAATTTTTATTGATACCCAACATATCATGCATCACCAGCACTTGACCATCGACGTAGGGACCTGCTCCGATTCCGATAACGGGAATTTCGAGTTCCGAAGCCACGCGCTTTGCCAATTCGGCCGGAATTTTTTCCAATACCAGCGCAAAACATCCGGCTTCTTGAAGAAGATGCGCATCGTCAATCAATCGGTTCGCTTCTTCTTCTTCCCGTGCCCGTACGGTATATGTGCCAAATTTGTTGATGGATTGAGGCGTCAGTCCCAGATGGCCCATGATGGGAATTCCTGCGCTCAAAATGCGGGTAACCGACTCCAGAACTTCTTTTCCTCCCTCCAGCTTCACGGCATCGGCTTGCGTTTCCTTCATGATTTTCACGGCCGATGCCACAGCTTCGATGGGATTTCCCTGATAGCTTCCAAAAGGCATATCTACCACTACCATAGCCCGTTTTACGGCTTTCATCACCGACTTTCCATGATAAATCATCTGATCAAGGGTAATCGGCAATGTGGTGACATTGCCTGCCATCACGTTTGATGCAGAATCGCCTACCAGAATCACATCCATACCGGCCTGATCGATAATACCTGCCATCGAATAATCGTAAGCGGTGAGCATAGCTATTTTTTCTCCCCGCTGTTTCATTTCCTGCAAACGATAGGTAGTCACCTTTCTTTTGTCCTCGGATAATATAGGTTTTTCTTCTACCATGATTTTAGTTGTTTAATCGATTTTGAACAAGACAAAGATACTGCTTTTCTTTTGAAATGCCGATTGGAGACGAAAAGATCCGGAGAATCAATCGAAGACTATCTCATTCTCATTTGGATCGGGAATTTTCAATCATAAATCTTGGGGATTTCAGGTCAAAAATTTTTAAATTTGTTGTCAATTGATTTTTCAAATTTGTAGATTTGCGAAATCAATTCATATCAACTTTCCTTTTTAAATTTTTAAAATAAAAACCATATGATTCAAATTCATAGACAGATGAGTTCGGAAACAAAAGTTCCTTTGCCCTTGTGGTGTTTAATAATCTTATTGGTTTGCTTTGTCTCGTTTTTTGTTTACAATGATACCGTTCCTGCAGATTTGATGGAGTCTCGCAACCTTGTTACGGCACGTGAAATGATAAATACGGGCAATTATTTAATCCCCACCATGAACGGGGAATTGCGTTTGGAAAAACCGCCCTTGCCCACGTGGATAGCGGCCGGTATCGAACATGCATTTCCTTACAATCTTGCTGCTCAGCGTGCTGCTGCAGGTATTGCCGCAACATTGATGGTGTTTTTCCTGTTCCTGTTGGTTCGCAAAATCACCGGTGAAACTTTTCTCGCTTTCATGGCGGCATTGGTATTGGCCACCTGCTACAATCCGGTAATGATGGGGCGCAATGCCACTTGGGATATTTATTGTCATGCTTTCATGTTGGGTGCCATATATTTTATGTGGAGCGCTTTTAAGTCGGAAGGCAAACAATGGGCAAGATTTCTGCTAGCCGGATTTTTTATGGGACTCTCCTTCCTGAGTAAAGGACCGGTATCTTTTTACGCTTTACTGTTGCCGTTTCTCGTCGGGTTTATTATCGTAGAAAAACCATCGCTGAAAGGAAAAACCGCACCTTTTATAGCCATGATTGTCCTTACCCTTATCGTCTCCTTCTGGTGGCCCACTTATATTGCGATTTTCCATCCCGAAACCGGCTCGGCTGTAGCGGCCAAAGAATCGGGGGCATGGCTGAGCCACAATGTAAGGCCTCTTTGGTATTATTGGCAATTCCCCGCCGAAGCAGGCATTTGGGCTCTTTTTTGGGTTACTTCCCTCTTTTATTACTTCTATTACTTCCGTAAAAGAAATCCGGAACCTCGCAATATCTTCCGCCTGTCTGTTATTTGGACTCTCGCTGCTTTGATTTTGCTTTCGTTGATTCCCGAAAAGAAAACCCGATATTTATTGCCTATGCTTATTCCCGGTGCAATAAATATTGCTTTTTATTTATGGTATTCCATGAAAAATGTTAATGGTATGAGCAAAGGGGAAAAAATTTTATTGCAGATAAACGGAACGCTAATTGCCGTCATATCGCTGATAATACCCATCGGAATATACTTTCTTGCAAAAGATGGCCATATGGATTGGTTTTTCCATCTCGTTCTTCCGTCGCTTATATTCTGGGCAATCGCAATCTATTTATTCGCTGGATTATATGGAAAAAAGGGTATATTCCCGAACAGGGTATTTTTTGGTACCGTTTTGATAATGATGAGTTTCATCCTGTTTTATTACCAACCGGTCACCCGATTGTTTGTCAATGAAAACAGGCACAGCATCAGTGCGTTGAGAGACGATCCCGGCTTGCAAGGACTACCATTCCATTATCCGGCAGAAGAGGGAACCATCCGAATGGAATTGGTCTATGAAGCGGGAAGAAGCATCACCCCTATCGATCTCAAAAACGATTCTGCGGTATATGCTGCATTACCTTTTGTTCTTGTCAGCGGAAAACCCGCGCCGGCTTTACTGGAAAATTTGGAGGTGACTACTGAATATATCGGAACATTCGACAATAACTGGCGCAAGACAGACAACCATCGATACAACAAAGACCTCGTGAAGGAGGTTTATCTCGTGAAAAAGAAATTGTAATATGCACCATCCTCGCACCAAGGCCGTACCATCCTCGCTCCATGCTTGCATCAGGCTTGCACCGTCTTCGTGCAAAGTTAGCCTCGGCTCTGCCTCTGCATCCCGCTCTACATGCGGGAAAGACGTAGGTTTGTTTTACACCGGTTTCACGGAATCCGATGTTGCTGTCCCTGCTTTGAAGCGAAGGAAGAGCGAAGGAGGAGCGAAGGAGGAGCGATAAAAAGCCTGTAAAAACGCACTTGTCGAACAAAAATTTCGTTGCCCAAATACCCCAATACCCGATTCAAATAATTTACTTAAATATAGGTGGGGGTAAAAATAAATGTATATCTTTGAAGCGTATCGATGGTCAAGTATAATTTTTACCAAAGATTAAATCACTTTAGCCCAAACTGAATCCTTGTCGATGATGATCTCGACAAAAACATACAAGGTAGCAAAAGCGAAAAGATTTTGACAAAAAGAGAGATAACCTACAGGGGAGAAGCAGGTGGATCTTCTGACTGTGAAACTTATTGCATTCCTGCATATGGGTACACATGCATTATAATGTGGCCGGGAGTTGAGGAAATTACATGTACTAGCCATCGTAAGAAGTAAATCATGTGAAAATAAAAAACAAAACAATGAAAAAAATCCATTTCATCGTTCTTCTTTTCGTCATATCGATAGCATCATGCAATTCTAAGAAAGAGAAATATGAGCATGCTACTACGTTTACATATCATGATTTTTCCGCAAAAAAAGATTTAAAGGCGACTAAACTGGAATTTGACAGTTTAATAATGCTCCCCGGGGATTTACTGGCTTTTGACTCTGTGTTAATTACCATCGAATCAGGAAAGGAAAAAATATTCCATGTTTATAATATAAAAAAAGGGACCCATATTAACGAATGTATAAGAAGAGGACAAGGTCCTGAAGACATGCTTCAACCGGAGTTTATGAATAGTGATGGGAAATATTTAAGAATTATTGATTTAGCAACATCGACGGTTTATGAATATGATAAAGAAGATTTTATAACGAACCCCCAACCTAAACCGATGAATAGAATTAAATTGGAAAAACAAATTTTTTTGACGGCGCAACAAATAAAAGACAAAATAATGGGATGTTCATACGCTGCCGATAAACGATTGTGTGTTTTTGATTTGAACGGAAAAGAAATAAACAGCATAATAGACTATCCGCCCACCACAATTCCACAATCCGAAATAGAAAAAAGAGATGCGTATTATATGAAATTTATCAGCAATGAGATCGACAGAATTGCACTATGTTATTATATGACAGACTTAATAGAAATATACGATTTAGAAGGTGCGCTACTGAAAAGATTACATGGCCCGGAACAGTTTTTCAGCCGTTTTAAAGAGTATCATGATGGGAAATACATTGGTGCATCTCCTGAAAAGGGATTAAACAGAGATGCCTACATGTGCCCAAGGAATGCCGGTGATGAATTTTTTGTTTTATTCAATGGCGGATACATTGATGATCCAAATCATACAACTTCCTGTAATAAATTATTTTCATTCACATGGGATGGTATTCCCAACAAAATGTATAACTTAGATGATCCGATTTTTTCTTTTAGTGTTGACAGTAAAAATAAAAAAATATACGGCATTAGTGAAACTCCCGAATTCCATATCGTAACATATTCATATTAATTAACTGATTGTTTGATTTAGCTATTTGGAAACCCGCATGAAAACAAATTTATATTACCTGTTGCTTTTTCTCATCCTTCTATCTCTTTTTTCCTGCAAACAACATGAAAAAGAAACGGAAAATTTTGTGAGAATCGAAGTAGATTTAACCGATAATTCCATCTATCTTTCGCAATTGTTTCATGATATCGAACCCATTATTTTTGAAACAAACGATTCATCGTTAATCGGGGAAATGCCCAAAATAATATTGGTAAACTCATCCATATTTATGGAAACCGAAAATACGATAAAAATTTTTGATTCACGGGGGAATTTTCTACATTACATTGACAAAAGAGGAAATGGCATGGGCGAATATCTTGGCATATCGGATTTTACAATCGATGAAAAAAATAAAACAATTGAAATATTGGACAAAAGGCAGAAAAAAATACTATCCTATGATTTTGATGGTAATTACATTAAAGATTTCGATTTAAATTTATGGGCTATCAGAATATTTAGAGACGATGAGAATACATTGTATGTATATTGTGGAAACGAAAGATACGAGGGTGGAAACAAGTACAAATTTCATGTAATAAACGATTCAAAAATGAGTTCCTTTTACGAAATCGACCAAAATAAGAGTAAATTTCTTCATATATTGACCCCTGTGAATCTTTACAGGAATAAAGGTTATTCCCTTTTCTTCGAGGCATTTAACGATACAATTTATACTTTGCAGAAAGAAAATATTCATCCGAAATATGTAATATCCTATAAAGGGAAAAATGTACCGGAATCTTTTTATCGTAACAATAATTTTTCCAACGTCTTCGAATTCTTCCAAGAATTTAACCTGCATAATTATATCAACTCAACGTATAACGTCATAGAAAATAAGAACAAATTATTGTTTACGTGTTATGAGGGGAGTAGAAAATTTTTTGTTCTATACGATAAACAGAATAACACCGCATGCTCCTATAATAAGATTATTGACGATCTTTTTTTGAAAAATATACCCCTACCCTTTGAAAGTGAGGACTTTGTTTTTTGGGCTGACAACGAGCGGGTATTATTTTTGGTTCCTCCCTCATGGTTTATCGAGAATAAAGAATATATCGTTTCCGATAAACTAAAACAAATCATAGACCTTATTGATGAAGAAGATAATCCGATAGGTTTTATGTGTACAAAAATAAAATAACATGCTGGCCAGCAGAAATATGGAAAAAATCCTTTCGAGCATATTTGCTCTTGCACTCCCGGTAACCGCAGGTTACGGAGTGAGCAAAAGTGTGAATGGCAATGCCGATCTGAATGATTTGGCATTGAGTAATGTGGAGGCATTGGCTATGACTGAAGAGGAATTTTATAATCTTACAGGATGTTGCCCCTGTTGGGAATATCTTCTTTGCTTGGGCAAAGATGGTAATACCTATTCGTATGCATATAAATGCTAGACCTTAGTTCTATGACAACTTTTGTAATGGAGGGTAATCCTCCATTACTTCTCACAATATTTTAATTTAGGAATCATGAAGTTTTTTAGTTTCTATTTATCACTAATTTGTCTTTTCTTTTTTTCTTGTCAATCAAAGACGGAAGACGTAAAACGAGAAAAAGTTACTTTTCAAACCATCACGGATAGCATTTTCACAAGAATGCCCGGCAGATTGATTAAGGTAGATAATTATTTGGTTTGGAAAGATCCTTTTGCTGCAGACAAATTTATACATGTAATAGATATCCATCAAAATAAAGAAATCGGAACAATGGGGAAAATAGGTCAAGGACCTGAAGAATTCAATACCCCTTCAATATCTTCGTCCTTCATTAAAAATAATGTATTTGTTTTTGATTTAAATTCACCCCATCAAGCATACTTTTCGATTGATAGTTTAAAAGAGAATAAGAATCCTTATCGTAAGTATGAAAATAATGAGTTGAACAAAATTATGGATATAATCAATTTTAGCGAAAATGGTTTTATTATTTCTCAACCTTCAGAAGAAAAAAGATTCAAACTAATATCGAATGATAAGAGTATTGAATTTGGAGATCCTTTTATTGGTAATAAAATTGACAATTCATATGATATTTATCAAGGGGCAATGGGGATTAATGAAAAAAAACATAAATTCGTATTTGCTTCACTAAGATTGCCTTATTTGGAAATCTATGATATTAAAGATCATGAACCCTCATTAGTATATGCCAGTGAACTTCCTAAAAATTCCTATCACATAGTGGGTACCTCAGTAAAACCCAATACACAAAAAAAAGGAGCTTGGGATTTAACTTTATTGAAAGATTATATTGCCATAATTCAACGAGATTATGAAATAGATAAAACAGATGAATCGACAGTCGGAATGGATTCCTATAAACTCCCTAAAACCGTGTTTTTATATGATTATGAAGGTAAACTTAAAAGAATTATAGATTTGGGAATTCCTTTAATTAGAATAGCAGGAGATACTGAGAGTAATACGTTGTACGCTATTGGGGTCGATCCGGAATTTGTCCTTATTAAAAGCGAGTTGTAGTTTATAATTACGATACTCTCATGCAGAGTTATCCGATCAACCGTCTATATGGGTCTGGCAATTTGGTTTATTTTAGAGATATAACGATTATTATCGAATAATTCAACTATGAATTTCAAACATTTAACTTAAATATAGGGGGGGTGAAAAATAAATTCATATCTTTGAAGCGTTTCGATTACCATAATAAATTATGAACAAAATATATATTCTCATATTTTGCTGTTTAGGCACTATTTTTTTGAGTTGCTCCAAAAGTACTGATACGGAGAAATATCAAAGTAAGCGAAATAATATTATAGATGTGAAAGACAGGGTTCAGGAAATAGAAATAGAAGACGTGATGATCGGCTCTATTGCCAGATTGTATCTCACAGATGATTACCTAATTATAGTTGATATAAAGTCATCCGACATGTTAATCCATTTATTCAATAGAAACAATTATCAATACCTGACCAGTGCCATACCCAGAGGGCAGGGTCCCGGAGAAATCGCCGTTTCTGGACACATCGCGGTAAATAATGATAAAAAGGAGTTCTATATATCAGACCATGGAAAGTTAAAAATATTCATCTACCCGCTTGACAGTATCCTCAATGACTCTTATTATATGCCGGGTATAAAAAAAGAGATCAACAATATTCAATTCCCAAGTAATTATGTATTTATCAATGATACACTTTGTTTTGCAAGAATTATAGAACCCACAGGCAATGTAGGTCATAATGAAGTTGTTGCAAAATGGAATATGCAAACCGGGGAGGTAGTGAAAATGAAATACTCCCATCCCAAAGTAGAAAAAAAACGTATCTCTTTAGCGGTATCCATGGATAATGAAACACTTGTAGAATGCTACCATAACCATGACCTTATGACAATTATGGACTTAGACGGGAATCTTAAATACAACATATATGGAAGAAACTGGAATAGAAAGGATGCTTCCCAGCTTCAACATTTTGGAAAAGTTGTTTTCCGGGGAGATAAAATAATAGCTTCCTACTCAGGTGGAAATAGGCTGACAGAAGAATATTATCCTACCAAATTATTAATTTTCAATATCAATGGGGATTATATAAAAACATTAGAAATAGGATATAGAATTTCCGATTTCTGTTATGATAAACAAAATGACAGACTAATATTCAATTTTGACGATATGATTCAGTTCGGATATTTAGCGCTCAACGACAGTATCTTTGATTAGGTAACAAGCATGATGAAGAACTACATAAACTTTCTTCGAGTAAATATCAATTATTTTATGGGAAGAACCAGATATTCGTCGTTTGCGATATTGCTACTGATTATCAATTGCTTCTTGAGTTGTAGTGACAAAGGCGATAAAAACCTCGAAGAAAAGTTTAAAAGGAGCAAAGAATTAAACCATGAGGTTGTTACGATCAAAGATAATGAAATTTATTCCAAAATATACCAGCTATTGATCAATAAAAATCATCTCATTGCTCATGACTATAATGGAGAGTATTTCTTTTCATTAACAGATATAAACAGCGGCGACATTATAGCCCGTTTCGGTAAAAAAGGACAAGGACCAAATGAAGTCATAACGATGCCCCAGATATTGACATTGGTAGGTAATATTCTATATTTTTATGATATCGATCGAGATATCTTATTTTCGATAAATTGCAATAATGGAAGTAATTATATCCCTCAAAAGATCATTGATTTTGACAAAAATAAGAAAATTATGAGAGTATTGCCTATTGCCGATAGAAAATACGTTGCACTGGGAGGATTTGATGATGGCAGGTATTTATTATTGGATGAAAATGGACATGAAATTTCCTGTTATTTCGATTATCCTAATTTTGAAGGAGACGAGCACTTTACCAATTATCATAAAGCCTTTGCATTTCGAGGAAATTTAATGAGAAGGCCTGATGGTAAAAGATTTTTCTTTGCTGCACGAGATTCTGAATTATTTGAGATTATTGAGATGAATGAAAACGATGAACTAAATAAAGTTTTTAGTTTTCAGGGAGAAATGGCAAAATACGTTCCGTTTGGCGATGGAATAAAAACAGTTTCTGTTGCGACAAAGAGAGAATCCAAAATGTTTTTCATAGATGCCAATTGCACGCAGAATTATATTTATCTCTTATATTCAAATAAAGTAATAGGCAACAATCTTTTTAATGCGTTCAGGAGCAATAAAATCCTTGTTTTTGATTGGAACGGCAAACCTGTTACTTCATTGCATTTGGATATTGAAGTAAGTTATATTGCTATTGATGAAAACGATAAAAATTTATATGCTTATGATCAAGAAAATGAACATCTTGTTAAATTTGAGCTCATTTAATTTTATATCAGAATTATAGTTTATGTCAAAGCATTCAACAAGAATGCATGTGGATATCTTTGTCTGCATCTTTTTTGCTTGCACGGCATTCTATTACAATTATCGGGAGAATTTATCTCCTGATCGTTTTTTATTCGTCATTCAGCTGTGTACCTTTTGGTTTATCCTGAGGATTTTAGTTCACTTTTTCCCCGTCCTTAAAACAGGGATGCCCTACCTTATTTTATTGGCAGGTTACGGAGTGAGCAAAAG
>FZPS01000062.1_pt4392 | contig 12676 bp, 12 predicted proteins | sample 1817821 | NCBI WGS metagenome assembly FZPS01 (sample SAMEA104158645, study PRJEB21678) | metagenome | place: Germany | collected 2015-04-21 | reverse complement strand
CTTTTACCCTATCTATTCCTAGGGATGCTAAGATCCCTTGTTCTATATAAGTAATCTTCTCACCCTTTGATAAAATGTGGGTTCCCTTAATTACATCCTCACCTTTAAAGCAGTAATTATCATGGTGCTTTAATTCTTTACTTACTATTATGAATCCGTCTTCCTCTTCTACATCTTCTAGCCTGATAACACAATCTGCCCCTGATGGAATTGGAGCTCCAGTCATTATACGGGCAGCCTGACCTGCTTTTAATTCTTTAAGACTATAATGTCCAGCATAAATAACATCTACTACAGATATTCTTATGGGATTAGCCTGTGTCCTCCTTTTGTTGCCTATTATTTTTGGGAAAGAGATCTTTGGTGCTAAAAACTGGATTTCAATTAAAGGATACAGCCTCCAACCTTCAGAGTTTGTAAAGATTATTTTGATATTTATATTTGCAACGTGGTTTAGGGAGGAGAATAAGTTTAGGGAGCATTTACCGGCTTTTATTTTTGCTGGTGTAGCTATTTTACTTGTGGTACTGCAAAGAGATTTGGGTGCTGCCCTTTTGTATTTTTACATTTTTATCTTTGTTTACTATATAGCAACCTCCGATTGGATTATAGTTTTACTGGCAGGTGGTGCCGCTGTACTGGGAAGCGTTGCTAGCTACCATCTTTTTAGTCATATTAGAGTAAGGGTTGAAGCATGGAAAAATCCCTGGAGAGATATTGAAAATAAAGGGTATCAGATAGCACATTCCCTTATTGCAATAAGCAGTGGTGGTCTTATAGGTACAGGATTAGGGCTGGGATCACCCCAAGTAGTTCCAGCTTTTAAGACCGATTTTATATTTGCTACTATTTGTGAAGAATTTGGTATTATTTCTGGTTTTTGTATTATAGGCTTATATGCTATGATTGTAATCAGGGGAGTATCAATTGCTTTAAGAAATAAGGATCCCTATAAGGCACTACTTGCTTTTGGTGCTACTGTAGCATTAACTCTCCAAGCATTTACCATAATTGGAGGTGTTATAAAGATGATCCCCCTAACAGGTGTTACCATGCCCTTTGTCAGTTACGGAGGTAGTTCTATGGTTACTTCATTAGCACTAGTAGGGGTCTTAGAGGGAGTAGCCATAGATGCTACAGATAATAGCAATGAAGATGGGGCTGAAGAGGATGATTATAAAGAAGATCAGGCCTTTGGGGAAGGAGTATAGAATCTATGAAAGGTCTAGAGAAAAACCTTAAGAAGGGACTGGTAGTTTTATTAGCCGCCTTTATATTGCTTGCAGTATATTATTGCTATATCCTGTTTTTTTATAGTGATAGATGGTTTGCTAACTCCTATAATCCCAGGGTTAGACTGGATTCGTGGGAACCTAAAGTAATTCCAGGAGACATTAAAGATCGTAACGGTAAGCTTTTGGCTACTACTGTTAAAGAAAAAAGACAAAATCCTCAAACCCAACAGAAACAGGTATACTATTACAGAAGTTATCTGGGAGGAGGAGAACAGGCCAGGAGTATAGCTCATGTAGTAGGGTTTAACAATAGCCAATGGGGTAGATCCGGGGTCGAGGCTCTGCAGGTTAAATATTTGATGGGATACAATAATCCATTTTATGAAAGGGTTTATCAAAAGATATTTTTATCAACAGAAGTGGGTAATACCCTGCACCTTACCATAGATCTTGCTCTTCAGCAATATATAGATGACGTTCTAGGCAGCAATAAAGGTAGCGTTGTAGTTATGAATGCTCAGACCGGCGAAATACTGGCTATGGTAAGTCATCCTACCTTTAATCCTAACAGGCTGGAAAATATAGAGGGGGATATATTATTAAACAGGGCTACAGAGGGACTTTTTATGCCTGGATCTGTTTTCAAAGTTATTGTTGCCGCGTCTGCACTGGACAACCTGGAGCATATTTCAGATAACATCTTTGATTGTCAGGGTGAGATTCAAACAGGTTCTCAGGGTATATCATGTTATGGCGGAGAATCCCATGGACAGGTGAATTTAAAAGAGGCAATAACAGTATCTTGTAATGGATATTTTGTTGATACAGCAACAAAACTGGGTAAGGAAAAACTATTAAAAACAGCTGAAGCTTTTGGATTTAATCAAGATTTTATCTTTCCCGATTTGAAACTGGCTGCTAGCCCTCTGCCTTTAAAAGGTAGTGTTTCAAAGGAGAAACTGGCCCTAATTTCTATTGGTCAGGGAGATGTGCAAGTTACTCCGCTACATATGGCCATGATTGCCTCGGCAATAGCCAATGATGGCATAATGATGGAGCCCAAGCTTGTCTATGAGGTAGTGGGCAGAAACGGGAAAGCGCAAGTAAAGCTACAACCTAATATTTATCGAAAAGCCATGAGCCTGGAGAGTGCCAGGCTTATACAGGAAATGTTGAAAAACGTTGTTGATCAAGGCACTGGAAAAGCTGCTGCCTTAAAGGGCTGGCAGGTAGCTGGTAAAACAGGTACAGCTGAGATAAGTAACGGTGAATCTGAAATTAAAAACAATGCCTGGTTTATTGGCTTTGTGCCTGGAAATAAATCTAAACTTGCTATAGCGGTAGTATTAGAGGATTTGCCAGAAGGGCAGACAGGCGGCAGGATGGCAGCACCTTTAGCAGGTAAAATCTTTAAAAAAGCACTGGATTTAGGATATTAGTTAACAAAGCAGCTGTAAAGACACTTGACTTTACACCTCTCCAACTGTATAATTTATACAGTATAAATCCATAATACTGTTGGGGAGGTTATTATGAAAACTAAAAATATTGTAATAGGTGGAATGCTCACGGGATTGGCTATTATGATCCCTTTGATATTTGGAGGTACACCATTAATGATAGTAATACCTCCTGGTTTTACTGCAACTATTGCATCACATTTACCAAGTATGTTAGCCATGGCAATTAGCCCTGGAGTAGCTATAATGGTTGGTGTTGGTTCGGCTTTGGGGTTTACCTTAAGGGTAAGCGCTGTAGTGGGTGCCAGAGCTCTAACCCATTCAGTTTTTGGTGGAATTGGAGCATTAGCATATGAAAATGGGATGCCTTTCTGGGCAGTGCTATTAATAACTACTCCAATTCATGCTCTGTCAGAAGCACTAATACTTTTACCTTTTGGATTTGATTTCTATCAGGCATTAGTAGTTACAGGTGTTGGTACAGCCATACATCACCTAATAGATAGTGCCATAACCCTAACTGTTTATCATTCCCTAGTCCATCTTTCGATACTAAAAAAACCATCATTACAAAAAAGGTCATAAGGCCTTTTTTTGTTTTTGGTGTAGACATCATGTATGATAGAATATATTATAAATCATAAAGTAGATAATGAAACTTAAGAAAGGCTGAATATTAATGACCAATATAGAAGATAAACTAAAGACCTTACCTGATTGTCCGGGAGTTTATCTAATGAAGGACGAAAATGACAATATAATATATGTTGGCAAGGCCATATCTCTTAAAAATAGAGTTAGGCAGTATTTTCAGTCATCAAAAAATCATACAACCAAAGTAAGAGCTATGGTTGCCAATATCAAGGATTTTGATTATATAATAACTGATTCAGAATTAGAAGCCTTGATCTTAGAATGTAATCTAATAAAAGAGCACAGGCCTAAATATAATGTCCTATTGAAGGATGATAAACAATATCCTTATATAATGATAACCATGGAGGAGAATTATCCCCGGGTTGTATTAAGCCGTGAGATGAAGAAGGATAAGAATCTCTATTTTGGTCCTTATGGTAGTTCAAAGATAGTTAGGGATACAATAGAAGTTATTAAAAGGCTGTTTCCAGTTAGAACCTGTAAAAAAAATTTAAACTCCATAAAAAAGGGAGACAGGCCCTGTTTATATTATTATATAAACCAGTGTCAGGGTCCTTGTCAGGGTAATATAGATAAAGAGGAGTATAGAAAGGTTATAAAGGATGTATGCAGGTTTCTAGATGGGAAATATGAGGATTTAATAAAAGATCTCAGACAGCAAATGGAGGCTGCTGCTCATGAGTTGAACTTTGAAAAGGCAGCTGGCTTAAGGGATAAAATCCAATCTGTAGAAAAAGTCATGGAAAAACAGAAGATAGTATCTATAGACATGTTAGATCAGGATGTTATTGCCATTGCTTTAGGGGAACAGGAAAGTGTAGTACAGATGTTCTTTATAAGAAGTGGAAAATTGACGGGCAGCGAACAGTTTATCTTGGATACTGAGAACGAAAGTGAAGTAAAGGAAATAATCGGATCTTTTGTAAAACAATTTTATCTTACTTCTACTTTTATACCTAAAGAAATTTTACTCCAGGAGGAGATAGATGAGGCTTTAATCATTGAAAGGTGGCTTACCTCCAAACGGGGAAACCGTGTCTATATAAAAATTCCTAAGAGAGGGAATAAAAAAGAATTAGTAGATATGGCACTTAGAAACGCCATAGAGGCTCTAGACAACCTAAAACAAAAAATGGAAGCAGAGCAAGCCAGAACAATAGGTGCATCCGAAGAACTGGCTAGGGTGCTGGATCTTCCATATGTGCCAACTAGGATTGAAGCCTTTGATATCTCAAATATTCAAGGGACAAACTCAGTTGCCTCTATGGTGGTTTTCGAAAAGGGCAAACCCAGTAAAAAGGATTATAGAAGATTTAGAATCAAAGGAGTAGAAGGTCCTGATGATTATGCTAGTATGGCACAGGTTATAGAGAGAAGATTTAAAAGGGGCTTAGAAGAAAAGAAAGCTTTGGAGTCTCAGAACAAAGATTCTGACCTTGGCAAGTTTTCTAGGCTTCCTGATCTAATACTTATAGATGGAGGAAAAGGCCAGTTAAAGGCTGCAATCACCAGTTTAAAAAAGTTGGGCATAGATTATATCCCCACAATAAGTCTGGCAGAGAAGAACGAAGAAATCTATATGGAAAATCAGAGTAAGCCCATAGTTATTCCAAAAAATAGTTTGGCACTGCAGTTACTGCAAAGAATCAGAGACGAGGCCCATAGATTTGCTATAACCTATCATAGAAGCCTCAGGGGCAAGGACAACATACGTTCTATATTGGAAGACATACCAAATATTGGACCCAGCAGGAGAAGAGCCTTGCTCAAGCATTTTGGTTCTATTGAGGCTATAAGAAGAGCCAGTTTGGATGAGTTAAGCCAGGTAGAGGGTATGAATAGGAATGCAGCCCTAAGTGTAATAGAATACTTTGGTATGGGCGGTTCTGATTAAAATATACTAGACATGGTAATGAACACAATATATAATTAAAAAGAGAATTTGATTACTGTATAAATATTTTGAGGTGAGATTTTTGAATTATAAACTTATAGCAGTAGATCTGGATGATTCACTGCTAGGTACGGATTTGGAGATTAGTAACAGAAATAAAGAAGCTTTGATAAAGGCAATGGAAAAAGGGGTTTTAGTTACAATTGCTACGGGCAGAATGTTTATTTCTGCCCTAAGATATGCACATCAACTGGGACTGGACGTTCCTATAATAACGTATCAGGGCGGATTGATAAAAAACGCATTCTCGAAAGATGTATTGTATAACAAAACTCTACCCATGGATATTTGCCGGAGAATAATCCATATATGCAAAGAGAAATCCTTACACCTGCAAATTTATATCGGGGATGAGTACTACTTTGAAGAGGACAATAAGTACAGCAATATGTACTATGAAAATATAGGGGTCAAAGGACAGGCAGTAGGACCTTTGGATAAGTTCTCCTTTGATCCACCAAACAAACTCTTAATCATTGATGAACCAGATATAATTGGAAAACTGAGGAATGAGTTTGCCGAAATTTTTGATAATCAGATTGAAGTTACTACATCCAAGCCGGAATATTTAGAATTTACCCATAAAGATGCCACCAAAGGTAAGGCTTTAGAATATCTGGCAAACCTAAAAGGTATTAATAGAGAAAATGTAATTGCAATAGGAGATAGCTATAACGACATATCTATGTTACAATACGCTGGATTGGGTGTAGCTATGGGAAACTCCCCTGAATACGTGAAATCTCATGCCGATTATATAACAGGTATAAATGATGAGGATGGGGTTGCTCAGGCGATTGATAAGTTTGTACTAGAGAGGAGCTGATGTACTTGACAACCATACCTATAGAAAATATTGTCAAGGAACTGGATCTAGAGGTTATACACTCTTGTGATTCACAGAATATTGATATTGTTACTAGTGATGTTAATAGACCTGGATTGCAGTTTGCTGGATTTTTTGATTATTTTGCCTCAGAAAGAATCCAGGTGTTAGGTAAAGTGGAGATGACTTACCTGGAAACTATGGATCCCGATGTTAGACAGCAGCAACTGGAAAAATTCTTTCAGTATGATTTCCCTTGCCTTATAATTACAAGAGGTATGGATATTCCTGATTATATATTTGAACTTTCCAGGAAGTATAACAGGGCACTGTTAAGATCCAGTATATCAACTAGCAACTTAACCCAAAAACTTATCAATTATTTAAGTTCAGCATTAGCTCCTAAAATAACTCGCCATGGTGTATTGGTTGATGTATATGGTGCAGGAGTATTTATAATGGGGGAAAGCGGGATTGGCAAGAGCGAAACCGCACTAGAGTTAATCAAACGAGGTCATCGCCTAGTGGCAGATGATGCCGTGGAGATAAAAAAGGTTACTGATAATAGGCTAATAGGTGAAGCCCCAGAGGTAATTAGGCATTTTATGGAAATAAGAGGTATAGGTATAATTGATATAAAAGCCATGTATGGTGTAGGTGCAGTAATAAACAACAAGCCCCTGGATATTGTTATATATCTGGAATTCTGGGATGATAGTAAAGAATATGACAGATTGGGACTGACCGAGGAATATACAGAGATCCTGGGTGTTAGACTACCAAAAATAGTAGTACCGGTTAGGCCCGGTAGAAACTTAGCTATTATAGTAGAGGTGGCTGCACGTAATTGGAGGCTCAAACGCATGGGTTACAATGCAGCTCAGGAACTGGACAATCGCTTAAACGCCCTTATTCAAATGAACAAGGGATTATAAAATTTATTATTTACAACTATTAAGGGAGGATGGAAAATGTACATAGGAGTAGATATAGGTGGGACAAATATAGCAGTAGGTTTAGTAGACGAAGAAGGAAAAATTATTCACAAAGGGGAAGTGCCAACAGGCGTGGGCCGTCCTTTTGAAGAGATAATGAAGGATATAGCTGATCTAATAAAGCGAGTTATTGAGGAATCAGACTATAAAGAAGAGGATGTAAAAGCAATTGGTATAGGTTCCCCGGGTTTACCTGATGATGAAAAGGGTACTATTGTATTTGCTAACAACCTCCATTGGCATAATGTTCCTGTAAGAGCGGAGCTTGAAAAGTATTTCGATTTACCAATACGAATAGAAAACGATGGAAATACCGCTGGACTTGCTGAAGCAGTAGCAGGTGCCTGCAAAGGAGTGGAAAACTCTATAACCCTAACCCTGGGAACAGGTATTGGTGCCGGTATTGTAATCAATGGAAAGCCATACAGCGGAACCCATTCTATAGGTGCTGAGCTGGGACATATGATTGTTCAGGTGGATAATGGAATTCCATGTACATGTGGAAACAGTGGATGCTGGGAAAGGTATGCATCTGCCACAGCACTTATCAGGGAAGGGAAAAAAGCAGCCCAAGACAATCCTGATTCTCTAATATATAAGTCTGTAGATGGAGATCTGGATAAAATAACTGCCAAGACTGTTATTGATGCAGCTAAAGAAGGAGATGCTACCGCACTTGAACTCTTTGACAAATATGTTTACTATTTGGCAATGGGTATTATTACTATAATTAACTCCTTTGATCCTGCTATTATTGCAATTGGTGGAGGAGTAGCTAAGGCGGGAGATTTCTTAATGGACGCCTTAAAGAAGAAGGTAGCAGAACACATATTCTATAAAGATGTTCCTTATGCACAAATAACCAGAGCAGTACTGGGTAACGATGCAGGTATAATAGGCGCTGCTATGTTAGGTAGATTATAATAGAATTATGTAATACCCTAAAAAGGGGGACCATATAAATGGAGTAAAGGGTTTTATCTTGCCTATTAGGAGGAGTAACCGTGAAGAAAGGCATAAAACCATTTACTCTTTTTCTTTTTCTTTTTGTTGTGATATATTTGGTGATAGGTACAAAAATCTTTCTAGTAAATACTAATAAAGATGAACAAAGGTATAATGAAGAAGAGTTTTTTTCAGAATGGACAGGTGTAATAACCTTATGGGATATACCTTATATTGAAACCGGTACTGTATCCAATTCCAGTTGGCTAAATGCAAGAATAGAAAAATTTGAAAGGGAAAACCCCGGAGTCTTTATTGATGTTAAGAGGCTTACTCCGCAAAGAGCACAAATGTATTTTTTAGGCAATATAGATAAGGATATCTTGCCAGATATTATTTCCATCCCCCTATATGAAGATTTTGTACCCTCTTATTTATATGAAGATCTAAGGCCTTATTTTCAAGATGAAGAATTGAATAGGATAGCACCTCTGGCACTAAAGCCTGCTATGAGGGATAAAATAATGCAAGGCGTGCCAGTTATGATGGGAACTTATGCACTGTTTTTTAATTATGATATGCTGCAGGAACAGGGAATGACCATTGAGGATAATGAGATAGACTTAACTACCCTAGACAGGATTGTTCGAAATCTTTCTTATGTAAAAGAGGAAAATAGAAAAGAAGTTCATTATTACGGATTTAGCAGCTATAACTCCACTTATTCAAAACCCATTGCTAGCATGATTTATAATCAAAGTGGAAAAATACAAGACGATTATGGATATAAATATATATATAGCTGGATAAATGGTGAAAACCTAGTTCCAGAAGATATAGGCAGCATTGATAGCAGCAGAGCAATGAGCATGTTTGTGGATGAGGCAAGAATTGGGGTTTTTCTAGGCAATACTAAAGTTTTGTATAAGATAAAGGAATCCCAAAAACAGGGGAAGGGGTTTGAGACAGGGATATCCTGTTTACCAATGGAAGGAAAGGATGGATTATTTCAAGATCAGATTGCCATTTATGGTCTGATAAAAAAAGACCATGAAATAAAAAGGCACTATAGTATTGCTTTTCTAAAATCTCTTCTGTCGGAAGAGGCACAAAGGGAATTAAAGAAAATAGGCATGTTTTCTATAATTGGAGGTATAGACTATATTTACGAAGATGATCCTGAAATGCATATACTGGAACGGAATTTAACAAGATTCAAATACAGTCCTGCTGATGAAGATTGGCAAGTTTATAAAAATGAGATAATGGATATATTTAAGGCAAAGGCTGACAGCTCTTCAGATATATTAGAATAGCTATTGAAGGAATACAGGAATTAATGTAAACTAATAAAAGTGGAATGGAATAGTTATAAACTGTTCTTTAGCAGGGAGTGTAAAAAAATGGAGAATATATATATAAAGTTAAGTGAATATATACCATCTGAACGTATTTTGAAAGACGAACCTATGAAGAAGCATACTTCTTTCAGAATTGGTGGACCAGCTGATATTATGGTTCTGCCAGCTAATGAGGAGGAGATTATTCATACCCTAAAGGTATGTAAAGATACATCAGTTCCTATTTTTATTATGGGTAATGGTTCAAACCTGTTGGTAAGGGATAAGGGAATAAGAGGAGTGGTGCTGAAAATATCTGAAAATTATAGTAATATAGATATTGGTGGAAAGACGATTAAGGCACAGTCAGGTGTACTACTGTCAACCTTATCCAGAGCTGCAGTTAGACACAGTCTAAAAGGGCTGGAGTTTGCAAGTGGAATACCTGGAACCTTAGGCGGCGCTATTACCATGAATGCAGGTGCCTATGGAGGAGAAATGAAGGATGTAGTTGTTTCAGTTAGATGTATAGACAGCAATGGTAAAATTCATATTCTGGATGAGGAGGAAATGAATTTTGGATATAGAACTAGCTGTATACAGACCACTGATTTGATTGTTTCAGAGGTAGATATGGTGCTTGAGTATGGAGATCAGCAAGAGTCTTTGGATTTAATGGCAGACCTTGCTAGGAGGAGAAGAGAAAAGCAACCCCTTGCCTACCCCAGTGCCGGAAGTACTTTTAAACGGCCAGTTGGCTATTATGCAGGAAAGCTAATCCAGGATTGTGGTCTTAAAGGCCTTAGGATAGGGGATGCTCAAATCTCAGATCTTCATGCTGGATTTATCATCAATTTAGGTAATGCCACTGCACAGAATGTCATTGACCTTATTAAAAAGGTTCAGGATATTATTTATGACAAGTACGGAGTGGAGATGGTGCCGGAGGTAAGGATTGTAGGAGAGGAATAATGTATAATATTACAGCAGATTACCATACTCATACTCGCTTTAGTCATGGTAAAGGATCTATAGAAGACAATGTTTTGGCTGCTCGCAAAAAGGGTTTAAAAAAAATTGCCATAACTGACCATGGTTTTGCACATATAGGCTTTGGTATTAGATTCAAAGATGTAGATAGAATGCGACAAGAGGTACAAAGGCTAGAGGATAAATATACCGATATAGAAATATTATTGGGTGTTGAAGCAAATCTCATAGGTTTGGATGGGACCATTGACATACCGGAAGAGTATATAGATAAGTTTGATATTATACTCATGGGATTTCATAAAGGAGCTGTGCCAAAATCCTTTAAGGAGGCTATAAAGTTGTATGCAGGTAACTTTTTATCAGGCATATTGCCCATGGATAAAAAAAATATAAGATTGCAAAATACCCAGGCTATGATCAGGGCAATAGAAAGGTATCCTATTAAAATTATTACCCATCCAGGTGCAAAGATTGATATTGATACCAGGCTGCTGGCCCAACATGCTGCAAAAAGAGGTGTTGCCTTGGAAATTAATGCTAGCCATGGATTTATGACTACTGAATATGTTAAAATAGCTCTAAGAGAAGGAGTTAGTTTTGTTATAAATAGTGATGCTCACCATCCGTCTAAAGTGGGAGACTTTGCAAAGGGCATAGAAATCGCTTCTGCAGCAGGCTTAAATCCAGACCGAATAATCAATGCAAGTCATGCCTAGTTAACATAGGAAGAAGGTGCATTTATGAGATTTTTAATTGTAACGGGGTTATCAGGAGCGGGAAAAACTATGGCTATCCGCTACTTGGAGGATATGGGGTTTTTCTGTGTTGATAATTTGCCACCCAAGCTGATCCTTCGGTTTGTAGAGTTGTGTCAGGAATCTGAAGGCAGTATAGACAAAGTGGCTATTGTGGTCGATATTCGTGGACGGGGCTTTTTTGATGATCTTTTGGGATGTCTATGTGAAATGAAAAATGAAGGCTATACCTACGAAGTACTCTTTTTAGAGGCATCAGACAGTGTCTTAATAAAAAGGTATAAGGAAAGTCGCCGCGCACACCCTCTGGTAAAGGAAGGAAGGATTATTTCCGGTATACAAAAAGAGAGGCAGCGGTTAGAGAGAATAAGGGAAATATCAGACTATATCATTGATACTAGCGACCTTTACCCCAAGCAGTTAAAGGAGCATTTAGTAGAACTGTTTCATGAAAATGAAAATGAGGAAGGATTATTAGTTTCTATTATTTCCTTTGGATTTAAACATGGTATTCTTTTAGATGCAGATCTGGTTTTTGATGTAAGATTCCTACCCAACCCCTTTTATATTGACGAGCTAAAAATCCACACGGGGCAAAAGCCTGAAGTAAGGGATTATGTTTTTCAATTCCCTGAAACAAAGGAATTTATGGATAAGTTAGTGGACATGCTGGTCTTTTTAATACCTCATTATATAAAAGAAGGAAAATTACAGTTAGTGGTAGGGATTGGATGTACTGGAGGTATGCATAGGTCGGTAGCTATAGGAGATGCATTATATGAGGCTCTGCAGGATAAAGGATATCGTGTTACCATTGAGCATAGAGATATTGCTGATGGCTAAGAAGAATCAGTGTAAAAATCTGCATTAAAAAGGAGTGGTGCACATGTCCTTTTCATCCAGAGCTAAAAACGAACTATGCCATATACCTGTTCAAAAATCCTGTTGTAATCTGGCTGAATTGGCTGCATTGATCCAAATATGTGGAACTATCCATCTAGGTGGGAGAAAAAGGGTTAGCTTACGTGTTAGTACAGAGAATGCAGCAATAGCCAGGCGAATTTTCTTACTGCTTAAAAGCCAATATAATGTACAGACAGAAGTAATGGTTAGAAAAAACCAGCGCCTAAGAAAGAATAATAATTATTACCTGGTTTTATCAAATGAACAACAAGTGAAACAAATATTAGCAGATACAGGCATCTTGAAAAGACAAGAGGAAAGAGGCTTTGGTATAAACCGTGCCATAGATAGCAAACTGGTCAGGAAACGATGCTGTAAAAGAGCATATATAAGAGGTGCTTTTCTAGGGGGAGGATCAGTAAGTGATCCGGAAAAAATTTATCATTTGGAGATTGTAACACATAGTGAGTCCTATGCTAACAGCTTGTGTAATCTTATCAATGAATTTGGTCTAAATGCCAAAACCATTGAGAGAAAGAATAATTTTGTAGTATATCTTAAGGAAGGTGACCAAATAGTAAATCTGTTAAATATTATAGGAGCTCATTCGGCT
>FZPS01000020.1_pt55 | contig 12677 bp, 8 predicted proteins | sample 1817821 | NCBI WGS metagenome assembly FZPS01 (sample SAMEA104158645, study PRJEB21678) | metagenome | place: Germany | collected 2015-04-21 | reverse complement strand
CTATCTTAGCCTGGCCTATGGCCTTATGGTCCTACTTCAGGGCGTAGCTCTAGTTGGTGCAGGAAAGCTGCTTCTCACAGAGACAAAAGGCCTTTTTGATGTGACCGTGTGTTACAGCCTTCAAGGGTTTGTGCTAGGCGTTCCCATCATCTGCTTTATGCTTGCGATTTCTGCTTTGTTTGAGAACTTGTGGGTGCCTCTTGGGGTTGGTGTTTTTGGATACCTTAGTGGTTCCGTGCTACCCCATACAGTCCCTGTTTTTGTGCTTATTCATCCCTTTTATTTGTACACCCGCCTCTTCACTTGTAATGGAAGCTGGATGATGAAGGGGCTAGGAGTCGCAGCCGGCGCTGCGATAGTGTTCTTACTTATTGGTTGCATTTTGAGTCAGGAAAAGAAAATTGGATGAAAGGGGTTCAGTGTATGAGTTTCCTCAGAAGTCTACAACTTGAATTGCAAAAAACGAAGCGAACAAAGATTGTTATTCTCTTTATTGTAACGGCAGTATTCATGGTTCTTATGACCGGCATGAATTTAAATACAACGATTCCAACTTACCAGGACAGGGTTATGGAGAATGTCTGCTTTCAGGACAGCCTGGCATGGAATTTGTTCCTGCCTTTTCTCATGATCATTGTGGCAACGATGATGAAGGCGATAGAGAGCAAGAATAACGGGTTTGTAAAGATGCTTTCTTTACCCTATAACCCGTGGATGATGAATGCAGCAAAACTCTGTGTCCTGATCTTTTATATGGCGCTTGCATCCATGGTCTATCTGGTAATTCATAATGTAGGTATGATGGCTGCTTTAAAAGCCATTAAGAGAGAACTTAGCGTACCTGTTGCTTACGACATGAAGCTAGTGTTCATGGTGTTTACCCTTAACATAGCCTCTGTCATGGTGATTTGGGTGATCTCCCAGCTTCTTTCAAGTCCCGTTTTGTCAGCTGGAATTAGTCTTTTCTTTGTAGTGCCAGGGGTACTTGTCGCTAATACCGAAGCTTGGATCGGATATCCCTTTGCCTACTCTATCCATGGGCTCATTGGAGAACTGAAATATCTACATGGTGGAGGTGGAACAGGTGCGGAAGCAAAGGATTTTTTGACCTGTATTCTGGCAAGTCTCATTACAGTAATTCTTGCCTATGTTATCTCATCAAAACTCATTGGAAAAAATGAAATCAAATAGGAGGAAACTGGCCTTATCTTCGAAGGGAAGCACTTTGATGGTTCCCTGGAGCTTCAAGTAAGTGACTAGATCCGTGTTACCGGTTCGATAGTCAACCATGCGTGACTTCTCCGATTTTCGTGTCGGACAAAGAATCCATAAAGAGAAGTAGGTTTTCTAGTGTTCTTGCTGAACGGATCCTATGCCAAGGGGACAGCAACGTCAGATTCGGAATTGATATAGCTGTTATCGTAGACAAGTTAAACAGCGACTATTTTGATGAACACGTCAAATTGCTCAAACTTAGGCGCTCGGTTGACTTTCGAATTGAACCGGTACTGATTGAGTACGGCGAGGATAAGATTTGGCTTGCTTTCACAATTGATTCTATTCCGTTCGCATTTTTCCCCTAAGAAGGCAATTTGACAGACCCTTCCAAAGGAATATGATACTGAAGTCCTTAACCAAATTGGATCCTTTACATTTACGCTCAACTTGCATATCATTATAGCGTAATCGCAAAGGGGTTGATAAGCACGAATTACCGAGAGCGACTAGAGGAATTGATAGTCGGAAAAAATGGTCTAATTCTTACAAGAGAAGTTGAAGAAGCAGGTATCCCACGCCACTACCTAACACTTTTCGTAAGAGAAAATGAACTTGAGAGAATCTCTCCAGGCGTGTACCTCGCACCTGATTCATTTGATGATGAAATGTATCGACTGCAAGCAAGAAACCAAAAAGCCGTTTTTTCCCACGATACAGCTTTATATTTGCACGAGCTAACAGATAGAGACCCAATCAAATTGACCGTAACTGTCCCTTATGGATATAACGCTTCTCACCTAAGACACGAAGGCATTAAGGTCTATACCGTTAAGAGATCACTTCACTTAGTGGGAGTCACGAAGTCAGAAACCTTATTTGCAAGGCCTATTCGAGTGTATAACAAGGAAAGGACTATTTGCGATATTGTCCGTAATCGTAACAATATTGATGTTGCAATCTTAAATGAAGCAATTAGAAGATATCTGGGTACGAAAGGCAAGAACGTCCCATTATTATTAAGGTATGCTAAAAAACTTGATGTTCAAAGAATCATTAGGCAATATGTGGAGATACTGACATGAAAAACCTCAGACAGTTAAAAGATCTAATAAAGAACATCTCAAAAAAGACCGATATAAACGCGCAGATTCTTTTGAGAAATTATATGCTGGAACGACTTCTTGAAAGAATATCGCTATCTGAGTTGAAAGATAACTTTATACTAAAAGGCGGTCTGTTAATAGCTGCACTCGTTGGCATAGATATGCGTTCGACAGTAGACATGGATGCAACGATAAAATCTTATCCTGTAACAAAGGATTCTGTTTTGAAAGCATTTGATTCAATTCTATCTGTACCAGTGAATGATGGCGTAAACATAGTTTTGGTAGGCATAGAATCTATACGTGATGAAGCTGACTATGATGGATTCAGGGTATCATTGGAAGCACAGATGGATAAAGCTAGAATTTCGATAAAAGCTGACATTACTACGGGTGACAACATTCTAAGGTTAAACATACCCGGCCTACTTAGGAGAGGTCTACGCTCAACAAACACTATTGAATCCGCCTTCAGCGTGGTTGCTAAAGGTATCAGGAACGTGAAGAATTGGAAAAACGGTACTATGGTCCGGCGTTGGGTATGTGTAGCTTTACTTGATGCGGAGAACCGCACCAATCGCATAGCAGGATACCGTTCCATGGGTGTCTTAATCTCCGAAATTCAGAGGCTGACTAACGTTGACGAAGAGGATCAGGTAGCAAATGAAAGGAAAACAGCGTAATACTACGCCACTGAAATTCCACGGGGATTAGGACACGTTCGGATCCAGTTCTTTGTTCAGATCTTCTAAGGTGGAATATTTACCATCGGTAATCTCTGACTGAACATCAGCGGACATCCTTAATAGGGCCTCTCCCAATTCCTTTTTCTTTTCGGGAATCATAGATGAGATTTCATATTCGCTATAGCCCTCATTGATCAAGTCTCGCCTAATGAGATCTTCCAAATCTGAAAAGAAGTCTTTCTTAGTGATAATCAGTCTCCCTTTTTCATCAAGATCGACGAGGAGATTATCTTTGGGATTTAATTTCGCTCTTCGTCTAAGCTCTTTAGGAATGGTAATTTGACCCCGTTCATTCATTCTTACGCTAAACATGCATTCACCTTCCTCTCCAAAATCAGAATACTGAATTCAGTGTTATTATAACATATCTGAAGGAAACTGTGCATAAAAAAGGCGTGTCCCACTCACATAACGAGAGTGTTTTCGGCTACGCCCCCAACAGTCGCTTCGCCAAAGTCCTGGCTGGGGATTTAGTGCAAGAAGGTGCAATTCCCATTCTAAAGGGAAAAGGAGGTTGTGGCTTCCACTTCCAGAAGGGTGGCTCAGAAAAGTCGGAACGATGTGAGGTCTTTTATTCTGGCAAGCTCCATCGGACCCTTAAACATAACCCCTCGGCGTTTGTTACGATAGTTGTCGGAAACTCCGAGAGGTGTTTCATATGATGGTGTCATTCATTCACGAGTTTGAAGACCTGATCCAAAGAGACGTGCAGAAGGAGGCTATACGGTTGAAGAGGAAGTGAGTGTTTGCATAAAGATCACTTCGCCCAAGGGTCGCCGAAACAGCGACTTAGGATTCACACTCGTGTTGTGACGATGTTGGCATAACCGCTGAGTCTGGTCAATGCCTTCCGCTTAAGTTGAGGGGCTTCGATAGAATATGTGGTCCCAACCACTCAAAAGCAGTCCCTTTTGGGATCCAATTCTTTCGGGAGGGGGCTATGTCAACTTCTCAAGCGATTGTTGGCTTCAAGCAAACTTTAGATCCCCTATGTTCAGAAAGCTTATTTCTTAGCTTATTCCTCAAAATAATCCGAATCAATTCTTTTTACTTCATAGACAATATCGGTTAACACACCAATATTGTGATCTATCATGAGACGTCCCAACTCTTCTCCTTCAATAAGAACCAGTTTATTATCAATTGAGGCAGCATATTTTCTCGCCTCATCTGTAAACGTGGAAGTAGTTATGAAGATTCCTTTCTTTGCACGCTGACCTAACAAGGCACCTGCGAACTTTTGGATTTCAGGACGTCCCACAGGATTGCGCCATCTCTTGGCTTGTATATAAATTATGTCAAGGCCAAGTCTGTCCTCTTTAATAATGCCATCAATTCCTTCATCTCCACTTTTTCCAATTGCTTCTCCAGCATCCTTCCTAGATCCCCCATAACCCATCTTTAGAAGCAAATCAACTACTAATCGCTCAAAGTACGTTGGAGAACACTCCATTATCTTATTTATCAAGTCCTGCGCTAAACTATGTGTTAGTTCCTGATAAACACCTTCCAACACTTCTACCGGAGTTTTTTGTATTTTACCATTTGTTCCTGAGGTTTCTGGGTCATGATCTTTCTTTTTTGAAGGAGATATAAAACTGACAAATTCAGGATATTGTTCTAAGTACGTCGCATCGATTGAAGATAGATTCTTCTTTAAAGCCTCTAGTCCCCGTTCTGTAATCTCATAATAAGAGTGTCTAGTTGATTTTAACAAGCCTGCTTTCGTGAGATAAGTCTTTGCCCAACCGACTCTATTAGGAAAGACAGCTTGCTTACCACTAGGTAGTAGTTTTTCTTTCTCTTCTTCCGTCAATCCGAATTCCTCGGCTAGCGCATCAATTGTCTCCCGTGTGGAATGCTCCTTTTTGTCACCGGCAAACTTTAGCAACGGTAACATGATTGTTTGAAAATCAGGTATTGCCATGCCAAAACACTTCCCTTCCTGTGATTGCTAATTCCTCCTACGACCCGTAACACTCCGCGGGCACTAAGCCGGACACTTCCTTGAAATACTTTCGTTTGGCGGGTCTTAAAGGACTTAAGCTCGCCGATTTGAATCGAAGCGCCGGAATTACCTGAATCCACTCTTTTCCTTTAGTTACCATATACATTCTTTCACCAATGGATAACCTGTTAAAACCTTTTTCGCTGTGGCCACGATGGCAAAAATGGAAAGCACGTTAATCCCACTACTGTCAAAGCTAACATGTAAAGGCCTTCTTCAATTCTCTAACGGTATCGAGTAATATTTCTTTAGCATAGACAATTCCGATAATCTCTAGGGAGGGATAATGCTCTGGATCGAGTGCTTTCCCAATGTACTTTCCAAAGACTACAATCTCTTCACCTTGTTCCCTCATTATTCCTAATTGAATCTTGACATACTCTTCGATCCGATTCCAGCAATCTATATTTTTATGACTAGTACCAAACTGAATTTCTGGTTCATACTTGACCAAAACAAGTTCCTTGACTCGATCTAGCTTCAAATCTATTATTCGTGCTTCAATAATCGAAGCAACTGCATCACAAAAACATAAATGGTCCTGTAAAGCTATTCCCTCTTTCGTGGGAAATAACTCCTGTTCTTTCTGAGCAAAAATGTTCGCAGAAATAGGCATAATCAAGCCTAAAGAATAGCTGATTAACTCCAAGAATAAACGATTGTACCTTTCTTGATTTAATTCCTCTGCAACAACTCCAAACTCGGACAAGACTTCTTCTATCACTTCTACATACGTGTTGTAAATGTCTCCTATCCACTTGTTTTCTATCAGATCTATAATGCTTCTACCAACTTGGTTAGCAGCGTAACAAATGTATTCTTCAGAATATATCATTTTTGGACCTCCTAGTCTTCAGGACGGGGACAATTGATGTCACCTCAAAACCATTACTTAAGGCTAACAATTACATGCATCGTGCAGGCGTTCCCCATGTCTACGTGGCTATTGGTGCAGTCCAAACGCTGGTGCGACGTCACTTAGGTTTTGACAAACCGTCCCTATAGGCCTAACGAAATACCATCAGATTTCCTTTTAACCAACCAGCGCAGAGCCGAGAATGCCATGTTGAATCAAACCGCTACGATGGCTTATGGCATCAAACAAGGGTTACTGTCAAGATCGAGATTCAGCCTATTGCTACAATTGCTTCTCCGCTATTCCTACGTTTCCTTTTGAAAATGAAACACATGAGTATTTAGGCGGGGATGGTTCATACCCACTTTCCACGAACAGACACGCGAAAATGCATAGCTTTGAGGTTTCAGTCCAAAACCCAACACGATTATCTCACCAATGCCAGGTTCTCTAGAAGATCCTTCAGTTAGCCTATTCAGAGTTTAGGTCCTCACGAACCCCAGGCTCTGGCCTCCTGTTTTATCAGTAACAAGAAAGTCCCTAGTTCATGAGTCCTCTTCTTACTACTCCCCTCCCCTACTTGATCGGTAGTGCTGAAAAAGCGTGTATCCATCACACAGGACAAGCATTTGGTGCATCCTGCTCGTTCAGCAACCAGTAAGCTTTGCCGGATATCCCTATAACGAACTAGGAATAAAGGATCATAAGGGTAAATGTAGAAGAATTGGGGATGAATCCCTCAAATGTTACCTATTGTAATTCCATGCAACTTTCTGGATCATATGCCAAAATCATGCTGAAATACGGGCAGGTGGACATGTGTGGGTAAAATTTTCAATGCGTTCAAAGTTCGGAATCAACTTGTTTCAGACTTCGAGAAGTACGTAACCGGATTCATACATATAGACGATGAACGGATCCGAAGCAAGGTACATGAAGAATTCCAACGTGGACTGCTGTGGCCAGAACCGTTGATACAGCTAAACCCTTCTTATGGGCAAGTAAATTACATAAACGACCTTGTTGAGGAGGGCATACTGCATCCGGAATGCAGCAGGATTTTCCGCCATGGCAAGACCCGTGACAGCCTGGGCAAACCGCTCCGTCTTTACAAGCATCAAGAAGAAGCTATTCGTGCAGCAAACAGCGGAGGCAATTACGTTCTTACTACGGGAACAGGTTCCGGCAAAAGCCTGGCTTTCATAATCCCCATTGTCAATCATGTCCTTAGGACAGGTTCAGGCAAAGGCATACAGGCGATTATCGTTTACCCCATGAACGCGCTGGCGAACAGCCAAATGCAGGAACTCTCCAGATACCTTAAACATGGATACCCTGAGAACCGTGAACCGGTGACCTTCCGACGGTATACAGGACAAGAAGGAATGAAAGACCGTGAGGAGATACAGGAGAACCCGCCTGACATTCTTCTTACGAACTATGTCATGCTTGAGCTGATATTAACCCGTGTTCGTGAGAAAGGGTTGGTGCAAGCAGGAAAAGATCTCCGCTTTCTTGTTCTTGACGAATTACATACTTACCGAGGCCGTCAGGACGCTGATGTAGCAATGCTGGTTCGCCGAGTTCGAGAAGCATTTGAGGCGCCGAATTTACAGTGTATTGGAACCTCAGCCACTCTGGCGAGCGAAGGTACGTTTGACGAGCAAAGAGAACAGGTGGCTTATGCAGCAAGCCTGCTTTTCGGTGACTTGGTTATGCCCGAGAATGTCATAGGCGAAACACTGTGTCGGGTGACTCCGGAACGAGATCTCTGCGATCCCCGATTTATTGAAGAGCTCAGGCATCGAATCTCCCACCCTGAAAGATATCCTCTCCACAGTTATGATGCATTTACTAATGATCCTTTGTCTGTCTGGATAGAGAGCGTGCTTGGTGTGGGTCGCCAGGAGCCAACTGGAAGACTTATTCGTCAAACCCCCATAAGCATAACAGGATCAAAGGGTGCAGGTCAAAAGCTTGCGGAGATTACCGGTGTTGATGAAAATCTTTGTGTAGAGGCAATCCAGAATCAGCTCGCCGCAAGCTATGATCCCTTAAATGCACATCCGGAAAGCAAGGCAGCTCCGTTTGCTTTCAAGGTTCACCAGATGATAAGCAGAGGCGACACTACATACACATCTCTTGAGCCCCCTGGTAAGCGTTACATAACCCTTAGGGGACAACGTTATGTCCCGGGTGAAGACAGGTCCCGCGTCCTTTATCCTCTCGCATTCTGTCGTGAATGCGGCCACGAGTACTACTGTGTAACTCAGATCATTCAACCTGAGACCGGGGAATCGCGGTACGAACCTCGGCAGTTCGGAGATGAACCTATCGATGCAGACAAAGGCGATCACAACTTCTTGCCCGGCTATCTTTACATTGATGAAGACAAGCCTTGGCCGGCAGATTATGACGGAGTGGCGGCTAGGGTTCCAGGCAGCTGGGTGGATGACTCGCCAACGGGACAAAGGATCAGGAGATACTACGTAGATAAAGGAAGAGTCCCAAGACTGGTTCATGTTCGTCCCGACGGAGTAGCTGTAAGACCCGGGGACAATGATACAGTTGCCTGCGCTTTCATACCCTCGCCTTTCCAGTTTTGCCCGTACTGTGACATCGCCTATGTTTCGGCTCGGGGCGGAGAGTACGGGAAGCTGGCTACTTTGGCCACAGAAGGACGCAGCAGCGCAACGACGATAATCAGCCTCTCCGCAGTACAATCCCTTAGACAATGCCCTGAACTGGACGAAAGCACTCGCAAACTTCTCAGTTTTACAGACAATAGACAAGATGCATCGCTGCAAGCAGGCCATTTTAATGACTTCGTCCAGGTAGGCCTAATCCGTTCAGCGCTCTTCAGAGCCATGGCACAGGCGGGAGGTAGCGGACTGACTCATGATATGCTCCCTATCAAAGTCCTTGATGCCATGAATCTGCCTCTGGAAGCATACGCATCAGTCGGCGAGGGCGGCCTCGACTACCAAGCGCGGACTCGGGCTCGTAAAGCTATGCACAGTGTCCTGGACTATCGGCTCTACTGCGACCTGGAACGAGGTTGGCGAGTCACATCACCCAATCTTGAGCAATGTGACTTGCTCCGGATAGAATACATGGCTTTGGATGAATTATGCACCGACGAAAGCGTGTGGGACAGAAAGCATCCGGCGTTGACAAACGCATCACCTGAGACCAGAAAGACTGTATGTGATGTGCTTTTGGACTACATGAGACGAGGCCTCGCCATCCGTGCAGAGTGCCTGAACCCCGACTATGGTAATGTTATTCGGCGAAGAAGTGAGCAAGATCTTATTGAACCATGGGTCATCGATCCCGAAGAGCGAATGAGAGAAGCTGCCGCGTTATTCCCCTGCCCCCGTCCTACGATAATACGTTCCAGGCCTGATGATCTATATGCTTCGGGAAGAGGCCTATACTGCAGTTATCTGCGACGAAGCACGACATTCCTAGACTATCCCGCAAGGCTCGGCCTGGATGACGCAGAAATTATTCTAAGAGATCTCCTAAGCGTACTTCTATACGGAGGGCTCATCACTGAAGTCCCTGAGTATCGTCGGCAAATCGAAAACATCCCGGGCTATCAGCTCAAAGCCAGTGCGATGATATGGAAAGCCGGAGACGGGACAAATCCCCAGCCTGATCCCTTACGGACATGGCATAGCTCAGAGAAGCTCGAGAAAGCAAACCCGTTCTTCATAGAACACTACACTGAAAAAGCCGGAGACTTTCAAGGAATGGAAGGAAGGGAGCACACTGCTCAAGTATCGGCCGAGCACAGGTTAGAAAGGGAGAGACGGTTTCGTGAAGGGCAGCTCCCTGTGCTCTACTGCTCTCCTACTATGGAATTAGGAATTGACATTCGGGATCTTGCCGTAGTCAATATGCGCAACGTTCCCCCAAGTCCTGCAAACTATGCCCAGCGCAGCGGCCGTGCCGGTCGGAGCGGGCAACCTGCTCTCGTGGTCACCTATTGTTCCACTTTCAGTTCACACGATCAGTACTTCTTCCGCCGACCCAGCTTGATGGTGGCAGGTTCTGTTCTACCACCGCGTATGGAGTTGGCAAATGAGGATTTGCTAAGAGCGCATGTTCACGCCATATTCCTTTTCGAGGCTGAAATTTCATTGGGCTCATCTATGGTTAACGTTCTCGATGTGTCAGATGAAAACCCAACTCTTGCAGTGAACGAAAGCATTGCATCTGCCCTCCGTGACCGTAGCATACTCAAACAAGCGTATGCTTCAGCAAAACATGTACTGGAATCATTGGAGCCTGACTTACAGGCCACCGATTGGTATACAGATCGCTGGCTTGAGGATGTTCTGAATCAGGCATATATTAGTTTTGACCGTGCATGCCAACGCTGGAGAGATCTTTATAGATCAGCTAAGGCTCAAGCCGAGAGGAACTTCAAAATAGAAACCGATATGTCGTGCACTGATTCCCGCAAGAAAACACGTGCCGGACGCCTACGTGAAGAGGCAGTACGCCAGCTAGGCTTGCTGGCCAATGACAGAAGCTACGAAGACTCTGATTTCTATCCATATCGCTATTTTGCCGGTGAAGGATTCTTGCCAGGGTATAACTTCCCTCGCCTGCCCCTGTCTGCGTACATCCCTGGACGGCGTGGTCCAAGAGGAAAATCGGAATACATTTCCCGGCCGCGATTTCTAGCTATATCTGAGTTCGGTCCGAGATCATTCATTTACCATGAAGGTGCACGCTATCAAATTCGTAAGGTCATCCTGCCACCCCAGGTTATCCAAGGCGATGAGGCTAAACTTGTCCTCGAGACCATGAAACAATGCTCTAGATGCGGCTGTGTCCATCCTTTCAATGACGGTGATGACATCAACATCTGTTCTAACTGTGGACATAAGCTTGGCAGCGCTTTGACGAATCTTTTCCGAATGACCAACGTCGCGACAGAGCGGGCTGCCCGCATCAACTGTGATGAGGAAGAACGGCAGAGAATGGGCTATGACATCAAAGTGGGTTTCAGATTCGCTACGGTCGGAGGCAAGCCAAGTTTTAGGGTAGCCCAAGTGTTCCACGAAAACAATGAGATTGCAACAATCACATACGCGCCTTCCGCCACTATCTCTAAGATAAGCCTGGGATGGCTCAGGCGTAAGGAAGACGAAGTCCTTCCCGGCTTTGTGCTTGATTTGGAAACAGGACGATGGGCAAGAGGAAGCAAACTCGTGGAACGAGATGATGAGTCGGCGCCTGATGAAGATGAGATGACAAACCGCAAAGAACGTGTTATTCCGTATGTTGATGACACGAAGAACTGCCTCATATTCAAGCCTGCTCATAGGCTTGACAAGTCCGCCATGGCCACGGTCCAGGCAGCCCTGAAGAACGCCATCCAAGTCAAGTATCAACTGGAAGATTCAGAACTCGCTGCTGAACCGCTTCCTGATAAAGATGACAGGCGTCTCATTCTTCTCTATGAAGCTTCCGAGGGAGGCGCAGGAGTTCTTCGTAACCTTGTCGATGATCCGAACGCCTTATCAGAAATTGCGTCTTGCGCCTTAAGAATATGTCATTACAATCCTGATACATTGGAGGACCTCGGCTCTGCTCCCGAAGAGGAAGAAGGATGCGAGGCTGCATGCTATGACTGTCTGATGAGCTATTCAAACCAGATGGATCATGCAATCCTCGATAGAAAGCATGACAAGGTCATCGAGCTCCTTAGGAAACTGCAAAGTTCGCAAACAAAAGCCTCCCCTGTAGGCAAGCCACGGGGAGAGCATTTAGAAGCTTTGCTAGCTAAGTGTGAATCTGATCTTGAGCGGAAATGGCTGAACTATGTTGCCGATCTTGACCTACGGCTTCCCACAGAAGCCCAAAAGTACCTGGATGTAGCGAATACAAGAGTTGATTTTTACTATGAAATAGATTCTGCTCCTGCAGTGGCTGTGTACATAGACGGACCGGATCACGAGATGAGCGATCAAATACAGGTCGATAGAAGACAAGAGAAAGCCCTTACAGAACTAGGCATTATGTGTCTCCGCTTCAGCTACGACGATGATTGGGAACGAATCATATCAGAGCACCCAAACATCTTCGGAAAGATAGGTCACGGAGCCGGGAGGGGTGATGCAACATGACAGATACAGACTTCTCCGTAGGCGCCTTAGTCCGCGCAAGAGGTAGAGAATGGGTGGTACTTCCAGGCTCCGAAGAGGATTTCCTGCTTCTTCGGCCCCTAGGTGGCGAAGGAGAAATAGCAGGTGTATCTACTGCCCTTGAATCCATAGAATCCGCCCACTTTGATTTGCCTAATCCTGAACACATTGGAGAGTCCTTTTCCTGCAGATTGCTTCGGGACGCAGCGAGGTTATCATCCAGGGCATATTGCGGCCCTCTTCGCTGCCTGGGCAGGATAGCGGTGGAACCCGGCCTTATCAACTTGTTCCCCTCTTGATGGCCCTCAAGCTCAATCCTGTCAGAATACTTATCGCTGACGATGTAGGTGTAGGCAAAACGATAGAAGCTTGCCTGATAGCCCGAGAACTTCTTGATAGAGGAGAGATCGAGAGAACCGCAGTCCTCTGCCCTCCCCACCTGGCAGAACAGTGGCAGGCTGAACTTTCGCGGAAATTCCATATTGAAGCTGAGTTGGTTCTGTCATCTACAGCGTCTCGCCTTGAACGTAACTGCGCTATGGGACAATCTCTCTTTGAAGTCTATCCGCATGTCATTGTCTCTCT
>FZPS01000062.1_pt2101 | contig 12679 bp, 13 predicted proteins | sample 1817821 | NCBI WGS metagenome assembly FZPS01 (sample SAMEA104158645, study PRJEB21678) | metagenome | place: Germany | collected 2015-04-21 | reverse complement strand
GCATATCGCATCAGGCTTTTATTACAAAACCATACATGATTGTCTATACTTGATTGTCTAATAGATTGCTGTTATTCTTTATAAAAAGAATACTCACCCTTAATACTTCTCACATGTCATAAATTTCTACATAAATTTTCTATAGAACAACCAAACTGTTATAAATAGATATTAATATTTTTTTCTCCTAGCTGCTTTACGAGCTGCTTCAGATTTCTTTTTTCGCCTTACACTAGGCTTTTCATAGTGCTCTCTCTTGCGGATCTCGGCTAAAACTCCTGATCTAGCGCACTGACGCTTAAAACGTCTTAAAGCGTTCTCGAAGGATTCATTCTCCCCAACTCTTATTTCAGACATTTGCTTTCCCTCCCTCCGCTGGAACGATTACCCTATATATAGAAACGTGAGAATTAAATAAAGGTATGTTTCAGCAGCAACTATTCTATTATAACGCAGGCTTTTTCCTTATGTCAATATTGAATATGACACATTATCCTAACTTTTGGGGTAAAGGACGACCTCCTAATATATGAAAATGCAGGTGCTCCACTGCCATTCCGCTATCGCTTCCGCAATTAACCACAACCCTATATCCAGACTGGTCAACTTTCAGTTCGTTTGCCAGCTTAGGTATCAGAACCATTATTTCGGCTATAATTTGGCTATTTTCTTCATTAACAAAATTCATAGAAGGAATGTGTTCTTTGGGAATAACCAATACATGCACAGGTGCATTGGGAGCGATATCGTGAAAAGCAATTATTTTATCATCTTCATATACCTTTTTGGAGGGAAGTTCTCCTCTAATTATTTTGCAAAAAACACAATCATGGTTATTTGACAAATAATACACCTCCTTCTTCTTAGCTATATATTCTACACCAACAGCCAAAATCCTCTTTTAAATTCGCCTAATAAATTATTTTAATGTTCCTAGCATTATTCCATCTTGTATCGTTTCAAGACATACGGGTACAATTTTACCTATAAGACTGTCATTATATTGCACAGCCACTCGTATATAATGATCAGTATAACCTTCATACCAGTCTTTTTTCTCTTTGCTTTTTTCTTCAAACAGAACCAATTCTTCCTTATCTATAAAGGTTTTTAGATAATTTAATTCCATCTCTTTGCCTAAAGCTATTAACTTGCGACTGCGAATTTCCTTTATATCCTCAGGTACCTGATCCTTGTATCTTGCAGCTGGAGTTCCTTGCCTTGGTGAATACTTAAATACGTGAATCCTACTAAATCCAATACTTTTTACAAAATCCATGGTGCCTTCAAATTCTTCCTGAGTTTCCCCAGGGAAACCCACCATAATATCCGTAGTAATAGCTACATTTGGGATGTATTTTCTTAATCTATCCACTATTTCCCTATACTCTTTAGTATTATACTTTCGGTTCATTCTTTTTAAAGTATGGTCATGGCCACTTTGGAGGGAAAGATGATAGTGTCTGCATACCTTAATTATGTCCTTAATACCCTTAACATAATCCTCAGTTAACAGGGTAGGCTCTAAAGAACCTAGTCTAATCCTCTCTACTCCCTCTATTTTTGCAATTTCCTCAATAAGAGATAGCAGATCTACATTATTTAAATCCTTTCCATAGGATGCCACATGTATTCCTGTTAAAACAAATTCTTGAAAGCCCGCCTTAACCAAGCTATGAACCTGACTTATGACATCCTCAGGTTTTCGACTTCTTACTGGTCCCCTGGCATAGGGTATAATGCAGTAAGAACAGTAACGATCGCACCCTTCTTGAATCTTTAGGACTGCCCTTGTCTTTTCGTCATAGGTGCTAATAGGCATTTCTTCGAATTCCCTGACTTCCATTATATCCCTTATCAAATTTATGGGTTCTCCAGTTTCTAAAACTTGCTCTACATATTCTACAATCTTATTTCTTTCCCGAGTACCCAATACCAGGTTTACCCCGGGAATTTCCAAAATCTCTTCAGGAGCTGTTTGTGCATAACATCCAACTACAGCAATTACTGCATTAGGATTATGCCTATTTGCTCTTCGGATCATCTGTCTGGATTTTCTATCCCCTAAATTTGTAACAGTACAAGTATTGATCACATATATATCAGCAAAATCATTAAAATCTGTTATTATATATCCACTTTGCTCAAACTTTTCCTGCATGGCCTGAGTATCATATTGATTAACTTTGCATCCTAACGTATGAAATGCTACTCTTCTGCCATTTTTTGGTCTCATTTCATTTCCCCCATATAAAACATGATTGCGGCTAAAGCAGCCATTCCTGCAGTTTCAGTCCTTAAAATTCTCTTACCCAGAGTAATGGTATCCCATCCATTTTCCCTAGCCAGCTGAACTTCCTGATCATCTAATCCACCTTCGGGACCAATAATAATGCCTATATCTTTGCATTCTATTTTATCCTTTGAGTCTCTTTCATCAAGGTATCTTTTAAGATCCAGTTCCCTTTCATCTTCCCAAAAAAGAATTTTTGCGCAATGGGTAGCTTGCATAATAGCCTGGAAAAAGGTCATGGGCACATCTATAGTAGGAACTATACCCCTCTTACTCTGCTTTGCCGCCTCTCGTGCAATTTTCTGCCACCTGGCTACTCTCTTACTTGCTTTCTTAGTATCTGACAGATCAGTTATGGTTCTAGCAGTCTCCAAAGGCACAATTCTATGCACCCCTAACTCTACGCATTTTTGAATTACAAAATCCATCTTGGAACTTTTGGGTATTCCCTGATATAGAGTTACCCTCGTATGGGGCTCACCTTTTGAAGGACCACCTTCTCCCAATTTTACCTTCAGCCAGTTTTTATTGGTCTTAATAATAGTGGCAGGGTAATCCATCCCTGCCCCATCACAAACCTCAATAAGATCACCTACACCTAATCTGAGTACGCGCAAAATATGAACTGCATCCTCACCTGTAATCTCCACAAGAGAGTCTCTTATTCTATCAGCTTCTACGAAAAATCTATTCATAACGACTCACCATCACAGCCCATTCTCCCATGGTTTTTATATCAATTACGGTCAACCCGGCATCTACTATGTTTTTTTCCACATCTTCAATTCTATCTAAAATTATACCCGATGCAATGAATACACCACCAGGTATGATATAATTCTTTATATCTCTGGATATCTCGATGATAGCATCGGCTATTATATTTGCAACAATCACGTCAAATTTTCCGTCTACTTTATCCATTAAATTTCCATGAATTACTTCAATTTTGTTCTTTAAACTATTCCTATCAGCATTCTCTCTGGTTATTCGTACAGCATCCAAATCCAAATCAACAGCCACAGCATTTTTGGCTCCTAATAACAAACCTGATATGGACAGAATACCTGTCCCACATCCTATATCAAGTAAACAGGTTTTACTGTTTATATATTTTTCCAAGGCTTGGATACACAATATGGTCGTTTCATGGGTTCCTGTGCCAAAAGCCATGCCTGGATCCAATTCCAGTACAATCTCTCCCTGTGCAGGAGAATAATTTTCCCAACTGGGCTTTATTACAATGTATCTGCCTACCTTTTTGGGTTTGAAGAATTTTTTCCAGTTGTTTGCCCAGTCCTCCTCCTTGACATTGGTAAGCTCCAGAGTTCCCTTACCTAGGTCTATACCTAAATCTTGTTTTAGTAGCCAGTTAAGCCTTTCTCTTATGATATTTATACTCTCCCTAGCTGAAGGATTATCAGGCAAATAACCTTTTACTATAACTTCATCACTATCATATACTAATGATTCATCTACATAGATCCAGTCAGGCTTTTCTTCTATAAAGGCTTCTATATCCTTAGGATCCTGAATAATTACACCACTTATACCAGCTTCATTGAGTGCTTCAGTTATTGCTTCAGTTCCTTCGCTGGTGGTTTTTATAGTTACTTCAATCCAATTCATCTATAACTCTCCTTAAGCACCAAAGACATCTTTCATTTTATCCAGAAAAGACTTTTTTTGCTCATGGTATTCCTTTCCTCCAGTTTCAGTTTCAAACTGGCGTAGGATTTGCTTTTGTTTTTCTGTTAGTTTCTTTGGCACATCTATATTCACCCTCACATAGAGGTCTCCTCTAGATGTTGAGCGCAATCTTTGGATGCCTTGATTTCTTAGCCTAAACACTGTTCCTGTTTGAGTACCTTCGGGTATCTTATACTTTACCTTGCCCTCAAGAGTAGGAACTTCTATCTCATCCCCTAATGCTGCCTGAACAAAGGTTATTGGTATGTCACAGTGAAGATCATATCCTTTTCTAACAAACAAACTATGAGGTTTTACAGTTATATATACATATAGATCTCCGGGAGGACCACCCCTCTCTCCAGCCTCACCTTCTCCTCGAAGGGTAATTGCCTGACCGTTATCAATACCAGCCGGTATATTCAGGTTGATTTTTTTGATTTTTCTAACCTTTTTCCTTCCATTACATTTTTTACAGGGTTCCGAAATAACAGTACCCTCCCCGCCACAGCGGTTACAGGTCTGTACATTTACAAAACGGCCAAAGGCTGTATTCTGGGTATAACTAATTTCTCCAGTACCATTACATTGTGTACAGGTTTCCGGCTGAGTTCCTTTTGCAGCTCCTGTTCCACCACATTCATCACAAGCCTCAAATCTTGAAATCTCAATCTCTTTTTTGGCTCCAAAAGCAGCCTCTTCAAAGGTGATGGTCAGATCGTATCTTTTATCAGCACCTCTTACAGGGCCCCTTCTGCGATTAGTACTCCTGCCTGAAAACCCACCACCAAAGAACATATCAAAGATATCATCAAAACCGCCAAAGCCTCCAAAGTCAAAATCTCCAAATCCCTGTCCAGTAGGCCCTTCATGGCCAAACTGATCATACTGGGCTCTGGTCTTTGGATCGCTAAGGACACTATATGCGTCATTTATTTCCTTGAATTTCTCTTCCGCTTCTGGATCGTCTTTATTAACATCGGGATGATATTTGCGTGCTAATCTTCTGAAAGCCCGCTTTATTTCATCTTCCGTTGCGTTTCTATCTACACCTAACACTTCATAATAATCTCTTTTCGCCAAGTCTCTCATCACCTTGCTTTATGCTAATGTCTTATATCCCAGAAAAAGCCAGAGCCTTTATGGCTTTGGCTTTTTCTAATTATACATTATTTACTCATCGTCGTCTACAACTTCATAATCAGCATCTACAACATTATCGTCTTCATAGCCTGAGCCTGAGGACTGACTCTGCTGTCCTCCTGCCTGTTGCTGCGCCTGTTGTTGTGCTTGTTGCTGATAAATCTTTCCAAATACCTCCTGAGATACCTGACTTAGCTTTTCAGTCGCAGCCCTAATGCTGTCTATATCATTACCCTCCAGGGCTTTTTTAACAGCATCTATCTCAGCCTGGATAGCATCTTTATCAGCCTGACTTAATTTATCACCTAACTCTTTAATGGTCTTTTCAGTAGCATAGACCATAGAATCCGCATTGTTTCTGACCTCTACTTCTTCTTTGCGTTTTTTGTCCTCTTCAGCAAACTTTTCCGCTTCTTTGATAGCTTTGTCTATCTCTTCCTCACTAAGGTTTGTTGAAGCTGTAATGGTAATCTTTTGCTCCTTACCAGTTCCTAGATCCTTAGCAGAAACATTAACAATACCATTAGCGTCAATATCAAAGGTTACCTCGATCTGTGGTACACCTCTAGGAGCTGGTGGAATTCCATCAAGGATAAATCTTCCTAATGTTATATTACCTGCTGCCATCTCACGTTCACCTTGTAGAACATGTATCTCTACACTGGTCTGTCCGTCAGCAGCAGTAGAGAATATTTGACTCTTTCGAGTTGGGATAGTAGTATTTCTTTCAATAAGCTTGGTAAATACTCCTCCCAAAGTCTCGATACCCAAGGATAGAGGTGTAACGTCCAACAATAGAACATCTTTTACCTCTCCACCTAAAACTCCAGCTTGAATCGCTGCTCCAATGGCAACACATTCGTCAGGATTTATTCCTTTATGGGGTTCCTTTCCAGTAACCCTCTTGACAGCTTCCTGTACCGCAGGGATTCTGGTGGATCCTCCAACTAGGATAACCTTATCTATCTCACTGGAAGATAATCCTGCGTCCTTGAGTGCTTCCTGTAAAGGTATTAAACTCTTTTCAACCAGGTCAGCAGTCATTTCTTCAAACTTAGCCCTGGTCAAAGTCATATCCAGATGTTTTGGTCCGGTAGCATCAGCAGTTATAAAGGGAAGGTTAATGTTTGTTGTAAGTACACTGGATAACTCTATTTTAGCCTTTTCAGCTGCTTCTTTAAGGCGCTGAAGTGCCATTTTATCCATTCTGAGATCAATGCCTTCGGATTTCTTAAACTCTTCTGCCAGATAATCAATAATCCTCTGGTCAAAATCATCCCCACCAAGACGATTATTACCTCTTGTTGCTAATACTTCAAAGACACCGTCACCAATCTCCATGACGGATACGTCAAAAGTACCACCACCAAGATCGTATACTACAATTTTTTGATTATCCTCTTTATCAAGTCCATATGCCAAAGCAGCTGCAGTAGGCTCATTAATTATTCGCAGTACTTCTAATCCCGCGATTGTGCCTGCATCCTTTGTCGCTTGTCGTTGACTATCACTAAAGTATGCAGGAACTGTAATAACAGCCTGGGTAACTTTTTCTCCCAGATAAGCTTCTGCATCCTGTTTCAACTTAGTTAGAATCATAGCCGAAATCTCCTGCGGGCTGTAATCCTTATCTTCTATTCTAACCCTTCTATCACTTCCCATGTCCCTCTTAATGGACATGATGGTATGCTCTGGGTTAGTAATAGCTTGACGCTTTGCAACCTGTCCTATTAATCTTTCTCCATTCTTTGAAAAAGCAACCACGGAAGGTGTAGTTCTGCTACCTTCTGCACTAGGTATTACTACAGGTTCTCCTCCTTCCATTACTGCTACACAGGAGTTAGTAGTTCCTAGATCGATTCCTATTATTTTTCCCATAGCTATATTCCTCCTAACAATATTAGCACCAATATGTTTCAAAAATTTCTAATAACAGAACAAACATAGAGCTAATAATATCAAATATAAGATAAATATTAGATAATATAGATTTATAAAAATAAATTTAATTTGCTACTTTTACCATACTATATCTTATCACCTTGTTTTCAGTTTTATATCCTTTAAGTAAAACTTCAACAACTGTATTTTTCTGCTCCTCATTTTCTGCTTCTACTTGCATGACTGCATCATGGTACATGGGATCAAAGGGCTGGCCTAGAGCATCTATTTCTTCTATTCCCATTTTTGCCAGTATATCTGTAAACTGTTTTACAACCATCTCCACGCCCTTACAGATAGCCTGAACTTGTGCTGATTCATTGTCCTTCGAAGATTCTAAAGCTCTTTCTAGATTATCCAACACAGGTAGAAACTTTTCTACTGTTTCCAGGGCAGACTCTTCATAAGCCTGAGATACGGCTGCTCTGTTTCGCTTTCTAAAGTTATCAAATTCAGCCTGCAAACGTTGAGCCATAGAAAGATACTGGTCTCGTTCCTCCTGAGTTTTCTGTAGCTCCTGCTTTAAATTTGAAATGTCTTCTTCTACAATAATATTATCTTTATCTTCAACGGTTTCTCCATTATCATTCAAATTTTCGTTGTTATTCTCTTTATTATCTAGCTCCTGATCAGACAAGTCTTTTATCTCGTCATTACAACAGTCTTTGCAACAGTCTTTCTCTAGATTTTCATTCATTTAAACCCTCTCCATTTCTATGCCTTCCTTATCCTATAGCTTTCATCAGTGATTATAAACATCAATGTTTATATAAAAGCTATTAATCCATAAATAGCTGAGTTAGATAATTACTAAGAGTCTTACCCATGAAGTCCATAACAGAAATTGCTTTGGAATACTCCATACGAGTAGGTCCGATAATGCTAAGGGTTCCTATTGTTTTGCCTCCCATATTATAAGTTGCAGTTACTATACTAAACTCCTGAAGCTCTTTGTATTGATTTTCCTGTCCTATAGTAACTGAAACACCACTGCTCTCTGAACGAATCAAGAGTTTATATAGAAACTCCTTTTGCTCTAAAAGATCGAAAAATTCTTTAGCTTTAATAATGTCATGGTACTCAGGGTAGTTTAGTATATTTGTTGCTCCCCCAAGATATACCTCACTTGGATCACTAACATCTATACTTGTAGTTAGTGCATCTATTAAGGAATTGAAAAATTGTCTATTCTGAACCATATCCCTTTGTATCTTTAATAGAGGTTCCAGTTTTATATCTTCAATACTCTTATCTTTAAAAAGATGGTTTAACATATTAGAAATTCTATACAGATAATCTTCATCGATACCTTCTGGTACACTGATAACTGCATCCTTTGTTATCCCAGTATTGGTTATTAAAATCAAAAGAGCACATCTTTTATCGATGGGCACTAATTGAATATGTTTAATTAAAACTCGATCCATTTTAGGTCCTAGTACAACAGCTGTATAATTAGTAAGACTAGATAAAAGTTTAGAAGTCTGTAGAATAACCTGTTCTAGCTGATTGGTCTTTTTAGCATAGATATCTTTAATATATTTAGCCTCTGCAATACTAAGCCCCTTGACTTTCATCAAGCGATCTACATATAGTCTGTATCCCTTGTCGGAGGGAATCCGTCCTGCAGAAGTATGAGGCTGCTCCAAATAACCCATTTCCTCCAAATCTGCCATCTCATTTCTAATAGTGGCTGAACTGATGCCCATATCGTACTTTTTAGCAATTGTTCGGGAACCTACCGGTTCAGCAGATGCGATATAGTCATCGATGATGGCCTGCAATATACGCAATTTCCTTTTATCTAACTCCATGGATGTTCACCCCCCATCTGTTAGCACTCTCCCCTGTCGAGTGCTAATTCCTACTTTAAATTATCATTTTACCTTAATTTTGTCAATAGCTTTTACTATTTTTTCATAATTTCTAGTCCATAAAATAAAGCAGCACCTGGTTTTGAAGGTCCATGCCCTTAGATGTCAGATATATATTATCACTATCCTCTTCCAGCAATCCCTGACTTTTAAGTCCATCAATTGCCTTGTTATAATAATAACTTATATCATTATGAAATCTCTTACGAAACTCTGATTTGGAAACTCCTTTTGTCAATCTCAATCCCATCATAATTGTCTCAAAGCGCTGTTCCGGAACACATATCCTTTGAATTTGATCCACAGCACTTCGTGTATTTTCAATGCTGTCTATATACTGTGATATATCACTATAGTTTGACCATCTTTGACCGTCTAGTGATGAATGCGCACCACATCCTATGCCAATATAATCCTCGTTCTTCCAGTATATGAGATTATGCCTGCACTCTTTGCCAGGCTGAGCAAAATTGGAAATCTCGTAATGGATATATCCCTTGCTTTTGAGATAATCTATAGCTTTATGATACATCTCCCTCTCTAACTCTTCAGAAGGCTTGTTGAGTCTTCCCTGACGGTCTAGTTCATAAAAGGGAGTGCCTTCTTCAATTATAAGGGCATAGGCAGAAATGTGCTCTACTCCCATACCTTCAGCCATGGCCAATGTCTCCACCCATTGATTTAATGTTTGGTCAGGCAATCCAAACATTAGATCCAAATTAATGTTATTAAACCCCAGTTCTCTAGCCCATTTTATACTTTTTTCTACATCCCTTATACTATGCACTCTACCCAGGCTTTTTAAGATCCTGTCCTGACCAGCCTGCATTCCTATACTTAACCTGTTAAAGCCTGCTTCTTTTAGTTTTTCCAGTTTTTCTTTATCTAAAGTCTCTGGATTAGCTTCAGTAGTAATCTCTGCATCTTCCAAAACTAAAAAATTAGCCTTAATATAGCATAATAAATCCTTTAATTTTTCTCCATGGAAAAAGGTGGGAGTACCCCCACCCCAGAATATGGTTTTAATATTTCTATCCATAATTCGTTTTTTTATTTGGCTAATTTCCATTCTGACAGCATCCAGATAGTTGTCCATCAAAAACTCCCTGCCAGCAAAGGATGGAAAATCGCAGTACAGACATTTTCTGGGGCAGAAGGGAAAATGAACATATAGTCCTAAATCTTTCTTACTCATATCTTATCCTCCAACCCATTCCTCAAACAACAACTCAATTTTACATTAGTCAAATTTTAACACTGCCATAAAGGCTTCCTGGGGTACCTCTACTGAACCAACCTGACGCATACGCTTTTTACCTTCCTTCTGCTTCTCCAGTAATTTCTTCTTACGCGTAATATCTCCGCCATAGCATTTGGCCAATACGTCTTTTCTAAGGGCCTTTATGGTCTCCCTAGCAATTATCTTATTGCCAATTGCTGCTTGAATAGGTATCTCAAACATATGCCTGGGAATGAGCTCCTTAAGCTTTTCCGCAATACTGCGACCCCTGGTATAGGCCTTATCCTCATGGACAATTAGGGACAGGGCATCTACAGGCTCCCCGTTTAATAGAATATCCAGCTTAACAAGCTTTGATTCCTGATAGCCAATAAGTTCATAATCAAAGGAGGCGTAGCCTCTAGACCTGGATTTTAAAGCATCAAAGAAATCGTAAATAATTTCATTTAATGGAAGCTCATAAGTGAGTAAAACCCGTGTTTCTTCGATATATTCCATATCCTTATAGGTTCCCCGTCTTTCCTGACACAGTTCCATGATGGCACCTACATATTCAGTTGGAACCATGATTTGAGCTCTTACTACCGGTTCTTTCATATATTCAATCTCACTGATATCAGGAAGATTTGTAGGATTGGATATATCATGCTCTACCCCGTCTTTGGTCACTACCTTATATATAACGCTAGGTGCAGTAGTAACTAAGTCTAAATTATATTCTCTTTCCAGCCTCTCCTGTACAATATCCATATGGAGCAGTCCTAAAAATCCACACCTAAAACCAAATCCTAAAGCTGCAGATGTTTCTGGCTCATAAGTTAGGGAAGCATCATTTATCTGAAGCTTGTCAAGAGCATCCCTTAACTCGTCATACCTGGCGCCGTCTGCAGGATAAATACCACTGTATACCATTGGATTTATCTTACGATATCCTGGTAGCGGCTCCTCCGCTGGATTATCAGCATGGGTTATGGTATCTCCCACTCTGGTATCCCTGACATTTTTAATGCTAGCAGCTATATACCCTACTTCGCCGGCTCTAAGTTCTGATACCGGTGTCAGATAGGGTTTAAATATACCCACATCAGTAACCTCAAACTCTTTTCCAGTGGACATCATTTTGATTTTATCTCCGACTTTTACCTTGCCTTGTTTTATGCGGATATAGGCAATAACTCCCCTATAGTTATCATACAAAGAGTCAAATATAAGGGCCTTGAGGGGTGCGTCTTCATCACCCCTAGGTGCAGGGATATCCCTAACTATTCTTTCTATGACCTCTTCTATTCCAATACCATTTTTAGCAGAAATTAATGGCGCATCTTCAGCTACCAAACCTATAACATCTTCTATTTCCTTCTTAACCCAATCCGGCCTAGCACTGAGAAGATCAATTTTGTTTATTACAGGTACTATCTCCAAGTCGTGTTCCAAAGCCAGATATACATTAGCTAGTGTCTGTGCCTCAATGCCCTGGGAAGCGTCTACCACCAGAATAGCACCTTCACAGGCTGCTAAGCTTCTGGATACTTCATAGGTAAAGTCAACATGACCTGGAGTATCTATAAGGTTTAATATATATTCTTCACCCTTTTGATCCTTATAGGTTAACCTCACAGCTTTGGACTTAATAGTTATTCCCCGTTCTTTTTCCAGTTCCATATCATCTAAAACCTGTTTCTCTGTCTCTCTTTCAGATAAAACGCCGGTAACCTCTAATATTCTATCTGCCAGAGTGGATTTCCCATGATCAATATGGGCAATAATGCAAAAATTTCTTATGTTTTTCTGTCTAGCAATGGACATGCGTGTTGTTTCCCCCTTAAAAAATCCTAAATAAATGTCTATATATCATACTAATAATAATCAATAAACCATAAAAATGCAACTCTATTGTCTTTTATAGGCTATCCCATCTAGTTTTAAATGCCTTTAATAAGCTTATACTCTCCTTTAAGAATTGATCTATTTCCTTTTTTAAAGTACTAATATCAATTTTCTGAACTCTATCAATCAAATTATCAGTCTTGTTTACTATTAATTTCTCAAGACGCTCCATATTTATCAGATGATCCTTTGATAAACCAGTAGCCTGAATCATTATATTGTTCGTCGCTATTATAGCTAATGATAAAAAAACTGTCACTAGGAATAAGGAGAAGAAAATACCCCTCCTTCTCCTCTTCATCCTCTTTCTCATCAAGTTTCTCTCTACTCTGCTCATATACTCCTCCCAACAGCCAATAGTTGATCAATGCATGAATCGGCGGGATTCCTCTAAAGAAATATTATCATGTAAGGCCAAATTTAATCCATCACCAATAATGCCAGCTATATCATCTATGAGTATATCCACCTCTTTTGGAGTTACAACCAGATCTCCCAGATCTTGACTTAAAACCTGATTCACCATGCTATCCAGCTGCTGCTGGTCCATACCTTTCAACATCTTATAAAACTCGGTTCCCGGTGTCGCCTGGTTGGAAAACTCTCTTATTA
>FZPS01000142.1_pt274 | contig 12684 bp, 13 predicted proteins | sample 1817821 | NCBI WGS metagenome assembly FZPS01 (sample SAMEA104158645, study PRJEB21678) | metagenome | place: Germany | collected 2015-04-21 | reverse complement strand
GATCAACCCGGCTTTCGCGGCATAAACGCTTATATTAAGCCTAGACCGTAGGCTTACAAAAATGTTGCCGAGGAAATTACACATAAATATGGGCTTGACTTTATGCACACTTACAATTAATAATATTCTAGTCGCTGAAGCAAAACCCTTCCCTAGACCTTGAGTTTTGCTCCCTTTATTGTTACTTTACCTGTTTTATCAATAGTAATATTCCAGTAATACTTTTCATAAATAAACATAATAATTAAAATGAGAGAAAAAATAAAATATAATGTTAATAATAAATTATTAATGGACAAGCTCATTGTTAAATTAGGGAGTGATAATTGTGGTTAAGGTAGTCGGAATTACATTAAAAGAAGGTGGAAAAATTTATTATTTTTCTCCCAATAATTTTCAATTAAAAAAAAATCTGACAGTGATAGTAGAAACTGAAAGAGGATTACAATTTGGACGTCTTGAAACTGGCGTTATTGAAATCGAAGAGTCGAAAATAAAATCCCCGTTAAACAATGTTATTAGAATGGCATCAAAACAAGATTATTTAAAACATAAAAAAAATATTAAAGATGCACATATAGCGATTACTGTTTGTAAAGACTTAATTGAAGACTTGAATTTAAAAATGAAGATAATAAGTGCTAATTTTACTTTTGACCGTAGTCAACTTCAGTTTCATTTTTTAGCAGATAAAAGAGTGGATTTTAGAGAATTAGTTAAAGAATTAGCAGCAATATATAAAACAAGAATTGAATTAAGGCAAATTGGTGCTCGAGATAAAGCTAGAGAAATAGGTGGAATCGGACAATGTGGACGTATGATGTGTTGTGAAAAGTTTTTAAACAATCTTGATAACATAACAATCAACATGGCAAAAAATCAAAATCTTTCATTGAATCCATCTAAAATAAATGGTTCTTGTGGAAGATTGTTGTGTTGTTTGAAGTTTGAAGAAGACAATTATAAAAAATGCAACAAATGTTTTCCTAAAATTGGATCAAAAATAAAAACAAAAAAAGGTGAAGGAATAGTAAAATCTGTAGACGTTTTAATTGGCAAATACAAAGTAGATATTCCTGATATTGGAATAATTGAAGTGGAAGCGAAAAAAAATGCATGTTGTTAATTATTTGTTAGGATACAAAAATTTGAAAATTTATCAAAATAGAGATATGTTTAATTTTTCATTAGACTCTGTCTTATTACCAAATTTTGTTACAATTAATTCTAAAGCAAAAAAAATATTGGATATTGGTTGTGGTAACGCACCGATATCTTTGATATTAACTACCAAAACAAAAGCACACATTATAGGTGTAGAAATTCAAAAGGATGTTTTTGAGTTAGCTGAAAAATCTGTTGAAATTAACAATTTAAATAATCAAATTTCATTAATAAATGATGATATTAATAGATTAGCTAAAGAGTGGGAAAGTGATATGTTTGATATAATTGTATGTAATCCTCCCTTTTTTAAATTAAATAATAATTCTAGGTTAAATGAAAATGATTATAAAACAATTGCGAGACATGAAGTAAGTTTAAATCTTGATAAATTAATGAAAATAAGTCGCAAATTACTGAAAAACAACGGAATTATTTCAATTGTTCACCGACCAGAAAGAATGATTGAGATAATTGAAGTAATGAGAAAAAATAATATTGAACCTAAAAAAATACAAATAATATATCCAAAAAAAGAAGAACAAGCCAATATTCTGTTAATCGAAGGTCGTAAAAATGGTAAGAGTGGTTTAACAATTCTCTCACCGATATTTACACATAAAGAAAATGGAGAGTATACTGAAACAATAAAAAAATATTTTGAATAGAGGGATAATATGTCTCAAAAAAGTTATGATAATACAGCATCATTATATTTAATCCCAACCCCGATAGGGAATCTAGAAGATATAACTTTAAGGGCTGTAAAAACATTAGAAAATGTTGATGTTATTTTTGCGGAAGATACAAGAGTAACAGGTCAATTGTTAAAACACTTAAATATTAACAAGAAGATAATATCAAATTATGATTTTAATGAACTAGAAAATTTAAATAAATTACTTGATTATTTGAAAAAAGGTTATAATGTGGGTTTGGTATCTGATAGAGGGACTCCTGTAATCAGTGATCCAGGATTTGGATTAGTACAGATGGCGATTAATAATAATTATCATGTTATTGCATTACCCGGACCAACTGCATTAATTCCAGCATTAATTGTTTCCGGAATCGAACCTTCACCTTTTTTATTTTATGGTTTTTTAAATAGCAAAGAAGGAGTTCGTAAAAAGGAATTAGAAAAATTAAAATTTTTAGAGTTTACAATTATTTTTTATGAATCTCCACATCGCATCGTAAAAACATTAAATAATATGCTTGAAGTGTTGGGAAATAGGAAAATTAGTATTTCCCGGGAAATAAGTAAGAAATTTGAAGAAGTTTATCGAGGTAATATAAAAGATATAATTAATGAAGTTAATAACATAAAAGGTGAATTAGTGATAGTTGTTGAAAAAAATAAGGAAGAAAATAGTTATAGTAATTTAAGTATTGTTGAACATGTTAATTTATATATAAAAGAAGGTTTAGATAGTAAAGAAGCTATAAAAAAAGTCGCACAAGATCGTAAAGTTGCAAAAAAAGAAATTTATAATGATTATCATAACATTAAGTAAAGTGGGTGTTTTATGAAATTAATAGTAGGGTTAGGGAACCCAGGAAAAGAGTATGAGAAAACTCGTCATAATATAGGATTTGTTATGATAGATGCATTAGCTAAACATAATAGCGTTAATCTAAGTAAAGAAAAATTTAATGGTATTTATGGAGAATATTTACATAATAATGAAAAAATTATTCTTTTGAAACCGTGCAAATTTATTAATCTGTCAGGTGAAGTTATTAAGAAATTTGTTGATTATTTTAAAATAGATATTGAAGATATACTAATAATTTGTGATGATTTAAATATTAATGTTGGTAATATTAAATTAAAATGTACAGGAACATCGGGTGGACATAACGGTTTGAAAAATATAGAAATGCATTTAGGAACAAAAAATTATAAGAGATTAAAAATAGGTATTTCACATAATAATTTAAATGATGTACGTGATTATGTTTTAGGAAAATTTGATCAAAAAGATTGCAAACAAATAGAAAGTATAATTAATCAAATTCCATTAATAATAAAAGATTATTTAGAATTATCGTTTGATGTACTTATGAATAAATATAATAAAAAACAAAAGTAACGGTGATAAAATGGAAAATATTTTCGAAATCAAGCCCGAAACTGAGTTGATTATAGGATTAAATAAGGAATTAAAATGTTTATACACTTATAATAGATTTATTAAGACAGACGAATCTATTGTTTTTTTGGTGAATACATTATACGAAGCAACGAATATGTACCAAATTTTATTACATTATACTAATGATGTATTGCTTTTTCCTATGGATGATTTTTTAACTAGTGAAGCTTTAGCAATGAGTCCAGAATTAATGGTAACACGATTAGAAACAATTCAATCAATTATAAGAAACGAAAAAAAAATTATTGTTACAAATTTAATGGGTTATCTTCGTTTTTTACCACCTAAAAAATTATTTATTGATAACGTACTCGAGATTCAAATAAATGATGAACGAAAAATAGCTGATATTTTAAAAAGTTGTAATAAAATGGGCTACAAAAGAGAAACTCTTGTTAATAAAACCGGCGAGTTTGCAGTTCGTGGATTTGTGTTTGATATTTTTCCTATAAATGAAAAAAACCCAATCAGATTAGAATTCTGGGGTGATGTGGTAGAATCTATTCGTGTTTTTGATGTTGATACTCAAAAAACAATCAAGTCACTTAATAGAATTGAAATTTATTCAAATACTGAATTTTTGATTAATGATGAAATCGATGTTAATGAAGTGACTCAAAAAGATATACACAAGTATTTAAAACCGGTTAACATTTGCAATTATTTTAATAAATGTAAAGTAATAGTTGACAATTACAATGATATAGAAGTAAGTTACAAATTTCTTCAAGAGGAGATTTTTAATTATCAGCAGAGTTTAAATTTAAAAGATGTTAAATATATGCATGATTTTTATGATTTATCCGACGATTTTTTATGTTTAACAGATTTTGATAATGGACTTATTAAAACAAAAAACAAGATAATTTATAACTCGAAAGATATAGAACCATTTGGTAATAGCAAAGAATTAATTAATAAACAATTGAATAATTACTTTTCTAAAAATAAAAAGATAATTATTTGCATGTCTAATAGAGAAAATGTTAATAAGCTAATAGAAGAATTAGAAAATCCAAATCTTGTTTTTACATCAATTAATGAAATAATTGCAACAAAAATTAATGTTATTGTAAAAAAAATAAAAAGTGGTTTTGAACTTCCTGAAATTGTTGTAATTAGTGAAAATGAAATTTTTAATAAAAAAAATATTAAACCAAAATACAAATCTCGTTTTAAAATTGGAACTAAAATTAGTGATGTAACTAAAATAAATGTCGGAGATTATATTGTCCATGAAATTCATGGTATTGCTAGATATACTGGTATTAAGAAAATTAAAAAAAATAATTTATACAAAGATTATTTAACATTAGAATATCGTGGAAAAGATAAAGTATATGTCCCGGTCGAAAAGATAGAAACAATAAAAAAATATTCCAGCAATAGTAGTGTTATACCTAAATTAACAAAATTAGGAAGTTCAGAGTGGGCAAAAGCTAAATTACGTGTAAAACAAAAAGTTGAAGATATTGCTTTTTCTTTACTTAAATTATATGCGGAACGTGAGGCGACTAAAGGTTTTTCCTTTGCTAAAGATAGTGTGGAACAATTAGAATTTGAAAAAGAATTTAAATATACTGATACCATTGATCAAATAAAAGCAACCGAAGAAATAAAAGAGGATATGGAAAAACCATATCCTATGGATAGACTTTTGTGTGGCGATGTTGGATTTGGAAAAACAGAAGTGGCATTTCGCGCAATGTTCAAAGCTATTTTATCTAATAAACAAGTTGCTTTACTGTGTCCTACAACAATCTTATCTAGTCAACATTATAATAATGCTCTTGAAAGATTTAAATCGTTTGCTGTTAATATCGTTTTGCTAAATAGATTTGTTCCAAGTGCGAAAGTAAAGAAAATAGTTAGTGATATCAAAGAAGGAAATGTAGATATTGTAATTGGTACACATAGAATATTAAGTGATGATATTGTGTTTAAAGACTTAGGACTTTTGGTAGTCGATGAAGAACAACGTTTTGGAGTAAAACATAAGGAAAAAATTAAAAATTATAAAACAAATATAGATGTATTGACTTTGACAGCAACTCCAATCCCTCGAACTTTACAAATGACCTTTACAGGAATTCGTAGTTTATCTTTGATTCAAACGCCCCCAGTTAATAGATACCCTATTCAAACTTATGTAATGGCGTATAACAATCAAATTATTAAAGATGCTATTTATAAGGAAAAATCAAGAAATGGTCAAGTTTTTATTTTATATAATGATATCGAGAATATGTATTTGAAGGAATTAGAAATAAAAAAATTGTTGCCTGATCTTCGTATTACGTCAGCACATGGTAAAATGTCTAAAGGTGAATTAGAAAAAATAATGATGGATTTTTATGATCATAAGTATGATGTTTTACTGTGTACAACCATTATTGAAACCGGAATTGATATTCCAAGGGTAAATACATTAATAATTATTGATTCTGATCGTTTCGGATTGTCTCAGTTATATCAAATAAGAGGTAGAGTAGGTAGAAGCAATAAAATAGCTTACTGTTACTTGATGTATGATAATCGAAAAATTTTATCTGAAGTTGCTACTAAAAGATTGAAAGTAATAAAAGATTTTACTGAATTAGGAAGTGGTTTTTCTATTGCAATGCGTGATCTATCGATTCGCGGAGCTGGTGATATTCTTGGGAGTGAACAAGCTGGTTTTGTTGATACCGTTGGTATTGAAATGTTTTTAAAGATGTTAAACAATGAAATAAAAAGATTAAAAGGCGAGAAAGTTGAAGAAGAAGTAGAAATTGAAACTCCACCGTTGTTAGAGGTTGACACTTCTATAAGAGATGAATATGTATTAGAAGAAGAATTAAAAATTGAAATTCACACTAAAATTAATACAATTGATTCATATGAAAAATTATACGAGGTCAAAACGGAAATAGAAGATAGGTTTGGTCCAGTTAATCAAAATCTTTTGATTTACATGTATGAAGAATGGTTTGAGAAATTAGCTAAAAAGTTAAATATTACAAAAGTAAAACAAACCAAAAACTTCATTGAAATAGAAATGCCAGAAGAATTAACAAATAAGATAAGTATTCAAAAAATATTTGTAGATGCAAGTAATATCACGAGAATGTTTCGTTTTGGAATTAAAAGGAATAAGTTGTTAATAACTTTAGATACTCCAAAATTAGATAAGCACTTTATATTTTATTTAATTGAATTGTTAGAGTTAATTGAAAAAGATTATATCAAAAATTGATATAATCTTTTATTTTAATTTGATAACGTTCATAATATTAGGAACACTTTGTTCAACCTCGTTATGATCAACAAGTATAACCTTTTTTAGGGTTTTTATCTGATAAATCAGATAAATGTATAACCCCTAAGCATTGTTTTTGTTTATTTAAAACAGGATAGTTGCTATATTTTGTTTTGTTCGTTATTCGCATAAAGTTTTCGACTGTATCAAGTTCATTAAAATATATAATATTGATATCATTATTTATTGTGTGTACATAATTACATAAGTGAACTAATTTTGAAACTTTGAAGGTATCGTAAGGTGTTCTAATAATATTGACTCTATTTTTTTTGCTATATCCAAGTGTTTATCTTTTATAATTGAATTATTAGTTAAAATAATTAATTTAGCTTTGTTTTTTTGTTGCGTATTCGTGAATGCCATGTCGGTCATCGATTATTAATATAGAATCATTATCGATAGTTATGTTGTTGATAAACGTTGTACTTCCGTAAGAAGCAACAAGTATATTTCCTGAAACTTCATTATCAAATTTAAGAATTTCCTTACCATCTAACACCTGAATGATATTTTCGTAAGAAGAACGCAAATGATAAAAATCTCCCTCGATATGATCTTTAGTGATATCTTTCATTGAAATCATGTCTTTAAAAACTTTTTGTTCATCTACAATAGGTAGAGTACTAATATAATTATTATTCATATAATTATAAGCTGTAAGTATTGATTCATTCGTATGTATGAAATAGTTTTTTTGATAATTAATATCTTTAATTTGTAGTTTCACATCATTTAAATACTCAGGTTGAGGGAACCCAAAATAATTTAAAACAAAATTTGTTTCAGAATTAATGTCTCCCAAAACTCTTGGAGAAGCATTTAATCCCTGTTTGTTTTTTAAATTAGCTAGTGTGATTGCAGCAGTAACACTAGCTGTATCTGGGACCCTATGTCCAAAAACATAAATTTTTTCCATAAATAACCTCCCTTAATGAATATTTTTAATTATATCATATTTAAAATTCTAAACAGTATAAAATAGTCATAAATAGATAAAATATTATATAGAGAGTGAGGTAAAAATGAAAAGTATAGGTATTGTAAGAAGAATAGATGAGATGGGCCGTATAGTTATCCCAAAGGAAATACGAAAAACCTTAAGAATAAATAGTAATGATAGTATTGAAATATATATAGAAGGTGAAGAAAAAATTGTCAAAATAGCTTCGCAATTTTTAGGAAAATATCTTGAACAATAACCATGAATGTGTTACAATATTATTGATTATTAGTTAAAGATTATGAAGGAAAGAGAAATACAAATGTTTTTATAGAGACTTTGTGTATGGTGGAAGCAAAGAAAATATAGTATTTTAAATGGTTCTGGAATTGTTTAATCGATACGTAGGTTAAACCGTATTAATGCGTTAAATATTTGAGAGTATAACATTAGTTATAAATTAAGGTGGTACCGCGTCATCACGTCCTTAACTGGATGTGATTTTTTTTATAGGGGGGGAAGTATATGAATAGAGGTTTTGAAAAAGTTAGTTTTCCACAATTTAGAATGGATATTGTTGATAATAAAGAATTATATGATGAATATAATTTACCAGTAAGGAAAACAAAGAACAGCGCAGGTTATGATTTTTATGCAATTGAAGATATTGTTCTAAAACCTGGTGAAACAAAAAAAATACCAACAGGCGTTAAAACTTATATGAATAATGATGAAGTATTAATGCTAGTTGTTAGAAGTAGTATGGGTTTTAAATATAATATTCGTCTTTGTAATCAGGTGGGAATAATAGATGGTGATTATTATAATAATGAATCTAATGAAGGACACATTTGGGTAAGGTTACAAAATCATGGTGATGAAGAGGTTGTTATCCCACAAGGTAATGCCTTTGTTCAAGGAATATTTACAAAATTTTTAATAGTGGATAATGAAGAAAAAATAGAAAAAGAAAGGACTGGAGGCTTTGGGAGCACCAGTTAGGTGATAAAATGAATGAAAATTTCAATATATATACAGCGATTGCGTATACATCGGGAAAACCCCATATAGGTAATACCTATGAAGTTGTTCTAGCTGATGCTATAGCACGTTATAAACGTTTGTTGGGTTATGATGTGTATTTTCAAACTGGTACTGATGAACATGGTCAAAAAATTGCTGAAAAAGCTTTTATAAATAACAAAAATAATCAAGAATTTGTTGATGAGGTTTCTCTCGAAGTAAGACGAATATGGGATGTTATGAATACGAGTTATGATAAATTCGTTAGAACAACAAATTCAATGCATAAAGAAAAGGTTTCAAAAATTTTTGAAAAATTATATAAACAAGGTGATATATATAAAGGTTTTTATGAGGGGTTATACTGTACACCATGTGAATCTTTTTTTACTGAATCACAATTAAATAATGGAAAGTGCCCAGATTGTTCACGTGAAGTTACATCTACAAAAGAAGAAGCTTATTTTTTTAAATTAAGTAATTACGCTGAACAATTAGAACAGCACATAAACAATAATCCTGATTTTATAAAACCAGAAAGCCGCAAAAATGAAATTGTAAATAACTTTATAAAACCAGGACTACAAGACCTTTGTGTATCTAGAACGTCATTTGATTGGGGGGTTCCTGTTACCTTTGATGAAAAGCATGTTATTTATGTTTGGATTGATGCTTTAAGTAATTATATTACCTTTATTGGATATGATCCTGAAGGTCAGCATGAACCAATATTTTCTAATTTGTGGCCTGCTGATGTGCATATAATCGGAAAAGATATTTTAAGGTTTCATGTTATATATTGGCCAATAATGTTAATGGCATTAGATATACCGTTACCAAAACAAATTTTGGGTCATCCGTGGCTTTTATCAGGCGAAGAAAAAATGAGTAAGTCAAAAGGAAATATTGTTTATGCAGATGATTTAGTTAAATTATTTGATGTAGATTCTGTAAGACATTATATGTTAAGTCAAATGCCATATGCTAATGATGGAATATTTACTTACGAATTGATAATTGATAAAATCAATGCTGATTTAGTTAATAATTTAGGGAATTTACTGAATAGAACAATAAGCATGGCCTATAAATATTTTGATGGTATTGTTCCCGAGCCTAAATCTTTAGAGGAAGTTGACAATTCATTAATTGATTGCGTAACAAACACACGAAAGGCAATTAATAATAAAATGGATGAATATAAAGTTTCTGAATCTATCAATTTGGTATTTGATATATTTAACCGAACAAATAAATATATTGATGAAACAATGCCTTGGGCATTGGCTAAAGATGTAGATAAACGTGATCGTTTAGCTACGGTAATATATAATCTTTTAGAAACAATTAGAATAGGTGCTGTTTTACTTCAACCATTCTTACCAGAAACATCAGATAAAATCTTTTATCAATTAAATACATTAAATAAAAATTATGATTCAATAACAGGATTTGATGGCATGGATGTAGGAATAAAATTAAATCAACCAGAACCATTATTTTTAAGAATTGATAAAAATAAACGATTAGAAGAAATAGAAAACTATTATAAAAATAAACGGTAATGTAAAGTGTTGTAAAATGTCTAAAAAAACAGATTGAAAAGTTTTGTAATCTTCAATTTGATATGTTATATTGGTAGTGTTGATAACGATAGAGAAAGGAAAACATGATTACTAAGGAGAATAAAGAGGTTAGAAGTGTAGCAGTTTGTTTAATTGTTATATTGTTGCTCAACTTAGGAAGTATTCTTCTCGAATTTGATACAGTAAATTTTATATATTTTATATTTGTTGTCTATGTATATCAAAAATATAAATATATAAATAAAATTGAATAAGAATTATACCACTTGTGGTATAATTTTCTTGTGGGGTGATATTTTGATTATTGATACTCATTGTCATTTGTTTGATGAATATTATAGTAATTTAGACTTAATCATTAATAATATGAAAAGTAATATAATAGTAGTAAGTGGGTCCAACATAAAGACAAATCAAGAAGTAATTAAATTGTGTAACAAGTATGGCAATGTTTTTGGTACATTAGGTTTTCATCCGTCAGAATTAGATAACTTTGATAACAAGGACTTGGAGTTTATTGAAGAAAACATTAATAATCCGAAGATTATAGGAATAGGTGAGATTGGACTTGATTACTATTGGCAAACCGATAATAAAATTATTCAACAGACTGTATTTAAAAAACAATTAGATATTGCTTTAAAACATAACAAAGCTGTAGTGGTACACAGTCGCGAAGCTTTAACAGATACATATAATATATTAAAACAAAAAAAATATAGAAATATGAAAATTGTTTTACATTGTTATAGTTATGATTTGGAAATGGCGAAAAAATTTACCAAATTAGGATTTATGTTAGGTATTGGAGGAATAATAACCTTCAAAAATTCTGGAACTTTGCGTTCAGTAGTTAAAAATATAGATTTAAAGTATTTATTATTAGAAACTGATAGCCCTTATTTAGCTCCGACACCGTATAGAGGTAAAGTTAATGAACCCAAAAACGTTAAATTAGTAGCTGAAAAAATTGCTGAAATAAAAAATATTGATATTGATGAGGTTTATAAAATAACAACTAATAATGCTATCTGCCAATTTGACTTAAAAGATAAATTATGATAGAATTTTATTGTTAGATTTATATGAGGTGAAATTTATGAATTCTTATTTACTACAGTTTGTTGGTAAATGGATAAGTTTTTTAGTAGTTTCTATGACTTCTTTATTTGGCACGTACAATTTAAAGAGTGTAGAAATTATAAATACTAACGATAATTCAAATAAAAGTATGAATGTCACTCATAAAATCGTTGAGTATGAAACGATTGTGAATAGGACATCAAAGTTACCTTTGAATACAAAACGTATTGTAAAGAAAGGTAAAAATGGACTTGTTTATGAAAATAATGAAACAAAAACAGTTGAAGTAATTAAAAAAGCTGTTAATGAAGTAATTGAATTAGGAACTGGTCCAGCAGGTCAATTTCATGGTAGATTAACTGCCTATGGTGCAGACTGTAAAGGTTGTAGCGGAACAGTCGCTTATCGAACCAAAGAAAATAAAAGTCATAATCTTTTAAGAGATGGTGTTATATATAATGATGAAGATTATGGTGAAATAAGAATCTTAGCAGCACCAAATGATGTATTTCAAAGAGGAACAATAATAGAAATAACACGTGAATCAGACGAACCATTTATTGGAGTTGTCTTAGATACCGGTGGTGCATTAAATAGCGCTTGGCGCAATGATCAAAGGATTATCATTGATTTAGCGTTTGAAACTGAAAAAGACCCGGAAGTTTATAAAACTACAAGTGATAATGTAAAATACAAAGTTTTACGTTGGGGTTGGTAAGAAGACGGTAAGTCTTCTTTTTTATTAAATAAGGAGGAAAAAATGAATTACTCATTTAAAAACATGAAATTAATGTTAGAACAAAAAAGGTTTGTTTTCAAAAAAAAGTACGGTCAAAATTTTATAATAGATGAAAATATTATTAATGCTATTATTAATAAAAGTGCTATTGATAAAGAAACTTTAGTAATTGAAATTGGTCCTGGTAGTGGGGCTTTGACCATCAAATTAGCAGAAACGGCTAAAAATGTTTTATGTTATGAAATAGATACAAGTTTACGAGAAATATTAAGTGATGTATTAAAAGATTGTAAAAATGTTGAAATTATTTATGATGATTTTTTAAAACGCAATGTTTTATTAGATATAAAAAAATATAAATATAATAGTCTTTATGTGGTTGCTAACTTACCATATTACATAACAACCCCGATAATTGTAAAATTAATTGAGGATAATATTGATGTTAAGAAAATTGTGGTTATGGTCCAAAAAGAAGTTGGAAATCGTTTCCGAGCTAAACCTGGAAGTCGAGATTATAATTCATTATCTGTTTTTCTTAATTATTTTTATGATGTTAAGAAAATTATGGATGTTAGTAAAAATGTCTTTATGCCTAAGCCAAATGTTGATAGTATAGTAGTTGAGTTTAATAAAAAAGAAAAGAATTTATCAATAAAAAATAAGGAATTATTTTTTAAGTTAATTAG
>FZPS01000017.1_pt123 | contig 12684 bp, 16 predicted proteins | sample 1817821 | NCBI WGS metagenome assembly FZPS01 (sample SAMEA104158645, study PRJEB21678) | metagenome | place: Germany | collected 2015-04-21 | reverse complement strand
ATATTATACTATATATATAACCTTTATGTTTACCTATAATTAATTAATTATTAAAAAATGGAGGAATAAGTATGAAAATAGATTTTCACGTTCATGTAACGCCACCTTATATTATAAACAATTGGGAAAAAATCGCTGAAAAAGAATACTATTTTAAACTTCTAAGTGAAAGTCCAGTAAACAAGTTTGCAACAGCTGAAAATGTAGTTAAAGAGATGGAAAAATCTTGTGTTGATAAAGCAGTTATATTTGGCTTTGCTTTTAAAGATATGGGACTTTGTCAATATGTGAATGATTATGTAATTGAATCTGTAAAAAAACATCCTAACAAACTTATAGGATATATTTCAGTTATGCCAAATTCTACTCAACTTGAAAAAGAAATAGATAGATGTATAGATAAGGGGTTGCATGGAATAGGAGAGCTTTTCCCCTATGGTCAAGGATTCGATATATCAAATCCTAATGAAGTAAAAAATTTAGCAAACATTTGTATAGAACGAAATTTACCTGTAATAATTCATACAAATGAACCAGTAGGACACTATTATAATGGGAAAACTGATACAACACCTATTAAAGCTTATAAGTTTGCTGAAAGTTTTCCTGATCTTAAAATAATATTTGCCCATTGGGGTGGAGGACTACTATTTTATGAATTAATGCCAGAAATAAAAGCACAAAATAAAAATGTATATTATGATACTGCTGCATCCCCTTTTTTATATGATAAAAGCATATACAGAGTTGCAAAAGAAATTGGTATTTTAGACAAAATATTATTTGGTAGTGATTTTCCACTTATATCCATGAAACGTTACATTAAAGAAATTGAAAACTCAGGTCTAAATCCCAATGAGCAAGCTAAAATTTTAGGCGAAAACGCTCTGCAAATTTTAGAAATTTAATGCTTCCATAGTAATAATATATAATGGTATAAGGGAGGGTTCCCATATTGAAAATAGGATTAATAAGTGATATTCATGGAAACTTAGAAGCTTTAAAGAAAGTACTAGAATATTTATCTACTAAAGAAAAAGTAGATAATATAATAGTTCTTGGAGATATTGTAGGATACATGGCAAATCCAAATGAATGTGTACAACTTGTAAGAAAATATGATTGCATACAAGGTAATCATGACTTTGCTATAACACATATAGAATTTTTAAATTATTTTAATCCAATAGCTAAAGAAGCTTTGCTTTGGACTATGGATGAAATAAATATGGAAAACAAGAATATATTAAAAAATTTACCTTTTACAAAATTATATAAAAAAGAAAACTTTACCGTCTCTCATGGAACATTGATAAGCCCAGAAGAATTTTTATACTTAGATAATATATATGATGCATATGAAAATTTTCAAGTTATGCAAACAAAATTATTATTTGTGGGACATACCCATGTCCCTAAATACTATGTTTTAGATAAGAGTAACTCTCCTGCAACTATAGAAATGACATCTCATATAAACTACGATGATAAAATACAATTAGAAAAAAATAAAAGCTATATATTCAATATAGGCTCAGTAGGACAACCTAGAGATTATAACAATAAAAGCTGTTTTGCTATATATGATACTGATGAAAAAAGCATAAAATATATTAGACTTTCATACGATATAGAAAAAGCTGCACAAAAAATAAAAAAGAATAACCTTCCTAGTTTCTTATATAAAAGAATATTTTTAGGCATATAGGAGGTGAATATTAATTTGAATAAAAAATATGTCAAACTAAGTAAAACCATGGCCCATGCTCTAAGACATGCACCAGAAAATTATGGTTTGACTTTAGATGACAAAGGTTGGACTAATATAGACAAACTTATAGAAGGACTAAAAAATCATTCTGATAGATTTAAAAACATCACGATAGAAGATCTATATAAACTTATGGAAAAATCCAACAAAAAACGATTTGAAATAAAAAATGGGAAAATACGATCAACTTATGGCCATTCTTTACCTTTTAAAATAAAAAAAGAACCTACAATACCACCAAATATATTATATCATGGTACAACTCCTAAAGCAGCAAGAAAAATTTTAAAAACTGGCTTAAAGCCCATGAATAGACAATATGTTCATCTGTCTGTTGACATAGAATCCGCTCGTGAAGTAGGATTACGAAGGACAAATAAGCCAGTTATACTTAAAATTGCAGCACAGGAAGCTTATAATTCAGGAGTTAATTTTTATAGAGAAAAAGACAATATATGGTTAGCTGATGCTATACCAGCTAAATTTATAAAATAGATTACAATTTATTGATTTCCATTTTCTTGTTTTTCCCTATATTTAGGTTGATAATTTACATCAGAAGCATTTCTAACTGGCTGAGGAAATAAATCCATAAGTGCGTATATCTCCTTAGGTACATCAGTATTTACATTAAGCCCTAAACTCTTTGCTATATCAACATTAATTGGAAAATCATGAGTCCAACGACCTTGAGTCAATGTTTCAGCAATATTTTTCTTTTCTTCTTCTGAATATCTATCTGGTAAAAGCTTTAATATAGAATTTTCTAATTGAGCTATAGCTTTTTGTGAAATATCTGCTAAAATAAGAGTTTCATCATCAATATCTGAAACATCTTTTTGCTTTAAAACATTGACTATAGATGGAGCTGGATATTGACCAATTTGCGGGTCTACAGGTCCTAAAGTAGAATGTTCTCCCATCACTATCTCATCTGCTGCTAAAGCTATAAGTGTACCTCCTGACATAGCATAATAAGGCACATGTACTGTAACCTTACCCTTATGCTTTTTTAAAGCACTAGCTATCTGCAAAGCAGCCAATGCTAATCCTCCTGGTGTATGTAGTATTACATCTATTGGCATATCAGGGTCTGTCATTTGTATAACGCTTATAATTCGTTCAGAATCATTCACATCAATATAGCGCATAACTGGTAAACCAAGCAAGCTTATAGTCTCTTGTCTATGAATAAGGGTAATAACTCTAGAATTACGCTTTTTTTCTATCTTTGATATTAGATTTTGTCTAGAAACCTTTAACGCTGCCTGTTTAATTGCAGGTTGTATAGCTGAAATCATAATAAATAAGAACACTATATACCAAAACATATTTACACATCAGCTCCTTTTTTGTATTTTAATTCTTGAATTTTTAACAAAATCTCTTAATAATCCTTATCCCTAACCATATAAAAAACAGAGGGATTAATATTTTAGCCAATAAACTAAAAGTAATGGTAATACCTGTAAAAATAAAAACAAACAACACAAATACAAAAATTATAACTGTAATTAAGCATCCTAATATCATATGTGCCCCCTTATATTTATATTATATACCCACTTTAATACAGAATATGTCTATAGAAATGAAGATTATAAATACATTATATCATCTCATTTCTCAATAATCACTCTAATTCAACGATTTACTCATAAAAACATAAGTATCCAATACCTTTAATAGGACCTCTTTTTATGATATACTCATATATAAACAATAATGAAATAATAAAAAGGGGGAAATGTTTTATAATGAGTATATTAAAAGTAGCAAATGATTCAAAACCAGCTTCTGTTGCTGGAGCTTTATTGGCTGCTCTTGAAAAAGAAGAAGTAGTAGCTTTACAAGCCATAGGTGCTGGAGCAGTAAACCAAGCCATAAAAGCAATAGCATCAGCTAGAAACTTTATTACATCAGATGAAGTGGATTTGATTACCGTTCCCGCTTTTATAGATGTGGAAATCGATGGAGAAAATAGAACTGCTATAAGACTTATAGTCGAAACTCGAGAAAAAGAAAAAACATCCGAAGAAGATAAAGAACTAGTAGAAAATACAGAAGAAGATGTGAAAGAATCTAATAATTCGGAAATAATATAATTAAAAATTTAATAGTACTAGAGAAACAATTGTTTCTCTAGTACTATTATTCATTATATAAAAAAGGAGTGTATATATGAAAAAATTAAAAGTAATATTTTTAATATCTCTAATTTTATTGGAGCAAACTGCTTGTACTGCCTATGTAGGAAACAATATAAAAAATTTAGAAGAAAGATAGCAATTACTCCATGAAGAAAATATAAGACCACGAAAAGAAATACTAAAACTTAAAAACCAAATGAGTGAAAAAAAAGCGGAAAAAATCCCAGTACTTTTATATCACCATATACTAAAACAAGAAGACATAGATAAATACAATTGGTCTAAAAACAACAGTGTATTATCTTTAGAAACCTTTGAAAAACAAATGGACTATCTATATGAAAATGGATTTTATACTGCAACATTAGATGAACTACAAGCCTTTTTAAATGGAGAGATTATTTTACCAGAAAAAACTGTAATTATAACTTTTGATGATGGATATTTAAGCAATGCATTATATGCTTATCCTATAATGAAAAAATATAATTTTAGAGGCACCATATTTATGATAGGATATGGAGTAGATGATATACAAGAATCTTTCAATCCAAGCAGTATCCAATCTTTAAGCATACATGAAGCATATAAATATGAAGATGTATTTGATTATGAAAGTCATACATATAAACTTCACGATATAGATAAAAATGGAAAGAAATTATTATTATCTTCAGATAAAGAAACTATTATAAACGATTTGACTATGAGCAAAAACTTATTAAAAGCTAAATACTTTGCCTATCCTTATGGAGTATATGATGAAAATACTATTAAATACCTAAAAGATACAGGCTATGAAATGGCATTTACCATTAAACCAGGATATGTAACTAAAGATTTAAATAAATATGAACTACCTAGATTTAGCATATCTCCTCAAAAAACACCTTTTAGTAAATTTAAAAGAATAGTAAATGGAATTTATGAATAAATATTAAAACACCTCACAAGTTTTTCACTTGTAAGGTGTTTTTATCCTAATTATAAAGTCTTTTGCTGCCCACTTATATAATATTTATTTCCTCCTAAATGATGAATCAACTTAGCTTTTTCATTCCAAGATGAATCAATAAATAGCTCTTCATCTACTGAAGAAGCTATAACTTCACCAATAAAAAATACATGATCTCCTAATTCATATTTTTCTACAACTTTACACTCTACATGTCCTAAACATTCATCAATCAAAGGAGCTTTTACCTTTTTACTAGGAACAGGTGTAATATTTGATTCTTTGAATTTATTAACTTTTCTTCCAGAAACTTGCCCACATTTCCCAACTTGATCTAATAAATTAGCTCCTGGAATATTTAAAACAAATTCCCCACTTTTGTTTATCAATTCAGTGGTAAAATGCGAAGCTGCAACTGCAATACCTATTAACAAAGGCTTTGAAGATACAGGAGCATGCCAAGCTAAAGTCATAACATTTTCCCTATCTTCATCAGCACTAGTTACTAAAAGAACACATCCTGTATTTATCAAACGATGTGCATCATTAATTGGTACTTCTTTTTTCATAGGCATCCCTCCATTTATTATTAAAAAATAGTAGTTTAAGAAGGGCCTTTATAAATCCACTATGTGATTTATACCTAATCAAAGACCCTTCTTATAAATCATCTATAATAACACTCTATATTTTTCTACTTGTTTTATTATAGTCTTTTTACTACTTGTTCCTTCTCGTATATTTCAAATCCACGATATTTTAATTGAGCAAATATTTCTTTTATATTTTCAATATCTAGTTGCTCAGGGGTTAGTACTCCTTTATCTTTAATTTCGCCTTTTGCTATCATTTGAGCAGCTATAGATGCTGGATTAGCTGTTAATTTATCTGCTGCATGGGCTATATTATAGGTGTATATTACTTGATTTTCATCTTTTTGTCCTATTACATGAACTATAATATCTCCATTTTCATCCTCAAGAGAGTATTCTTCTAATTCTTTATTAGCTCTAGCTTCAAAATTTTCTAATATAATATTGCTAATTTCTCTAGGACTTATTTCTTGCCCATTTATTTCAAAAGGTCTATCAGAAGTTAATCCAAGGAATTGAAGTTTATATGCTACATCATCAAGAATAGGCGGATATACTCCTCCACAACAAGTTACTTCATTTACTCCTTCTATAAATCGTGGTAAAGTCTCAGGTTCAGCATGTCCTACATAAGCTATAGGTTGAGTGCCAACCTTTGGAAAATCAACTTCCCTTCTTCCAGTACCTGCTGGAACATATTTAAAATCTCCATCTAAGAACTGTATACAATCTCCACTAATAATTTCTAAGAAGTGAAGTATAACTGCAAATCCTCCACCGCCACTTGTCGCTGGCCAAACCCAATCAATATTTATCTTATCCACTTTATTTAACTTTGAGGCTCCATATGCTGCAAGTAAATTAGTACACCCAGGACTTGCACCACATCCAATAAGAACAGGAATACCTGCTTCTTTAGCATCATCATCATAACCTAAAACCTCTCTGGTAGGTTTAAACTCATCATTAATATCTACATAGGGAACTTTAGCATCAATTGCAATTTTAGCTGTCTTGGGACCATAGATATAGAAAGGACCTACTGTACTTGCCACTACATCAACATCTGCATCTTTGATAATTTTTACGGCTTCATCATGATTATTCACATCAAGAGCTATACCAGTTACTTTAGATTTACCTTCTTTAGCAAATTTTGCTGCTTTTTCCTTTGCTTTATCTTCGCTACGACTCGTGATTATAATTTCATCTACTTGACTTCTTATTAAATCCCTAACCAATTCTGAGCCTTCTAATCCAGTACCACCGATTACCATTATACGCACAAATAGCCTACCTCCTTTGTAACTTCACAGTCTTCTCTCCATTCTTCTGACTTTTCCTATTTACCAAGGGAGTGTAATATTGCTCCCTTTAATTAAAAGAATATCAAAATATGCGTTAATTGTCAAATTATTAACACTCTTGGATGCATTTAAGACTTGTGCCATCTCCAAGCATCCTCAATAATTTTTCTTAATTCATTATATTTAGGTTTCCAGTTCAACTCTTCTTTTGCCTTTTTAGATGATGCTACCAATACAGCAGGATCTCCTGCTCTCCTCTCTCCTATTTCTACAGGAATATTTACTCCTGTTACCTCTTTAGCTATATCAATCACCTGTTTAACAGAGAAACCTTTACCATTTCCTAAATTATATATCCCACTTTTCCCTTCTATTTCAAGTTTTTCTAAAGCTAATATATGAGCCTCTGCTAAATCCATCACATGAATGTAATCCCTTATGCAAGTTCCATCAAAGGTATCATAATCATCTCCAAATACAACAATCTTATCGCTTTTCCCCAATGCAACATCTAATACAATTGGTATCAAATGAGTTTCTTGATTATGAGCTTCCCCTATTTCTCCACTTTCATGGGCTCCTGCAGCATTAAAATATCTTAAAGTTATATAATTTATATCACCTGTTTTGTTTGCCCATTCAAGCAATTTTTCAACAGCTAATTTACTTTCACCATATGGATTTGTAGGACAAGTATCAGCATCTTCTATTATGGGAATAGCTTTAGGCTCTCCATATACTGCCGCTGTAGAAGAAAACACTATGTTTTTTACATTATTTGCTTTCATAATTTTTAAAATTGATATAGTACCTCCTACATTATTATCATAATATTTTATTGGCTCCTTAATACTTTCTCCAACTAATGAGTATGCTGCAAAATGCATCACAGCTTCTATACTATTCTCCTTAAAAACTCTATCCAAAAATTCTTCATCCCTTATATCTCCACAATAAAATTTACCACCTTTAACTAAAAATTTATGTCCATTAACTAAATTATCAACTATTACTACATCCTTGCTTCTTTCCAATAGAGCCATCACAACATGGCTCCCAATATAACCAGCACCACCAGTAACTAAAATAGACATTTAAATCACCTCGTTAACTCCCTAGTTCCTTTATCTATACTTGGTAGATAAAATTCCCCTTCATATCCCATCTTTTTTTTGTATGTATAAGCCACATTATGTATAAAATTATCAACTTCAACTTCATCTACAAGAGCTATAGCACATCCTCCAAAGCCTGCTCCTGTCATCCTTGCACCTACACATCCCTTCTCCTTTAATGCTCCTTCCACCATAGTATCTAATTCAATTCCTGTAACTTCATATAGATTTTTCAAAGATTCATGAGACTCTTTAAACAGCTGTCCTAATCCTTCAATGTCTCCTTTTTCCAAACATTTACAAGCATTTAAAACTCTTTGATTCTCATACACCACATGATATACCCTTTTTTTAATATTTTTTTCAGTTAAATATTTTTCTACACATTCAAGTTCTTCTACTGAGAGTTCACACAGATAATCCATATCTTTATATCTTTTTAAAATATTTAAAGCTTCCTCACACTCCCTTCTTCTTTCATTATACTTAGATTCATCTAGTTTCCTTCTTTTGTTGGTATTCATTACAACTAATTTATAATTTCTCATATCTATATCTATATATCTATATTTAATATTATTACAATCTAATAATATAGCACAATCTTCTTTCCCCATAGCCACAGCAAATTGATCCATTATGCCACATTTTACCCCAATAAAATTATTTTCTGCTTCTTGAGATATTTTTACTAAATTTAGTTTAGATATTTCACCATTATTAAATAAATTGTTAACCATTTCAGCTATTAATAATTCCAATGAAGCAGAAGATGAAAGTCCTGCTCCATTGGGAATATTTCCCCATACCAGTATATCCATACCTGAAACATTATAGTTTTTTTGTTTCATGAAATAAATAACTCCTTTAGGATAATTAGCCCAATCATGTGCCTTTTCATATTTTAAATCATCAAGTTCTACTTCAACTTTTAGATCAAAATTTCCAGAAGCAAGTCTTATTTTATTGTCACTTCTAGCTCTAACACAGCCATAAGTTCCCAAATTAAGAGCACAGGGTAAAACATATCCTCCATTATAATCAATATGTTCACCAATTAAATTGACCCTGCTGGGAGAAAAAAATGTTTTAACTTCTTCTTTGCCATAAATATTATGAAATTTTCTTTTTAAATTGGTTAAACTCATACATACATTCTCCTCTAATTATTCTAAATTGTTTTTTAAAAACTTTCTATAGGCTTTTCTAAGCTCAACAGCAGTATCCTCTACACTCCTCGGATTACAATTAGCCCAAGCACCTGTTTCTGATGATGCATTATATTTTATTTTATCTTCTGACCTTAATGGAGTATAAAACTCCACATGAAAATGAAAATACTCATCATAATTTCTATATTCTGGAGAATTTACAGGTGCCTGATGTATAGCCATCATATATGGGAATACCCTATCAAATAAAGCATCAAAAGTACCTGTTACAGCCTTTAAAATTTTAGCAAAATTATCTTTTTCCCTTTCAGTAAAATCAATCATTCTACTTCTATGAATTTTAGAAACTATAAATACTCCAAACGGATATCCAGTAAAAAATGGAAGATAACACAAAAAATCTTCATTCTCCATAATTATTCTTTTCTTAAAATCTTTTTCTTCAGTATTCATTCTGCATATTAAACATTCTTTATTATCCCTATAATATTCCCTACAGGAATTTAACTCCACTTGTAATTTTAAAGGCATAAATGAGTATCCATATATTTGCCCATGAGGATGGGGCATACTAACCCCTACCTCTCTTCCTCTATTTTCAAATATAAATATATATTTAATTTTTTTATCCTTAGAAAGCTCTATATACCTTTCACACCATAAATCAACAAGTTTTCTTAGATGGTCCAAATCCAGCTCCCAAAGTAATGCATCATGTTTGGGTGAATATAATATAACCTCACACTTACCATAAGCAGATTTAGTTTTGTAAAAATCACTTCCTACATCATCTGGCTCTGGAGGTTCCTGACAAAGGGTAGGAAAATCATTATCGTATTTATAAACATCATAATCCTTAGGCACTTTCCCTGAACCAGGACAAAACGGACACCAATTTTTAGGCATTTCAGGTCTATTCTGTCTATGAGATGCCACCATGGTCCAATCCTTTAATAATGGATTCCATCTTAATTCTGTCATATAATCAATCCTCCAATATATTTAAGTATAGTACTCTGCCAATACTAAAAAAACTCCCGCTGTCATAGTAAACGCTCCTTCCTCAAGAGCTTCGCCCGTAGTAGGATTATAATTTTCATTCATACCTTCATTAGAAGTCATCCTACAAAATTTTTGTGCAATTTCTTTAGCAAATTTCACTTCCCCCATATTATACAATCCATCTACAATTAACATAGTAGTAGGTGCCCAAATAGGTCCTCGCCAATAACCATCTTCTTCATAAAGTGGACTATCCAATCTTTCAGTTGCCAATCCATATTTAGTATAAAATTTTCCTTCTTCCTTTAAATCTTCTACTAAATTCTTAGCTATATGATATGGCAATCTTTTGCCAAGAACTATTGGCATATAAAGAAGTAAACTATTGGATTCAATTACTTCATGACTTCCTACAAGTCTTGCTACAAATTTTTCTCCATCATAAAAATAGTCAATTAATTTTTGTTTTAGCTCACAAGCTCTATTTTCCCAATATAAAGATTCATCATGTTTGCCAATGATCTCGGATAGTCTAGATAATACCTCTATTTGAATAATCAAATAGCTTAATAAATCTGGGCTTTTAATAGGGGGCCTTGTATCAAAAACTGTACTATTATCCCAGCCACAGTCATTTCCATGATTATATGCGGGTATCCCGTCTTTATCATAATCACGATATTTAAACCACCAATTAGTCCATTTAACCAATGGATTATACAGCTCTTCAGCCTTCTCTTTTGTAATAAAATCATTTCTGTCCATCATCCAACCAATAGCCCAACCGTGAATAGGAGGCTTAGTACAATTCCAACCTGCAAATACATCATTCATGTAATCAGCAATAAGCCCACTCTCATCTTGATTGTCAAAAAATATCATTATCTGATCCCAAGCCAACTCAGGATACCTATCTACAAGAGCCATTGCATTAAAACAATTATCCCAGCTCCATATATTTGCCATATAATTTTTGGACATATATATAACTGGTCTAGTGAGTATACCCTTTGGATTTACAACACATGACCAAGTAAAATATCCTGCAGATTGTCTGCCTTTTTCTATTTCATCTGGAACCTTTGGTATGCTTTTAATCCAAGCGTCATAGCTTTTATTTATTCTTTTATGGTAGTTCTCAAAACTATCATATTGTTTTTTTTGCCATACTTTATCATAAGATTCAATAACAGCATAAAATTTATTTTCTTCATTCATTGTAAAATCAACAATTATATATTCTGATTTAACCCTATGCCAAGGAGCATCAACCTTAAGTCCTCCTTCTATAGAAGTTAACAATAATTTAGTCTTCTCTTTATAGCTATTAACTTCCCACTCGTTTTTACTTAATGGTATAGCATTATCATAAGCCTTTGTACTCATAGTCAATCTTAAACCTATACTTACGCCTTGAATGCAAATAATATCTTCTTCACCTATGCAAAACTCAACAAATCCCTTTGAGTTTTGTAATCTTAAAATAGTAGGAGAAGCTATAGCTTCAAAATCCACTAATTCTCCATCAGCCAATAGATCTATTTTAAACAAAGAGCTTATAGATTCGTCCCCTCCTTGTACATTTCTTATATACAATCCTTCTTTAATTCCTACTACATCTTTAATATATGAAATCACAAGAGTTGAACCATAAGAACAAAAAGGTACTTCTTTTATATTAAATCTCATAACTCCACCTGCCTATTCTATTTTTTCAATACTCAAATCTAATGGTGAAACCTCCTCCTCAGAGTAGGGTTTTAATCTTATGTTAAATTCAAATTCCCTTGGTATAAGTCTATGCTCAGGCAATGGTTCTGGCCCACAACTATTACTTCCAAGCCCATGATGAGCATAATCAACATTTAATGTAATAAAATCCCTTTTAACCAAATCTGACAAATGTTTTGCTTTCTCTATGTCTTCTATAGAATAATAATGGGCGCTAAAATTAAACTTATCTTCAGCAACGGCTAAAATACCCAAACCCCTATTATCATTAAAGGAAACCCACTTTACATCTGTTCTATTTCCATTTTCCTGAGGAAATACATATGGTGTATAAAGCTCATCCACTGTAAGCTCATACAATCCAAAGGGATTTGCTTCTTTACTATCTATATAAGATTCATCAGGGCCCCTTCCATACCACTTTACTCTGAACATATTAACAGGCAACTCCATCCTCAAACCTATCCTTGGAAAACTCTCAGGTAATTTCCCTTTAGGATTTCCCTTGGTTGAAATCTGCATATCTCCACTACCATATATGCTATAGATATACTCACACTCCATACCCCAATCTCCATTAGGAGGAGAGATAAAAGTATCTGCCTTCACTATTACTAACTTATCATCGAATATTGTTTCAACATTATCTATTCTATGATGTAGTAAATGTATATCTTTTTTCTTCCATTCCTTTACCACGTACATATCATTATCTATGGGAGCTCTCCAAAAATTTAATTTAGGACCCTTCCTAATAATATTCATTCCTTCATAGCTCCATTTACAAATTTGAGCTTTTATTTTATCAAACAATACATGAAAATTATAACCTTCAATATATATGTACTTTTCATCCTCTTTCACAGTTAAATTAGGCATATTTTCTTT
>FZPS01000185.1_pt183 | contig 12686 bp, 9 predicted proteins | sample 1817821 | NCBI WGS metagenome assembly FZPS01 (sample SAMEA104158645, study PRJEB21678) | metagenome | place: Germany | collected 2015-04-21 | reverse complement strand
AAGCAAAGCAGGTGCTTGAATAAATCAAACTTGATGTGCTAGAATGCAATCTTGTGTTTTTCTATATTATTAACATCATTAATGTTATATAAGTAGTAATGCTTTTTATTTTTTTTGTCTTGTAAATTTTTGAAATCATGTCTTAAAGTTTTATTTATTTAATATGTTTAACGTAAAAAAAATATTTTTGTTTTGATTTTAACAAAATAAAAACAAGTATTAAATATTTTTATAGCGTTAATGTTTGATTACCTGAATATTCCCAATATTCAAAATTATTTTCTTCGATTGCAGGAAAGTTCATTTTAAATCCGTCTTTAAATATTTCAGGAAGTCTATTAAATGCTGTAGTTGCTGTAATTCCAGTAGGCGAAATAGCTTGTTTGTTGAAATAACAGCATCTTTTTATAGTTTTTAAATTTGTTAATTCTATAAATTGGGGAACAGCCAACAAAGTAATTAATTATTCATAAAGTTGCTTTTTTGCTTCTTTTCTATGTCCCTTAATATTTGGGCTGTCCTTTATCTCTCCAAGGATTAAATTATTTCCATTATCACATACAATTATATCACATCTTTTTCTGCTTCTTTGAAAAGAATTAGGTAAACTTGTTACAAATTTTTCATACTTAGCAACTGTAACTGTCGCAGATTTTGGATTGGAAAATCTTGCCATACCTGCTCCAATTTTGGTATGCAACACAATATCTTTTATAAGAGCATTATCTTCAATTTCGAAATATGGCTTGTTTGTTTGGATTGTCAAATTTGGTTCATCGCAAACAGAAAGATCATAATAAGCTGTAAAATCATTCTTCAATAAGTCTTCCATCTTTGTCTAATTGATTGTATTTGTCATAAATGTTATTGATTGTATCCGATAAAGCATTTGTGTTTATAATTCTTTGATTTTTAGCTACTAAATCTTCAATTTCCCCTTCTTCTACTAGGTAAACCGCAATCTTTTCGAACTCAATTTTTGCTCCATCAATTAATTTATTACAGTCATGTGCTTTGATTAGTAAATTTAAATGATTAATAATATATGGACTGTGAGTTGAGAACATTAAATCAATTGTGTTTTTGTTTGACACAAAGCATTTAGAAATCAAATCATTTATTAATTCACATTGAGCATCTGGATATAGGCTTAATTCAGGTTCTTCGATATGGATAAATAATTTCTTTTTTATTTCTCCAAGATTTTTAACAGGTTTGAAATCTCTCAAACTGTCTGTTTTGGAAAGAAAGTTTAATAATGTTCTGTTGAAAGCTTCTTCAAAATCAAAATACTTTGAAAAGTGTTCAGCTATTAAACTAACTGGAATAGCATTTTGAGTTCCTGAAGAACTGTTTTTAAGTGTTAGTTTGTATTCTTTGTCAGGGTCTTGAATGTAGTATTTTTTAATAGACTGCTCTTTTTCAACAGACAGTTTTAAGTTTAAATAATTAATATCAAGGTCTTTAATATTTTCAGAAGCCAAATCGAAGTCATTATATACCTCATGAAAGTAAAAACCTAAATATCCACCGCTAAGAGAAGCACCTCTCTCAGACCAAAGTGGAATAATATTTCTTGTTTCAGAAATGAAACTTATTTTATTGTAACATAAATCTTGAGTTTCAATCAAATTTTTATCACTTGTTCCTGTAAGTTCGTTTTGTACAAAATGAAGAGTATATTTTCTATTGTCAGAAAACTCAACCGTATAGATAATCTCAGTATCATTTTTTAGGTATTCCTCAAAACCGCAATTTTTAAAATATGCGTTTATATTAAAGTTAAAAAGGCTTTTTGAAACATTGCTTGTTTTTAGGTAAGAGTGAATATTGTGCATTTTGTAAAGCCATCTAAACAATGCTACAACTTTCATTAATGTGCTTTTACCACTTCCTGATTCACCTATTAAAACTGTTAGTGGTTTGATGTCATCAATAAAAATGTCTTTTATTGGACCTAAGTTTTTTATATGTATTGATTCTTTCATTTTTATTTAATATTGCGTATTTATAATTTGTCACTATGAAACTAACATAACAAAGCTGTTATATAGTGTTTAATTAGTGGCAAATATATTTTATAAAAATATAAACTAGATTACGTAGTTCAAAGACGATTTTTTAAATTTATACAAAAGCCATATTGTTGTTTACAAACAGCGATTTATATGGGTGTAAAAGATTGTTTTTGCTAAGATGTTAAATCTTGTATTATGAAAGTAATTTTTCATTAAAATACTTGTTTTATACTCTAAAACATTTTAAAATATATTTTATAACATTTTAAAAACTTATTGCTAGAAGTAATTTTGCAAAATATAATTTTATTGATTTAATGGATATACTTTTTGCTCCATATTTTGCTTTATTTTTAATAATTATCTTAGGTCTTTTAATTGGTAGAATAAAGATAAGAGGCATTAGTTTGGACATTTCTGCAGTATTGTTTGTTGCTATGGCTTATGGTTATTTTGGATTGGAAATGCCTGCAGATTTAAAAAATATTGGCTTAGTACTTTTTATTTTTACTATAGGATTTCAATCTGGTCCTGCATTTTTTGAGACTTTTAAAAAAGAAGGGAAAAAATTAGTAATATTAACTATACTCATTGTTGTCTCTAGTGCTGCTGTAGCTTTAACTTGTGGAATGTTACTTGGCTATAGCCCAGCTTTAACTGGCGGTTTGTTTACAGGTGGAATTACTAGCACACCCGGACTTGCTACTATAACAGAGTTGTCGAATTCGGGCGAGGCAACTATAGGTTATGGTATTGCTTATCCATTTGGGGTTGTTGGTGTTGTGCTTTTTGTAAAACTTTTTCCTCGTTTATTTAAAATGGATATTAAAAAAGCTGAAGAAAAAGATGAAGCCGAAAATTTAGAAAAATATCCTAAAGTTATTAGTAGAAATTTTATTGTAGAAAATCCTGAAGTTATTGGTAAACAAATATCAGAACTAAATATAAGGGAAAATACAGGTGTAGATATTTCTAGAATTTTTCAAGGCGGAATGGCTTTTACACCAAACCCGCAAACAATCTTATTTAGTGGCTCTATAATAAAAGCTGTTGGCACCGAAGCTGATTTGTTAAAGGTACAAAATTTAATCGGCACACCAACAGATGTAGAAATTGTGTTAAATGAAAATTATGATATTAAATTTGTTGTTGTAACTAATAAAAAAGTATTAGGTAAAACTACTAGAGAGCTTGGTTTGCAAAGTAAATACAATGTTGTAGTTACAAGAATAAGACGTAGCGGAGTTGATTTTTCTGTTAGTTCAAATTTAAAACTACAATTTGGTGATAAAATTAAAATTGCTGGAATAAAAGAAGATGTAAATAAAGTAGTTGAATTTTTAGGAAACGAGGCTAGTAAGGTTCATGAAGCCAACTATTTGCCAGTAGCTGTAGGTATAGTTTTAGGAGTTTTACTTGGACAAATAAGTATAAAAATAGGAAAATTTGACTTTTCTTTAGGTTTAACAGGTGGAGTAATTATAGTAGCAATAATTTTATCACGTATTAGAAAAATCGGACCAGTAGTTTTTTCGCTAACAACAGTAGCTTCACAGATTTTACGACAAATTGGTCTATTATTATTTTTGATTGGCGTAGGAACAGAAGCTGGTTCAAGTATTGTGCCAATGTTAAAAACTAGTGGAGTTAGTTTGTTTTTATCGGGCGTTTTAATTACCATGGTACCAATGATTTTAGCTGTTATTTTAGGAAAATATATTTTAAAAATTGATGTTTTACAACTTTTAGGCGGAATACCAGGCGGTATGACAAGTACTCCAGGATTGGCAGCTGCAAGCTCTATGACAAAAACAAATGCTCCAGGTATTGCTTATGCAACCATTTATCCTATAGGTATGATTATGGTAATAATTTGTGTTCAAATAATGTTTTGGATAATGGCTTAGTTTGGAAGTTTAATTTTATTAATATCATCAATCCATTTGCGTTTTTCTTTATTAAACCTTTCCATGTGAATAGAATCAACAGGTTCTGCTGGTGGTGGTTCAAATTTAAGTGGGTCTATTTTTTTGCCATTTTCATGAATTTCATAATGCAAGTGAGGACCAGTTGACCAGCCCGTGCTTCCTACATAACCAATAATATCTCCTTGATTTACTCTATCTCCAACCTGATATTCTCCAAATCTCGAAAAGTGCATATATACAGTTGAATAAACGCTATTATGGCGAATTTTAACATAATTACCTGCACCAGTTCCATAAGTACGAATAACTATTGTTCCATCAGAAGCAGCATAAACAGGAGTTCCTGTAGGTGCAGAAAAATCAACAGCTAAGTGTGGCGTAACAACATGATGAATTGGATGCATACGTGCATGAGAATAACGCGAACCTATATGAGTATATTCTAATGGTGCTGGCATAAAAGTCTTTCGCATACTATTACCAAGTGTATCATAAAAACAAAGAACAGAGTCTTCCACAAAAGGTATAGCCCAAAGTTCTTTTCCACCGTGATGAAAAACACCAGCTTTAATTTCTCCTAAGCCAACTCTTTCATTATCAACAAAATATTCGTCATAAATAACTTTGAACCAGTCTTGTTTTTGAAGCGAATAAAAATCAACTGTCCAAGCAAAAGTTTGAGACAAAGCCAAAGCAATATCCCAATTATAACCATTGTCAATCATTGTTTGCCAAAGCGAATATTCAATAATGCCTGAGGCAGTGTTAGTTATTGTGTCGATTTGTTTTAATGCTCTTTTAATATAAACAGTATCAGGATTGCGAAAATCATAAAGTGTATATTTCATTTTAGAATTTTCATAAACAAAAATTTTAGCCTGTGGAACATCATCAATTATGGTGTCGTAAAAAATTGTGTATAAATTTCCAACTGTTATTAGCGTTGTCCTAAAAGTGTCGCATGACATTTCTACAACTTTGTGTATTTGTTGAGAACTAATTCCATATTTACTTAAAATTCCACCTATATAATCGCCTTGACGAACAGTATCTTCAATAAGTTCCCAACCTGTTAGCGGAATTCCAAATTTTTCTGGAATAACTTCTTCTTGAACTTCTTCTGTAATAGGAGTTTCTTGTTTTTTAGGTTTAAAAATAAAGAATAAAACAACTGCTACAATTAGTAGAAAAATTATTAAAATTATTAAAAATCGTTTCTTCGTCATAACTTAAATTTTTTTTCAATAGTTTGTCTAATCAAATCTAAAAATTTATCTTCCCAAACATTTACCGAATATTTTTCTTCAATGGTTTTGCGTCCATTTTTCCCAATTTCTTTGCGTAGCTCAGGGTTTTCTATGAGTTTTGATAAAATTTCAAACCATTGTTCGTCATCATCTGCTAAAAAACCATTAACTCCATGTTCAATTATTTCGGTATTTACACCAACTGGCGACATAACAGCTGGAATTTCTAAACTTAAATATTGTAAACCTTTAAAACCACATTTGCCATTACTCCATTTATCATTTGGTAGTGGCATTATTCCTATGTCAAATTCGCACAAATCATCAATTTCTGTTTCTTTATTCCATTGTGTTAATTTTACGTCAATATCTTTATCCCAAGTTTTTGTGTTTGCAATTACTTTAAAATATACTTTCTCTTTGTATTTTTCTTTTATTCTTTTTAATACAGGAATGGCTGTGTAAAAGTGTTTTAAAGTTGTAGTAGTGCCTGTCCAGCCTATGCAAACTGCAGATTTTTTGATTTGGCTTTTTGAAAAATTGTGGTAGTCAATATTTAAGATTGTTGGTAAAATAAAAACATTTGAGTTGTACTGTTTTGCATAATCTGCCAAAAATTTATTTCCTACTAATACAAGTGTAGATAATCCGCATATTTTAGCAGTTTTTTCGGATCGTTTTAGCCAAGCCAAATTTTTGTTTCCATCGCTTGTGTCGTTTAACCAAATGGAATCATCAAAATCAAAAATTATTGGAACTTTTGTTTTTGCAAGTTTTTTCTCGAAATATGTTGTGCCAAGCATAAAGGCTTCGCGATATATAAATATTAGATCGCAATCTTTTGCAATTCTAACATCTCTTAAACGATGAAAAAAACTTTTTATAAGTATTCTAAGTTTAGCAAAATATTTACCTTTTGAATAAAAAAGCTCATCATCTTTTTTACTGATAATATTAGAGAAAATAACTTCATAGCCATTTTGCTCCAAAGCAGGGATAAAGTGTTCAAGTCTAAATCTTTGCCCTGGCGACCTGTCTTTGCGATGCTGAACTATGGCTAAAATCTTTTTCATTTTTGACTTAAACTTTTGTAAATATTATAATATCTATCAACTCCCATTTGCAAAGAAAACAATTTTTTTGAAACTTCTCTTAGTTCACTTTTGTCTAGATTAAAATTTTTGTCTAATTTATCAATAGTGTTTTTATATTCTTGTTCATTAAATTCAGATACTACAAGCCCTATATTGTTGTTGCTAAAAATTTCATCAATATCGCCTACGTTTGAATTGCAAACAATAGGAATTCCCATGCCTAATATTTCGGCTAATTTAGTTGGTGAAGATGCTTTTTTAGAAAAAACAGGTTTTATGAAAAATATTGACATTGTTGACAAACTTAAAAATTCAGGAACTTGGTTTCTATCAGCAGATTTAATGATAATATCATTTTCGTTAATATTCTTTTCCTTGGCGTTTGCTAAAATATTTACAGGATTATCGTTTGTTATAAAGAAAAATTTAGAGTTTGAATATTTTTGTTTTAAAACTTTGAAAAAACCCAACATTTCATCTAGCATATACCAAGTTCCGATAGAGCCTAAGTAGGATAAAACAAAATCATCTTTAGAAATATTTAGTTTAGTTCTTAATTCATTTGTTTTTTCTGTCGAAATTTTGTTGTAATCAAAATGTTCTATATCTGCACAGCAAGGAATAACTTCTATAGGTATATTTTCAAAATCATTTTTTTGATGAATAATTTTTTTGCCAGCATTTGTTAAACTAATTGTATAATCAGCATTTTGTAAAAATATTTTTTCTTTTCTTTTAAAAAAGTCATATACAAGTTTAAAAATTGGATTTTTAATATTCCACAAATTGCCGTCAACTCTTTCGTCAGCATAAAAGCCACGCATATCAAATAAAAACTTAGTTCCGAATTTTTTCTTTAAGCTTAAACCAACAAAAGCAGAAATATAAGAACGACAATGAACTATTTTGAAATTATATTTTTTATGAAGTTTTTTTGCAAGTTTTTTTAATGCATGAATATCTTTTAAAGTCGAAACTATTGGTGGATTTTTTGTATAATTAATATGGTGCCAAAAAATATTAGACTCAGTAAGTATTTTTGAAATTAATTCGTTTTTCTTTTGAAAATTTACTTGTTTTTCAGCCGACAATATATGTATTTCAAATCCTTTGTTTGAAAGTTCTTTTAGGTATGGAATAACTTGAGATTGCCCCAAGGCATCTGTCATACCGTCATAAGAAATATATAAAACCTTATTATTAGAAATATCTATATCTATAATCTTCTATTTTAGCTTTTTGAATTAATGCTTCAAGTATGTAATCAGTTTGTTGATCTTGACTGTATAATCTTGACATGAAATTAATCATAGCTTGGTTTTGTTCATCAGAAAAATCTGTTTTTGAAGGTGCAGTTGTTTTGTTTACTACTTTAACAATAAACACACCATTATTACCTTTAAATGGTTTAGAAAGAACATTTGTGTCTAATACTGAAGCAACAGCATTTACATTTGGTTCAAATCCAAGACTTGGGATATAACCAGCACCAAAACTTACTGCATTAGCAGAAGCTACTTCTATTCCGTATTTTTCTGCTATGCTATTCAAATCCATTTTGTTAGATAAATCTTTTTCTAAGTCAGCCAAATATTTTTCAGCTTTTTTATTATCAATAACTTTTGGTTCAATTCTTTCTTTAACTAAATCAAATGGCATAGGTCCTACTTCGTAAATACCTTTAAGTTTTGCAATAATAAATTTATCTGTAAAATTGTAAACTACAGAAACATCACCTTCTTTAGTTTTGTCGTCAAACGCCCAGCGAACAAGTTCTCTAGCACCTTCTGTTTGTCCAATTTTATCATCTAAATCTCTAAGTCTAGCTGTGTAATTTACTAGTTGTTCTTTTCTAATAGCTTCGTCAAATTGTTTGCCTGTAGTGTTTTCAGAAGCAAAGTGAGAAGCTTCAGTAAAGTAATTATTTACAGTAAGTTCAGAAAATTTAACTTCTTCATAAACAGAAGTTAGAGAAACACGTTTCTTAGGACTTGTTTGGTCTGTTATTTTAATAATATGAACACCAAAGTCTGTTTTTACAGTTAACAAATCTCCAGTTTTTCCATAAAAACAAGCATCGTTAAATTCTGGAACCATCATACCATAAGTAAACCAATCTAAATCTCCGCCTCTTTCTGCTGTGTCATCTTCAGAGTTTGTCATAGCAATAAGCTCAAATTCTGTTCCTGCTTTGATAAGAGCTAAAAGAGAATCTGCTTTTGCTTGGCAATCTTCCCAAGTGAAGTTTTCGTTAGGTTTAATTAAAATATGACTAGCTCTAACAGAATCGGGAACATAATTGATTTCTGATAATTCAGAGAAAAAATATGATCCATTGTTGAAAAGTATTTGAGATAGGTATCCTACTTCTTCATTAAAAAAGTTTTCTGGTAATCCCATTTGTAACAAATCCATTTCCGACAAGTTTTTTTCAGAAACTGTTGGAACTAAACCACCACTAATATGTCTGTCATATTTTGATTTAATTTTTTCAACAGCTTGTAAACTATCTTCTGCTGATGGAATTATATTATAAACAACATAGTCAACTTCTCTATATCTTTTTTTATTCATGAACATATGTTGGTGTTCGTTATAATAAGCTTTTAAGTCTTCTTCAGAAAATTTAACACTCTCATTATCAATGTTTTTGTAAGCTAGCATAATAAATTCTATATCATAAGAATTATTATTTTCCAAATATTCTAATTCTGCGAATTTAGATGGTTGATAAAAGCCCTTAGCAACCATGTTAGCATATTTTAGTTTCAATATTTGAGGTGTTATTAATTGAAAATATTCTGGTGGAGCACTTTCGCCATTATACAATTCGTAAAACTCATCAACACTTAATGCTAATCCAATTTCTTCAAAATATTTGCTCATCAAATGTTTTTGCAAAATTTCTTCCCACACTAAATTTCTAAGTTGGTCTTGTTCTATACGTTGTCCTTGCATAGCAAAAAAGTTATTCCACTTGTATTCAATATCATTATACTCTGGAAATTCAACTTTTTTCCCATTTATTTTTGCTAAAGACATGTCGCTTTTGTTAAACCATCTTATTATTGTATCTTGATCAATAACAAATAGGAATAAGGCAACGCCAACGAAAATTATTATTGCTACTCCTGCTCTATTTCTAATCTTTTGTAATACTGCCATTACTTTAAATTTTAATAAATGTTATAAACTATAATCTTAAAATATTTTCGGTTGCGAATATAATAAAATATTATTGTATAAAAACAATGAAATAAAAATAATTACGCACAATTGTCTAAAATTTTAATAAAACTGACATTCTGAAATATAAAAAAACGAAACAGTCTCATTGTGTTTAAGGCTTTTGACCTGAAAAACTAATAAGACTGTTTCAAATCATTAAAAACAATAAATAAAATAGAAAATTATTTTCTTACATATATGATTCTAATGGTTCACATGTGCAAACAAGATTTCTATCTCCATATCCGCTATCAATTTTTCCGACATAGGGCCAGAATTTATTTTCTTTAATCCAAGCTAATGGGAAAGCAGCTTGTTCGCGTGAATATTTGTGATTCCATTCGCTTGCAGTGCATTCAACTTGAGTATGTGGTGCATTTTTCAATGGATTATCATCTTTGTCAAATTCGCCGTTTTTAATTGCTTCGCATTCCATTTTAATAGCTTTCATAGCTTCGATAAATCTATCTAATTCTTGTTTTGATTCACTTTCGGTTGGTTCAACCATTAAGGTTTCGTGAACAGGGAAAGATAGAGTAGGAGCATGGAAGCCATAATCCATTAGTCTGCGAGCAATATCTCCAGCTTCAACGCCATAATTTTCGCGGAATTTTCTTAAATCTAAAATCATTTCGTGAGCGCAACGACCAGTTTCTCCAGTGTAAACAACATCGTAATAATCTTTTAGTTCGTTAGCGATATAATTTGCATTTAAGATTGCGATTTTTGTAGCTTCAGTTAATCCTTCTTCGCCCATCATTTTTATATAAGCAAAAGTAATTGGCAGAACATAAACCGAACCATAAGGTGCAGCAGCAACTGCTTTAATTGCATTTTCTCCTCCAGTTTTTACCATAGTATGACCAGGTAAGAATTGTGCTAAATGTTTTGCTACAGAAATACTTCCAATTCCAGGTCCGCCACCACCGTGAGGACTAGCAAAAGTTTTGTGTAAATTTAAGTGGCAAACGTCAGCTCCGATAAATCCTGGGTTGGTTATGCCTACTTGAGCATTCATATTTGCACCGTCCATGTAAACTTGACCACCATTTTCGTGAATGATATTTATCATTTCTTTTATTTTTGACTCATAAACACCATGAGTTGATGGGTAAGTAATCATTACAGCACTCAAATTGTCTTTATGTTCTACAGCTTTTGCACGTAAATCATCAACATCAACATTACCTTTTTCGTCGCATTTTACAACAACAACTTGCATTCCTGCCATAACTGCCGATGCTGGGTTTGTCCCGTGTGCTGAAGAAGGAATTAAGCAAATATTTCTATGTCCTTCGTTTCTTGATTTATGATATTCACGTATTACCATTAAACCAGAATGTTCGCCACTTGCACCAGAATTTGGTTGAATCGAAGTAGCCGCAAAACCTGTTATTATGCTTAAATCTTTTTCCATTTCAGCAACTAATTCTTTGTAGCCAAGTGCTTGATCTTCTGGCACAAAAGGATGAATGTTGCTTAATTCTGACCAACTCAAAGGAAGCATAGAACTAGCAGAATTTAATTTCATTGTACAAGAACCCAAAGCAATCATTGAACGGTTAAGTGCTATATCACGATTTTCTAGTCTTTTGATATAACGCATCATTTCGCTTTCGCTGTTGTATGAGTTGTAGATTTTGTGTTGGAAAATATTGTCTTCACGTTTGAATTTTAATTCAAAACCTTTAAAATCTTCAATTTTTTCAACTGGGCGGTAATCTTTTTTATTAGCTGTTGCAAAAATTCTTAGAATTGTATTGATTTCTTCAACAGAAATTAATTCGTCAGTAGAAATTCCAACATATTTTTCGCAACAATATCTAAAGTTCATTTTGTTTTTTAAAGCAATAGCTTGAATATCTTTAGATTTTAAACCTTCAGGAATTTCAACAAAAATGGTGTCGAAAAATTCTTTATGTTTTAACTTATAACCTAATTTTTCGAGTTCAATAGCTAAAAATCTAGCAGCTTTATTTATGTTGTTAGCAATTCTTTTCATTCCTTCTGCCCCATGATAAACAACATACATTCCAGCCATTGTAGCTAATAGAGCTTGAGCAGTACAAATATTTGAAGTTGCTTTTTCGCGTTTTATATGTTGTTCACGAGTTTGTAAAGCCATTCTTAATGCTTGATTTCCGTGTTTATCAATGCTAATTCCAATAATTCTACCTGGCATGCTACGTTTGTATTTTTCGCGAGTAGAAAGGAAACCTGCATGAGGTCCGCCATATCCCATAGGAATACCGAAGCGTTGAGTTGAACCAACAGCAATATCAGCTCCCCAAGAAGCAGGCGATTTTAAAAGTACCAAAGCCATTACGTCAACAGCTGCACAAACTAGTATTTCTGATTCGTGAGCTTTGTTAGTAAATTCTGTATAATCGTTAATTTTTCCATCTGATGCAGGGTATTGAACTATTGCACCAAAGGTTTTGTTACAAAGATTAGCTTCTTTGAAATTTCCAACAACAACTTCTACGCCAATAGGTTCGGCTCTTAATTTAATAACATCTAAAGTTTGTGGAAAAATATTTTCGTCAACAAATAAAACATTTTTATTGTCTTTTACTGCTTGACGTGAGCGATTTTCTAACATCATGCTCATTGCTTCTGCAGCAGCAGTAGCTTCGTCTAAAAGCGAAGAGTTTGTAACTTCTAAACCTGTAAGTTCTGTCAAAACAGTTTGGAAATTTAATAATGCCTCTAAACGACCTTGAGAAATTTCTGCTTGATAAGGAGTGTAAGAAGTGTACCATCCTGGATTTTCGAAAATATTTCTTAAAATTACAGAAGGAGTAGCAGTTCCATAATAACCCATACCAATAAATGATCTGTAAATCTTGTTTTTAGAAGCAATTTCTTTAATTTTATTCAAATATTCATACTCGGTTAAAGCTGGATCTAAGGCAAGTTTTTTAGGCAAACGAATATCTTTTGGAACAACTTCATCAATTAATTGGTCTAAAGATGAAACACCAACTTTTTTCAACATCTCTTGATATTCGCTTTCGCGTGGTCCTAGATGGCGAGAAACAAATTTTTCTTTTATCATTTTATTATAATTTTATATTGTTACTAAGTTTAAATTTTAATTAAGGCAAAATTAAAAATAATTTCCGAAAAAACTAAATCAACTTGCGTGTTTTATAATATAATTTGCTTAGT
>FZPS01000063.1_pt374 | contig 12687 bp, 12 predicted proteins | sample 1817821 | NCBI WGS metagenome assembly FZPS01 (sample SAMEA104158645, study PRJEB21678) | metagenome | place: Germany | collected 2015-04-21 | reverse complement strand
CTATAATATTAAAACAGTCTTTATAATATATGGAATGGGCTTGGGTTATCATATAATGGAGCTTATGAAATATTTACATAAAGATAATCCCTTGATTATTATTGAGCCTGATGAAGAAATTTTTTGTAAGTCATTTTCTATACTTGATTGGACAAAGATACTTAATAGAGACAAGACTTGTTTTTTTACTGGAACAGATAGAAAGGCATTTAATATTGTCTTAGGAGAATTTATTGATATCTCAAATGCAGATAATATCCAATTTTTATGTTTCTCGCAATATGACAGGCTATATCCTGAATTCTTAAATATTGTTGTTGAAGAAATCAATAATTATATTTCACTTTTTACGATTTCAAAAAATACTAGAAAACATTTTTGGGATAAATATAATGAAAACTTTTTTAACAATTTATCAAGTATTTTGATGAATTATTCTATTAATGATTTAAAGGGAAGTTTTAAGAATGTACCTGCTTTTATAGTGTCGGCAGGGCCCTCGTTAGATAAAAATATTAAGGAATTAAGAAATGTAAAAGATAAAGGAATAATTTTTTCTGGTGGTAGAACCTTAGGGGCTTTAATAAAAAATAATATTACACCTAATTTTGTTGTATCAATGGATCCAGGAATAGAGGCTTATAATGTTTTGCAAGAACATGCAAATCATAATATAGCTCTTATAAGCACAATAGTTTCAAATGATATGGTTATACAAGAACATCAAGGAAATCAATTTTATATTTCCAACAGTGAATATATGGAACTTATTAATTATTTTACAAAAAAGGATATGGACATTTTACCTTTAGGTGCTTCTGTAGCTAATGCTTCTGCAGCAATAGCAGCTTATTTAGGCTGTAACCCTATTGTATTTGTGGGACAAGACCTTGCTTATACTGATGGTAAGTATCATGCCCATAGCTGTAAAGATGAAGAAGAAAATTACGAAGATGAAAAGTTTGAAGTAGAAGGAATAAAGGGTGGCAAGGTATGGACAAATAGCGTTTGGTATACTTTTTTGATGTGGATGGAAAAGTTTATACATCATTCTTTTGATAAACTTTTTATTGATGCTACTGAGGGTGGGGCAAAAATAAATGGTACAAAGGTATTAACGTTAAAAGAATGCATAGAAAATTACTGTAAAAAAGCCTATGATTTAGACAAAGAATTAAAAGAGATAATAAAAAACAATAAAAAAGAATATAAAGAAGAAGAATATAAATTGTTATTGAGAAATTTAAAAGTTAGTTTAGATAAAGTTTCTATAATTGTTAAAAAGGCCTTAAGTCACTTAGAAAAGATAAATAATTCTTTTGATGAAGGAAATATAACTGAGGAATCTATTCAAAAACTTCATATTTTTGAAGGACAAATCTATGAAATAATAAAACATAATCCTGGAGTAAAAGATATTTTAATGCGGATTTTTGAAGATGTTAATTCAAATAAAGAATTTATTGAAAGGATAAATGAAACAGATCAAGAAAAAACCCATCGGATAATAAATAGAAGTAAAGAAATATATACACAAATTGAGAATACAATTAAAAGTATTTATAGATTGATTAAAATCAATATGAAAAAACAAAGAGAAACAATAAAGGTATTTAAATGTGTTATTCATTTTAAATCTTAAAAACAGGAGGAACTAAGATGGATAAAAGAAAGGAAAAGATGGAACTAATTAATATGGCAGTAGAATACACTGGCAGGTTAATAGAAGGAATAAATGAGGCAGTGGATGCATTTCATGAAGGTATGGAAGGTAAGGCCCTTGATTTAGTTGTTCAAATAATTGATGGCTTAAAGTGGACTATGGAAGCCATTACTGTTACTTTAGATGTGCAAAGAGACCCTATCGACATATCTGAAATAAATGACCCTTTTAATGAGATGGCTGAGGCATTAGAAAATATTGATTATGTATTAATGGCAGATGTGCTTGAATATGAAGTACTTCCAAAAGTGGAAGAATGGAATCAAAAACTATTTTTAAATTCAGGAGAGCCATCATGAGTCATTATGAAAACAACATGAATTTATTAAAAACAAAGGATTTTTCTTTGTACAGCAAGATTAGCTTACATAATACTGATAAAGAAAAGTATATAAAAGTGTTAACTCCCTCAAAAGACTACACTTTAAAGATTGTAAGCTATGATTATACCCGACAAAAATATATAGATTTCTTTCTTCATAGTAAATATAATCCTGTAAGAGAAGCAGAAAAATTTGCAAAGGCTAAATGGGAGAATAATAAAGTTGTTTTGCTTTATGGCTTTGCTTTTGGATACCATATAGAAGCTATCCTTGAATTGTTATTAGAAGACCAGGAATTATATATATTTGAAATGAATTTAGATGTATTTAAGTCAGCTTTAGAAGCTAGAGACTTAACTAAAATATTATCCCATCCAAGAATCCATCTTATTATATTAGATGATCCCAAAGAGTTAGCCTTAAGACTATCCCAGTTATTAAAAGAGCATGAAAACTTGATTATTTATCCAGCTTCTTTAAAAACTATTCCCCAAAAAGGTGACAATATCCGTTTTATTTTGGAAGACTGGGATATTAAAAAAACTGAGCCAGATGAATGGAAAGAAAGAGTTACACGAAACTATGAAAAAAATTTAAGACTAAATTGTCCTAATGTGGGGGAATTGTATGGTAACTATAAAGGACTTCCTTTTATTATAGTATCGGCGGGGCCTTCTTTAGAAAAAAACATGAATCTATTAAAGCATTTAGAGGGAAGAGCATTCATTTTTGCAGTTGGAAGAGTATTAAAGACTCTTCTTTTAGAAGATATTGAACCAGATATGTTTTGTATTATTGATCCACAATATGAGCCTACCTATTCACAAATTAGTGGATATGAGGACTTAAATATACCTTTAGTATTTCATGATGGCGCCGCCGCTGATACCATAGCAAAATATATGGGACCTAAATATATTGCATCAGATAAGAAAGAACATATTAAAAATGCAAATCACATTATGGATTTAGGTGGTTCTGTAGCCACTTGTGTTATGGATTTATCCATCCGTCTTGGAGGAAATCCTATTGTGTTTGTAGGTCAAGACTTAGCATTTACAAAGGGCCAAAGTCATGCTTATGGAAGTATAGTTAACATAGATGTAAGCAGAAGAAAAGTAAAAGGCCAAAACGGAGAATTTTTGGATACAAGCTTAGGTCTTTTAAGTTTTAAACATTGGATAGAAAATAAAATTAAAGATAATCCTCATATTGAATTTATAAATGCCACAGAAGGCGGGGCATTTATTGAAGGTTGTAAACATATGACCCTTCAAAATTTCATTGATAATTATATTAATTATTCAAATTCCTTTGACAAAAGATTAAGAAAGAGAAGATTAAAGGAAGAAGTAAAAATATTTACTTCATCAATTCAGTATATTAATTAAAAGATATTTTAATGACTATAAAAATAGAAAGTTCAAAAACAGAACTTCCTAGTTAAAAAGATAAACAGAGAAAAGCAGGTGAATATATGTTTCAGGGGAAAAAAATATTAGTTATTGGGGGAACTGGAACCATTGGACAAGGTTTAGTAAAAGAATTGATTAAACGAAATCCAAAGGTTGTCCGTGTTTTTAGCAGAGATGAATACAAACAATTTAAAATGGAACAAGAGCTAGGAAGGCTTGATAATATAAGATTTTTATTAGGAGATATAAGAGATAAGGAAAGAGTCAGAAGAGCTATGGAAGGTATAGACATGGTCTTTCATTTGGCTGCATTAAAACATGTGCCTTCTTGCGAATATAATCCTTTTGAAGCTGTAAAAACCAATGTAATAGGGACTCAAAATGTTATAGAATCTGCTATACATCACAGAGTAGATAGAGTTATATATACAAGTAGTGACAAGGCAATAAATCCAACTAATACCATGGGAGCTACAAAGCTTTTAGCAGAACGCCTTATGTCTTCAGCAGACTATTACAAAGGTGGAGAAAGACCAATCTTTGCTGTAGTACGATTTGGAAATGTAATGGGTTCTAGAGGTTCAGTTATTCCTTTATTTAAGAAGCAAATAATTGAAAATAAAAAAATAACGGTAACTAATCCTAACATGTCTCGTTTTATGATGAGCATAACTGAAGCTGTAAACTTGGTATTAAAGGCTTCTGAATATGCTGTAGGTGGCGATGTTTTTGTATTAAAAATGCCTGTAGTAAATTTAAAAGATTTGGCTGAAGTAGTTATCGAAGAAACTTGCAAAAAGTATGATTTGCCAAAAGAAGAAATAAAAATTGAAAATATAGGCCTACGGCCAGGAGAAAAGATATATGAAGAACTAATGACAAAAGAAGAAGGGGAAAGAGCAGAAGAGCTAGAAGAAATGTTTAGAATATATCCTATTTCAAAAGTAGAGTTAAATGATAAAGGCATAAATGAATATTCAACAGATTCATCAAAAGTAAAAGCTTTAACTAAAGAAGAAATTAGAAATCTTATTCTAAAAGAAAATTTAATTTAGTAAAAAATAGAACTTAATAAAAACAGTATTTTTAGAATACTGTTTTTTTATTGATATTGTGCTTACTGATAATTGTACTAAGGTTTTTAGTACTTTTTGACGAAATTAATAATAGTACATACATTTTAAGCAGGTGATAAGTATGAATAGAATAGGGATAATTGGTTCAGGTTATGTAGGCCTTGTAACAGGAGCTTGTCTTGCAGACTTTGGTATGAAGGTTATGTGTGTAGATATTGATGAAGATAAAATAAATCAGCTAAAAGAAGGTAAAATTCCAATTTACGAACCAGGCCTTGAACAATTGGTAGAAAGAAATACATATTATAAGAGATTAAGTTTTACTACGGATATTGAACAAGTAGTTAGTGAAAGTGATGTAATCTTTATTGCAGTGGGGACCCCACCTGCTGAGGATGGTAGTGCAGACCTAACTTATGTATTAAAGGCAGCAGAAGATATAGCAAGTTATATGAATGAATATAAGGTAATAGTAGATAAATCTACAGTACCCATTGGAACTGGTCAAAAAGTAAAAAATATAGTAAAAAAGGTATTGGAAAGCAGAAATGCACAAATAGATTTTGATGTGGTATCTAATCCAGAATTTTTAAGAGAAGGTTCAGCTATTTATGATTTTACTCATCCCGACAGAGTAGTGATTGGTGGAGAATCAGAAAAAGCAATAGAAATTATGAAAGACGTTTACCGTGTACTCTATTTGAATGAGACGCCTTTTATTATTACGAATATAGAAACAGCGGAAATGATCAAGTATGCTTCCAATGGCTTTTTAGCAATGAAAGTAACTTTTATTAATGAGATTGCAAATTTTTGTGAAAAGGTTGGAGCAAACGTACAAGAAGTTGCAAAGGCTATGGGAAGAGACGGCCGTATAGGACCAAAATTTCTTCATCCAGGCCCAGGCTATGGAGGCAGTTGTTTTCCAAAAGATACAAGGGCACTAGCAAGAATGGCCAAAGAACATAATTCTCCTATAACATTGATTGAAGCAACTATAGAAGCAAATGAAAGACAAAAGCTTTTGATGGTTAAAAAAGTGAAAGATGCTATAGGGGATTTAAACAATAAAACATTGGCAATATTAGGTGTAACATTTAAACAAAATACGGATGATATGAGAGAATCTCCTGCCCTTACCATAATAGGGGAACTGGAAAAGCTTGGGGCTAAATTCAGGATTTATGATCCACAGGGGATGAAAGAAGCAAAGTGGAGGCTTAAAGCCATTGAAGAAAAATGTGTTTATTGTAAAGATGAATATGATGCAGTAAAGGATGCGGATGCACTGCTTATCATAACAGAATGGAATCAATTTAGAAATTTGGATATTGATACAATAAAAAGTTCAATGAAGGGCAATTATTTCTTTGATTTTAGAAATATATATGACAGAGAATATATTGAAAATAAAGGGTTTAATTATTATGCTGTGGGCAGATAAGCAGAAATTATTTTAAAAGTAGGTGCAAAAAAATGAAAGCTTTGGAGAGTGAAATTGGCAGAATAATAGGGAGTTTAAGAGAAAAAGGCTCTGTTATTAAAGAGTTTAATTTTATAGAAGACATCGATAAGGAAAAAAGTAATCGTTCAAGGTATGATGCTAATGATTCCTTTATGGAGTTTCATTACGCTCTTTCTATGGATGCCAGACTTATCCATAAAGAAACTGTATTAGGAGATTGCATTGAAGAGGCAGGTAAAATCACGCTTATTCCTACTTTGAACAATGAATATAAAGACCAGATAAAAAGAGCTGGTTTGATCTTTAATTCTTCTATTGATCCATCTATAGATATGCTGGCAGTAAAGTTTGTCTTGACTAATGAATTAGTAAATTTTTATTGTATTTTAGCCAATGATTCTTTTTATCATTATATCACAGACAAGAGCCCTGAAAAAATAATGGAGCATCCTGCAGATAGTTATCAGTTAGCCTGCTGTTTTAATAATAAAGGCTGTACCGTAAAAGAAAGGAAAGGTAAAAATTATATCAGTACCAGTCCGGTTTTTATTGATATGCATGAAGGAGAAAACAGATATTTACTTGATTTAATAAGACAAAAGATAAAAATAAACAATGAGAAATTCAGGAATTTTATTAAAACAGAAAGTACTCAGGCAAATTATCTATATCTGGCTGCTGTCGGAGAAGGAACAGTTACAATTAATGAAATGGAATTTGGAGAGACAAAAGGCTATATCTATTTAAAACCGGTTGAAGTGAATGCTTCTTCAGTAATGCTGAATATGGTTTATACTGGAGAAGTTGAAGTTGAATATTTTAATGATGAAGGAAAATGGGAACATATCAGTATAAATGAAAATATAACTTCTGGATCAAGATTATTGCATATCAGATTGTTAATGGAAACCGGCAGTAAAGTATTTTATCTAAATATTTCAAAAGGAAAAGATTCATAGCATTTGTCTGGACTATTTATCCTTTTATTAATGGGGGTTATTTATGGACAGTAAACTGGCAGTAGATAAATATAAGCGACTGGTAAAAAAGATATGCTTATATTTAAAGATTGTATATAAAAATATCGTTTTTATATATAAAAACAGAGAATATAAAAATAAGAAAAAAATCATTTATCTTCTTACGCCTCCTCTCAGGCTTTCAAATGTGGGAGACCATGCACAAGCTGTAGCAATTCATAAATGGTTTAATAAACATTTTTCTCATTTACCAGTTTTAGAATTTAATAAGGACGATTCAGATTCATACTTTTTAGCTTTAAAATATTTAGTGAATAAAGACGATATTATCTTTCTTCATAGTGGAGGTAATCTGGGAGACCGGGGAATCTGGTCAGAGTCTATTCGAAGGAAATATATAAAAGGCTTTAGGAATAATAAAATTATCTCTTTACCTCAAACCATTTATTTTAGTTCCACGAAAAAAGGAAGAGCAGAAAAAAAGAAGACAAAAGAAATCTATAATCGGCATAATGATTTAATTATTATGGGACGGGATGAAGAAAGCAGCAATATTGCAAGACATATGTTTACGAAGGCAAAGATATACAATGTCCCTGATTTTGTCTTGTCATTAGATAAAGAATACAAGCCCCCTACAGAGAAAAAGACCTGTCAAAAAATCCTATTGTGTCTTAGGGAGGATAAAGAATCCATTTTATCTGAAAAAGAAAAAAGAGATCTTGTTCAAAGTCTTCCCTATGATTGCAGGCGATATGATACGACCTTAAAGAAACCTATTTATAAAAGAGAGAGAACTCTGGAAAATACACTTAAAATGTTCAATAAATATGATCTTGTGATTACAGACCGTTACCATGGCTTAATTTTTTCTGTGCTATGTAAAAAGCCCTGTATCGTGATTCCGACAGTAGATCATAAATTAACTTCAGCGATTAATTGGTTTAAGGATATACCTACGGTTTCATTAATAAAGGATTTAAATGATATACCAAAAGAAATCAAAAAAATAACAGCTAACAATCAAAATATCGTTATCGATTGGAATGCCAAATATTTTGATCCTTTAGCAGAACAATTAAAAAAAGAATTATAACTTATTAAAGAAGGAATATAAACATGAAAACAGTTCAAGATTTAGACTTAACTTATGTTTGTACGGGGTGTGGGACATGTGAAGTTGTATGTCCTGCCAATGCCATAAAGATTAAAACTAAAGAAGGGCAATATTTTCCTGAAATAGATATGGGAAAATGTATTCATTGTTCGAGATGTATTCATATATGCCCGGGAAGGGAAGAAAATAATCGGACAAGCCTAAAAACCTGTTTCCCCAACTCTATTTATGATAAAAGTATAGGTTATTATCAGGCAACTTATATAGGGTATTCTATTGATAAGGAGATTAGATTTAAAGCGGCTTCAGGGGGAATTACGACGACAGTTCTTTTATATTTATTAGAAAATCAATGGATTGATGGAGCGATTGTTACCAAACAAGATCCAAAAAATCCATTAAAAAATCTTTCTTTTGTAGCAAGAACAAAAGAAGATATTCTTGAAAGTGTTGGAAGTAAATATTCTCCTACTCATACGGTTTCGGCAATTAAAGAAATTAAAGATAAACCAGGTCAATATGCCTTTGTAGGGTTACCTTGTCAGATTCGTGCGATTAGAAAGTTGCAGGAAAAGTATTCTTGGGTAAAAGAAAAAATTGTTCTTACAATAGGTCTTTTTTGTTCCAGGGGTGTTACTTATAAAGGAACTGAATTTGTAGTGGATAAATTTGCCAGAGGAACAAGGAAGATAAAATCGATTAAATATCGCGGAGATGGATGGCCTGGAGGCTGCAGAATATCCTATGCTAATAAAAAATATACAATAGCTCATAAAGATTATTGGGATCCCTATTTTGCTAATTACTTTTTTACACCTTATCGTTGTTTAGTATGTGGGGATTTATTCAGTGAAGGAGCAGATATTTCTTTAGGAGATGCTTGGTTGCCGGAAATTAAAAAGAAAGACAGTATTGGTACTTCTATTATTATTTCAAGGTCAAAGATTGCAGAAGAGATCTTATTAAAATTAAAGGAAGAAAATATTCTTCATTTAAATATTTGTCCTAAGAAAGCAGTTATTATATCGCAAAAAGGTATTATCAAAAGAAAGATTAATGCTTTGTATGCAAGAAGAATACTGTTTAAATTATTGAGAAGACCAGTTCCGAAAGAGGATAAAGACAATAAGGATTCTTATGCTGTTAAAGATTTTATTATGGCTGCTATGATGCTTTTTAATGCTGCTTTCAGCAAAAGTAGATTAGGACAAAAAATACTTTTGAGAGTACCAAAGGATGTATTGCTAAAGTATAGAAATATACTGCACAAATTGTGATGAAAAAATACAATTATTAGGAGAGGTAAAATGCGGATAGCTTTTTTTGTGAATAAATTTCCTTCAACATCAGAGACATTTATTTTAAATCAAATTACAGGTTTGTTGGATAAGGGGCATACAGTAGATATTTATGCTCATTATCGTAACAGGAAGACAAAAATTCATCCAGTTATAAAGGAGTATAAATTATTAAATAAGTGTCATTATTTATGTTGGGAAGTAAATGATCCCTGGTATAAAAAAATAGAAATGTTTAAACTTGCTTTTTTCAATACAATAAAAAATCCATACCAGATGTTAAGGTATTTTAAATGTTGTATAAAAGAAAGAGAATTTTTAAATCTTAAATATTTACAAGCAATATCCCACTTTTCAGGGAAGAAAGAAAAATATGATATATTATGTTGTCATTTTGGACAAGTGGGTATGATGGGAGTTCTCTTAAAAGACACAAAGTGTATTTCTGGAAAAGTGATTACTTTTTTTCATGGTAATGATATTTCTCAGTATATAGATGAGAAAGGGGAAAAAATTTATAATTATTTATTTGAAAATGGAGATTTATTTTTGCCTATTAGCCAATATTGGAAGGAGAAGTTAATTCGTTTAGGATGTAATCCCCAAAAGATTATAGTTCACAGAATGGGCGTCAATCCGGAAACATTGAAAAAAAGTATAAATAAAGCAGATAATCGAGAAAAAATTACAATATTAACTGTAGGAAGATTAGTCGAGAAAAAAGGAATATATTTTGGGATACAAGCTGTAGCAAATCTCATTGAAAAATATCCTCAGTATCCTATAGAATATCTTATCATTGGTAACGGACCTTTGGAAAATAGTTTAAGATTACTAATAAAAGAGCGGGATGTTGAAGCAAATGTTAAATTGTTAGGCGCTAAGACGCAAGATGAAGTTAAAGAATATTTAGAGACTGCAGACATTTTTTTAGCTCCAAGTATTACAAGTAAAAAAGGAGATAAAGAAGGTATACCGGTTTCAATTATGGAAGCAATGGCTATGGAACTACCTATTGTTACAACAAAGCACAGTGGGATTCATGAATTGGTTCAGGACAGCATCAGTGGATTTTTGGTTAATGAAAAAGACATTAATGCTTTAGAAGAAAAAATATTATACTTAATTGAGAACCCTGATGTTTCCAGAGTAATTGGAAAACAGGGAAGAAATTTTGTTGAAGAGAATTACAATATTAATCGTTTAAATAATAAATTAGAAAAGATTTTTTTGAATCAAAAGAAAAAGCATTAAAATTTTGTCGGATGCTTTTATTCTAATGTAGTTAATGGAGGAAAATATGTATATTGTTAATGAGCATATTCAATTAAATTTTCAAAATGAAGTAATGCCCAATTATATTAGTGTTGTTATACCAGTTTATAAAGATTATATGGGACTGGAAGATACTTTACAATCGTTAAAAAACCAGACTTTGTCTGAGGATAACTATGAAATTATTGTAGCCAATGATGGAGCTGACAGACGTATTAGGCAAATTTGTGAAAAATATGGTGTCAAAATGGTTTCTATTTCTCCGAATCAAGGCTCATATAATGCCAGAAACAGGGCAATTGAATTATCAAAAGGAGAATATCTGGCTTTTGTAGATGCGGATATAGAAGTTACAAAAGATTGGCTTGAAAGAGGAAAAGAAGCTTTAGAAAAATATGATTATGTTGCTGGGGATGTTATAATTGATAAAAGTAAACTTAAAAATATAGCCCATTATTATGAATACTGTTATGGGTTTCCAATTAAAAATTATATGCATCTAAGACATTTTGGAGTAACTGCAAATCTATTTGTAAGAAGAAGAGTTTTTGAAGAGCTGGGGGGATTTGATAAAAGATTACGGTCGGGGGGAGACGTAGAATTTGGAAACAGAGTTTATATGGCAAAAAGATTTAAGCAAGTTTATAAAAGAAATGTGATAGTAATACATCCTCCTAGGGGTTATAAGGCTCTAATTAAAAAGATGAAAAGAGTGACAGAAGGAAATATACAGTTAAGTAAACTTTATCCCAAAAGATTTCAAAGGCCAGATTTGCTAGAAAATATATTTTCAATTTTTATGGTTACTTCATATAAGAGATTAAAAACAGATCATATTACTGAACTAAAAGTGTTCTTATTTGCTTCATTTATGAAGCTTGTGCGTTGTTATCATTTGGCAAGAATTAGATAGCGGTTAAAATAATAAGAAACAGGAAGGGAGAAGAAATGATGAAAGTAAGAAACGTTTTTTTAACATTATTAGGAATAGGAACCATTGGAGGTGTTTGCTGGTTTGCTAAGAAGACCTTAGGTAAATCAGAAAAAATGTCAAGAAGATATAGAGAATATTATAGTCTGACAAACCAATGGTTAAAAAATAAAAATGAAAAGAAAAATATAGTAGATTATTTTAAAAACAATGGTTATAGTAGCATTGCTATTTATGGGATGGGTGAAATGGGTAGCAGATTGTTTGAAGAATTACAGAATACAGATATTAAAGTAGTATATTTTATTGATAACAGGCGTGCAGATGAAATGTATTTTGAAATAGATAATATCCCTATTATAAGTTCAGATGAAATAGAAAATCAGGAAGAAGTGGATGCAATTGTAGTGACTCCCATTTATGACTTTGAGGCAATTGAAGAAGCACTCATGGAACATGATCTGAAAGCGGAAATTGTTTCTTTAGAAGATGTCATATATGAAATCTAATAAGATTTAGTCTGAGATGAGGATCTCAGACTTTCTTATAAGATTAATAGTGTGTAAAGATATTTTTAAAAATATTCGAGATAATTTATATTCTAAACAAAAAGGAAGGGAAAAATATGCCTAAAATCAGTGCCTTATTGTCTGTATACAATGGTGAAAGGTATATAGAAGAAACAATAGAAAGTGTATTAAATCAGACATTTAGTGATTTCGAATTTATTATTATAAATGATGGTTCTACGGATTCTACTAAAGAAATCATTGATAGATATAAGGATAACCGAATACGTGCTTTTCATTTAGAAAAGAATGTTGGGGTAGGAGAAGCACTTAGGTATGGAGTCTCAAAGGTGGAAGGAGAATATGTAGTAAAAATTGATGGTGATGACATAAGCAATTTAAGTAGATTTCAAAAGCAAAAAGATTTTTTAGATAATAATCCTTCGGTTGCTTTGGTCAAAAGTTTATTTGAATATTTTCCTCATAATAAGGAAGTTGAGCAAAGCAGCGGTTATAAGTATTGTAAAAATGTAATAGAACAGCATAAAAACAAAGTTATTACACCTGAAGATATT
>FZPS01000048.1_pt597 | contig 12689 bp, 12 predicted proteins | sample 1817821 | NCBI WGS metagenome assembly FZPS01 (sample SAMEA104158645, study PRJEB21678) | metagenome | place: Germany | collected 2015-04-21 | reverse complement strand
CCTCTGTGTCAAGGCCGTGGGCATTCACAAAGTTTGTGTCCTTCATACCCAGCTCTTCAGCTTTCTTATTCATCATTGACACAAATGCGGTCTCGCTGCCTGCAATATGCTCGGCCATTGCAACAGATGCATCATTCGCTGAGCTTACTACTATAGATTTCAGCAAATCCCGAACGCTCATCTTTTCACCCGGTTCAAGATATATCTGACTACCGCCCAGTGAGGCTGCATGCTCAGATGTTGTTACGATGTCGTCAATTGAGATTTTGCCGCTGTTAAGTGCATCCCCAATCAGTAGAATAGTCATTACCTTTGTGACCGATGCAGGCTTCAGTTGCTCGTGGGAATTGTATTCGTATAGAATGTTGCCTGTGGTCTTTTCTATAAGGATTGCGGATTTAGCATCTACCTCAGGGCTCTGAGGTACTGAGAATGCCGGGACCTGGAGCAGACTGATAATAATTAGAACAAGTGCAGAAGATATAAAGCGTCTCCAACGCCTCAATATAATAGTTTTATTATAGCGTAACATGATAACCTCATTTCTCCGGCAATGCGGGTACGGGTAAGGCCTGCCGGTGATATTTCATACAATAAACTCCACACCCGTAATGATGTGGAGTTTATAATAAAATTATGCATCTCTGTAAAAAAGTGCTTTAATGATACTGCAATGATACAGCTAGCAGATTACTCGTCGTCGCCCTCTCCGACAATAAACTGCTCAATATCGGCTTTGAATGCGGCCAAATCCTCAGATGTCCCATGAACTTCGACACTGACTGGCTTTGAAAGGTCGATGCTGAATATACCCATAATTGACTTCGCATCGATTATATAGCGCCCAGACACTACATCAATATCGCAGGGGCGGGCAGAGGCCGCGGCAACAAACTGCTTGACGTCGTTGATTGAATTAAGCATTATTTTGAATTTTTCCATCATATTTAGTTCCTTTCAGTCAGCCAAAAGGCAATTTTTTCAATTAAACATTGAACGGCTGGTTGATAACTGTTATAATAACATCTGAATGCAATGATTACTAAAGATAATTTCAATATGTTTAATCTACTGCTAACTTATTGCTCATTACTATTATAATCAATCGTTCAAGAAAATCAATCTATTACGGAAACAATTTTTGATCTAATACTCCGGAAAGGACAATATATGCGCATATCTTTTGTCACTTTAGGGTGCAAAGTCAACCAATATGAAACCCAGGCGATGGAGAAGCTCCTACACACAAGAGGCCATCAAACAACCGAGCCTGGACAAATCGCTGATGCTGTTGTTATCAACACATGTGCTGTTACAGGCGAAAGTGCACGCAAGTCGCGCCAGGCAATTCGTAGGGCGAAAAGGGTTAACCCCGGCGCTCTTATTGTTGTGAGCGGCTGCTTTTCGCAAGCAGATGCAAGTACCGTTAAGGAACTAGGTGCCGATTTTGTAGGCGGTGCTGGCGAACGGCAGCAAGTTGTGGAGTTTATCGATGCCATTGCACAGAACCGAGAATCCTCCGAATTGCACCAGGTAGAACCTGAAGTATCCGAGGCTGATAACTCACCACTTCTGGATCCGGTGCTTCTGGTCCCTGAGGCTGCACGCAGAAGAGAGTTTGAAGTGCTTCCCGCAGGAGAGATTGATGGCCATGTTCGAGCGCTTCTAAAGGTCCAGGATGGGTGCATAAACTTCTGTTCTTACTGCATTATTCCGTACCTACGCGGTCCCAGTCGCTCTCTGCCTGTGGAGGAAGCAGTGGGGTCTGTCGAAGACCTTGCCAGTCAAGGATTCAAGGAGATAGTAATTACAGGTATCGAGATTTCCTCCTACGGACTAGACATTGGTTCGGGGCTTGGAGAACTCATTGAACGGCTCTGCAATGCGGCTCCAGATGTCAGGTTTAGGTTGGGGTCACTCGAACCTACTCTCATTGATGAGGAGTTTGTTAGGCGTCTGCGCCCCCTAAAGAATCTCTGTCCACATTTCCATCTCTCCCTTCAAAGCGGAAGTGCCTCGGTTCTTAGGCGCATGCGGAGAAAGTATACACCCGTAGATTACGCAAAGTCCGTCGCTTTACTGAGGTCCGCATTCAAAGATCCCGCCATTACGACCGACCTGATTGTCGGATTTCCCGGAGAGACTGACGCAGAGTTTGAGGAGACGGTTTCTTTCATTAAGTCTATCGGCTTTGCAGCAATCCACGTATTCCCCTATTCGAAGAGGGAGGGCACACGTGCTGCCACTATGGAGGGGCACCTGCCGAAGAAGATCAAGGACGAGCGGGCTGCCGCAATAAAGGAATTGGCTGACGATATGAGACAGGTCTACTTCGACTTGCAGGTAGGAGGGGTCAGAAGGGTGCTATTTGAGACCGAATCAGATGGGATTTCGGAGGGACATACCGAAAACTACCTCCCGGTAATGGTAAAAGCATCAGGACTGCGCGACAATCTCATCGAGGTTGAGATTACGGGCCATTGCAATGGTCGGCTGATCGGGAGAATAGTAGCGCAGAAAGACACTCACGCAGACTAAGGGGGTGCGGGATTGAAAAAGGGAATAAGTTCTTTTCTCCATGCGTTGGTCTACCCGCTAATATATATGGGCAGTCAGGTTGTAGCTTCGTTTGCTGCAGTTATAGCATATACAATAACATCAGTGATCGAGGGGGGCCCGGGGAGTATTGCTCTTGCAGATATTTCAACGATACAGAATGAGTTTGTCGGAAAGTACAGTCAGCAAATACTTATTGCAGCGTGTGTAATATCATGCCTGATAGTACTTATTATCATTAAAGCGAGAAGACAGAAACTCAGGGATGCCCTAATTATCAAGAGAATGCCTTATGGTTCTATCCTTCCAACCGTTGTGCTTGGCATCTCGGTGAATTTGGCCACTGTCTACGCGATAAGCATTATTCCGATACCGGAGACGGTTCTAGAGCAATATAATGAACTTGTAGGCGAGACGATTATTTCGGATAATTTTCTGATGACCTTCTTTACAACAGCTCTCCTTGTGCCATTTACCGAGGAGGTCATGTTTAGAGGGATGTCATTTAATGCACTCCGCAGAGGTATGTCAGTAGTGCTTGCAACTGTCCTGCAGACCTTGATTTTTGCAGGCGCACATATGCTTCCGCTGCAAGTTGCCTATGTCATACCGGCATCGATGGTTCTTGGGCTTGTGTATGTGTGGTGTGACACCATCATCGCGCCAATTATTATGCATATAGCTTATAATGGATTTAGCACTATTCTCAGTGCACTACCTATGCCGGAAGAGGAGATTACTCCTCCGGAAAACAACACTGTTCCAATCATAATAATTGCTGTGGCGCTGGTTCTTACTGCGGTCTGCCTTATCAGACTGTATCGGACGTATAAGACTCAAGTACGGGAGGCGATTGTAAAATCCCAACTCCCCATATCTCCCGGCGAAATGCGGGATTAGCATGTTAATATTTAGCACTGGCGGATATAATAGGTAGGAGGTGTGCGGATTGAATGAAGTAAGATATTCTGTAGTAGTACCAGTCTATAATGAGGAAGAAGTAATTGAAGAGAGTTATCGCAGACTCAAAGAGGTAATGGACAGCACCAACGAACCTTATGAGCTGATATTCGTAAACGATGGCAGCCATGACACAACTCTTGACAAGCTCCGTAGTTTTACAGCTACAGACAGCAGAGTACGGTTACTGAGTTTTTCCAGAAACTTTGGACACCAGACCGCAATAACCGCCGGTATGGACCACGCTTCGGGAGATGCAATTCTAATCATTGATGCCGACCTCCAAGACCCGCCTGAGGTAATGTTAGGTATGATGGAGAAGTGGAAGGCAGGCTACGACGTAGTTTACGGCAAGAGGTTGAAGCGTGAAGGGGAGACAGTCTTTAAGACTTTTACCGCGAAAGTGTTTTACCGACTGCTCGACTCACTGACCGATGTAGATATTCCTGTGGACACGGGCGATTTCCGCCTAATAGACAGAAGGGTATGCGATACGCTGAAATCGATGCCCGAAAGAAATAGATATGTCCGAGGTCTCATAAGCTGGGTGGGCTTTAGGCAGACTGCGGAGGAGTATGTGCGTGAAGAGCGCTTTGCCGGTGAGACAAAGTACCCCATAAAGAAAATGCTGAAGCTCGCTTTTGACGGGTTGACATCCTTTTCATACAAACCGCTGCGCCTCTCGTCATTACTTGGGTTCTTCGTAATGGTGCTTACTGCTCTGTACTTCCTATTTATCATTATAAGGAACATTGTACTTGAACCTAACCTGTCTCCACTGTATACTATTGCAGGGCTTATATTCCTTCTTAATGGAATCATATTGTTGATGATAGGAATACTCGGAGAATATATCAGCCGTATGAGCGATGAGAGTAAAGGCCGACCCCTATATATTATCGCTGAGAAAGAGGGGTTTGAGCGGAACGGGAGAGGCAGAGACACACATGGAGAGTAAGCTGAGCGATAAAGAGCTTGTAGCCATTGCTATGGAGATGCGTAACCGCGCCTTTGCGCCCTATTCGGGCTTCGCTGTAGGCGCCGCAATCCTCTGTGAAGATGGGACAGTATACCGAGGATGCAATGTGGAGAATGCATCATTCGGTGCAACGATCTGTGCCGAACAGACAGCTGCTGTCTCAGCAGTTGCGGGAGGAAACGTGGATTTCATTACGATTGCTGTGGCAAGCACCGGGGACGACTATTGTGTTCCCTGTGGGATCTGCCGCCAGTTTTTGCGTGAGTTTTCGGCAGATATTAGATTCTTATGTGCAAATTCAAAAGGTGAATATGTTGAGTATGGCTTTGACGAACTCCTACCAAATGCCTTTGAACTATAATCGAGAACTTGAAGTTGTACACAGACACAATATCTTGGAACAAAGCTTTTCAATATGCGTCTAACTATTGTTGTGAGGAGAGACCTCGCTGATTGGGTTCTCACCATGAACAAGCTGTTACGCAAAAGAGAGGAAGATAATCGGTGAAAAAGAAGACATCCCGATACGATGACTATATGACAAATATGATACTGGGTGTTTTTTCTTTCGCATTTTTTCTGACAGTGGGTCTGATGGCTACTAATCGGGGATTTGGGCGAGTGAACACAATTTTCCCAACAATTCGTATACTCTATGTCTTTTCCGGACTTACAGCGTTGGCAGCGGTAGCCGGATTCGTTTGGGAATATCTAGACTACAAAAAGGGTACAGATAACAAATATAAGGTCATTCGCGGGCGAAATCTGTGTATAGCATCTGCCTTTACTGCTATCTGCTCCTTTATAGCTGCTAGGTTTTTCGTAGAAGGGGTAAGAATACTGTATGTTATTGTCCCTATATTCACTGTGCTAGTGCTAATATATCTAATATACTCTTCGGATTTCTTTCTTATCTCGTTGGTAACCACGATCACAGGTCTACTGATGTGGTATTACAGTAAGGCCTATTACAACCGCTTGATTACGAAGGTAGATCCGGGTGTGCTACTAAGAGACCCCACTTTCTACATAGGTGTTGTCTCCGTGTTACTGTTGATCTTTTTGGCGATAATCGTGTATGCCTCATCGAAAAACAGTGGGGAGATAAAAATCGGAAAGGTTTCCGTTCGGCTGTTCCATTCTTCTACGAAGTACGGGCTTGTTTATCTAAGTCTGGCACTATCCTTCGCTTGCACAGCAGCAGCAATAGTTTTCGGTTCGATAGTTGCATATTATCTTCTGTTTGTAATGTTTGGTTACCTGTTCGTGCTTGCAGTGTACTATACTGTTAAGTTGATGTAGAAAATATAGAGCCGATGATATGCATAATGTTAATACTGATGTATAACCGGCTATTTGAACACAGAAAAACAGCTTCCAGTCCTCTTGTTTCAAGGATTGAAGCTGTTTTGTCAGTTTCAGAAATGCAAATAAAAACGGGCTCAAACACAGATGGGCTATAGTGCGTTTTCGAGATCTTCGAGCGATAGTTTTTCGATAGCGGCGGTGGATAGGATTTTCTGAGTATCGAGAAGCACGATAATTTTGTTGTCTTTTAGTCCTATTCCGGTTATGTAGCTGTCGGTATCATCCGAAGAGACTACTGGCGGAGGGGAGATCTCCTCGTCGCTTATGCTTGCGACCTCATCTACAGCCTCTACAACAAGCCCGATAAGGCGACTGCCTATGTTGGTTACAATAACACAGGTGCGGTCGTTGTAGGGGAGCTCCTCCTTGTGAAAACGAATTCGCATGTCGATTAGAGGCACAATATTGCCGCGTAGATTGATAATGCCCTTGGCGTAGGTTGGAAACTCAGGAACCTCCGTTATCTCCTGAACTCCGACGATTTGGATTACATCTGCTATGGGTATGCCAAAGACTTGGTTATCGATAAAAAATGTTAGGTATCTTCCACGCATCTCGTCAATTGAACCGGAAATCTGATTTAGTCCAATATCTAGATTATCCATACAACCATCCTCCGCTAATTATCTATCTTTTATAGAGTATAGCACAGAGAGAGGCGATAGACAAGCATTTGGGACACAATTTGGCATGTTTCGGAAGATTATGTTAGGAAGTGTGCTCTGAGTTCAGGACTAGAAAGTACGGGTTGTACAGGTTGGGAAAAGAGTATATAATTGTCAGTACAGGGTCAAGCTTATTTCAGCGAACTTCGAAGGCAGGATTTAGGAGGGGTAGCAGTGTTCAATTGGATTCAGAGGTATATTGTATATTTGTTTCCTGCTCTGATTGTCTTTCTTATCATTCGTTATATATACAAGTACCTAACCCTTACCGCAAAGCCGCGCTCAGTGCTCGATTTGATAGTGAAGGGAGAGCCCCAAAAGAGTTTTGCCTTCCCAAGAGTTTTTCCGTTGGAGAAGTCAGACATCGTTCCCATATTGGCAATCACTCTGTGTTATGGGCTGCTCGCCTTCTGGAATCTGGGTGTTAACCAAAACCCGCAAACATTCTATAGATTTACACAGGAGTCACCAAGCATAATAATTGACATGGGTGAGGCAACCCAGGTTTCAACAGTTGTGCACTACACAGGTAACTATCATTCCGAGAACGGCTACACTTTTGAGATATCGACCGACGGTAGAGAGTGGATAAAGCAAATGGACCTGCGACAGGACCATGCAAAGACATTCCATTGGTTTTTTACACCGTTTGAAGAGGGATCTATCGACATAAGATATATAAGAATCACTGCGCAGAGGACACCCATGGAGTTGGGCGAGCTGATTCTGTTTAACACCGAGGGAGAGCGGATAGCGTCGGATAATTTTGAAACGACCGGTGGGGCAGACCTGTTGTTTGATGAATGGGATGTAATGCCTGAGGAGTCGACGTATCTCAACTCGACCTATTTTGATGAGATATATCATGCACGCACCGCATACGAGCATCTGCAGGAGATGCGTCCCTATGAGAACACGCACCCACCTTTGGGGAAGGTGCTAATAAGTATCGGAATCACTCTGTTCGGGATGACACCATTTGGATGGCGTTTTGTCGGTACGCTCTTTGGTGTATTGATGGTCCCATTAATATATATCTTCATAAAAAACCTGTTCGGAAAGCGAATTACTGCAGTTCTTGGAACACTGTTATTTACATTTGATTTCATGCACTATGTGCAGACCAGGATCGCTACCATCGACACCTATGGGGTGTTCTTTACTATCCTCATGTACTACTTTATGTACCGCTTCATCTCAAATGACTTTAGGGACAGACCCCTCAAGCAGCTCGTACCGCTTGCACTGAGTGGTATTAGCTTCGGACTAGGCATAGCATCCAAGTGGACAGCTTTCTATGCGGCTACGGGCCTTGTAGCGCTCTACGTCATCTATGTGGTCCTACAAGGGCGTCAACTTGTGAGGGAAGGACTTCAAGGCAAATTTATAGGTAGGCTCACACTCATTATCATGTGGAGCATCGTATTTTTTGTGGCCATACCTGCACTGATTTACTACCTGAGCTATATACCATATGCAAAAGGAATGGGCGAGCCGCTGTCAATTTCACTTGTGTGGAAGAATCAGGTGAGTATGTTTAACTACCACGCAGGAGTAGATGCGGAGCACAGTTATTCGTCGAGATGGTGGATGTGGATATTCAATATCCGGCCTATACTATATTATCTGAAATACCCTGCTGAGGGGTATAGGGCTTCGTTCGGCGCATTCCTCAATCCTGTTGTCTGCTGGGCGGGGCTAGTCGCTATCCTGTCACTTCTCTTGCGGCAGATTAGAAAACGGGGAGACGGGCTAACCCTCTTCATCCTAATCGGATATGCTGCTCAGCTTGTGCCGTGGATGTTTATTTCACGCATAACATTTGCCTATCACTATTTTCCATCAATGATTTTTCTTGTGTTAGCTCTGAGCTATACGATAAATACTATGGTCGAAGACAAACCCCATGGCAGAAATTATGCGTACGGCATCTGTGGTGTCTCTATAGCCCTTTTCGTGGTGTTTTTCCCCGTCCTTACAGGCTTAACGGTACCTTCATGGTACGGACAGATGTTCCTGAAATGGTTCCCGTCATGGCCATTCTAGAATCGTCAAACTTTGAATTTTGTTTTGAATTTTGTATTTGGAGAGTGTAAATGTATTTAGTCGACTATCATACCCATTCCTCCTATTTCTCGCCCGATGGCCGATCCACTATGGAGGAACTCTGTGAGGCAGCCATCGCTCGCGGTATCTCAGAGCTCTGCGTAACTGAGCACTGCGATGTAAATGGCTGGGACGGTAAACCTTGTGAGCTCGATGACGATAGCTACTATGACATGCTCGATAGGATGAGAGGTATCTACGGAGAGAGGCTCATCATTCTGTCGGGTCTGGAACTCGGTCAGCCGACACAGAATATGGACCTGGCACGCCGATATGCATCAAATCCGAGGTTGGATTTTATTATCGGATCGTTGCATAATCTGGAGGGCTTTGAAGATTTCTACTTCTTGGAGTATCCAGATGAGGAGTCCTGCCGCCCGTTGATCAGTAGATATTTTTCTGAGCAGTATGAGATGGTTGAGAAAGCGGACTTTGATGTGCTCGGGCATATTGGATATCCGCTCAGATACATTCAGGGTAGAGCTGGGATTAGTTTCGATGTTTCTGAGTTTACAGAAGAGATTATTGAGTTATTCAGGGTGTTAGTTCGGGAGGGGAAAGGAATTGAGCTCAACACATCGGGTCTTAGGCAGCCGTATGGCAAGACAATGCCGACACCCGATCTCGTAAAGCTCTACCGTGAATGTGGCGGCGAGATTATAACACTGGGCTCTGATTCACACATAGCGCGCGATATCGGTGCTGGAATCAAGGAAGGTATGGAGATTCTAGAGGCCGCAGGGTTTACCCACTTTACAGTTTATCGACGTAGAGAACCGCAGTTTGTCAAAATATGATGTAGATACTAGATAATAGTATGAAGTAGTTTTTGAAAAACTGGGATAATAAGAAATACATTTAGATGAGGTGAGCGGAAAATGAAGCATAAACTGATAGCAGTAGCTAGTGACCATGCAGGATTTGAATTAAAACAGCACATTATTGGATACCTTGAGGAAAAGGGGTATCCATATAAGGACTTCGGGTGCGACGGTGAAAAGAGCGACTATCCCGTATGCGGTGAACGTGCGGCCAGAGCGGTTGCTTCGGGTGAATGCTGCTGCGGCTTGGTATTTTGCGGAACAGGGATTGGAATATCAATATCGGCAAACAAAATAAACGGCATACGCTGTGCTTGCTGCTCTGATACGTATTCTGCAGAGTTTTCCAGGCTTCACAATGATGCAAATATGCTTGCCCTTGGTGGTCGTGTTGTGGGTACAGGCCTTGCAGAAAAGCTAGTCCATTTGTTCCTCACAACTGAGTTTGAAGGTGGAAGACACAAGGATAGGGTTGACCTTATTATGCGCTTGGAGAAGCGCGATACAGAATAATTGAATTTTTAGTGAATACAACGTAAAGCCGTGGATTTCGTATTATACGAAGCCCACGGCTTTATCAAAAGGACTAGAAAGATCTTACTCTATATACTTGGTAATTTAGTAAATTACTTGATTAATGTGAATTTTGCAATGATCGGGGCCAGAGTGTTTGCAACAGTGGACATGGTTTTGATGAAGATATCGAGCGCAACACCGACAACGTCCTTACGGGTATCGCCAACAGTGTCACCGGTGACGGAAGCTTTGTGCGCTTCTGAACCTTTGCCGTGTCCTTCAAGCTGACCTGATTCGATGTATTTCTTTGCGTTGTCAAAGGCGCCGCCGGAGTTACCCATGAACAGAGCTCTCGGTACGGCCACTATGGTAGCACCGACCAAAATACCACCAACGAATTCAACTCCAAACAGGAAGCCACCTATAGCGGGGATTAGAAGAGCCAGAACCGATGGCAGTAGCATCTTTTGTAGAGCGTTTGAAGCTGCCATACCAATGACCTTATTGTAGTCCGGTTTTTTCGTACCCTCCATAACGCCTGGCAGTGAAAGCTGCGCATCACCTTCATCGGCCATGAGGCGGGCAGATTCGATGGTGTTATCTGTGAGCAGAGCACAGAAGTACTCGATCAATGCGCCACCAACTAAACCGCCTGCTATGACGACAAAGGAAGCAATATTCAGAATCGGCTCTCTACCTATTGGTGCATAGTTACCGACATATGCGACTATCAGGGAGACGGTTGCAAATGCGGCAGAACCGATAGCAAAACCTTTTCCGATTGCTGCGGTGGTATTTCCTACGGAGTCAAGCTTATCTGTAATTACACGAACCTCATCATCAAGACCGCAGGACTCGGCAAAACCACCGGCATTGTCTGCGATAGGTCCAAAAGCATCAATGGAAACAGTAACGGCTACAAATGATAGCATGCCCAGAGAGGATAACGCTATCCCATAGGTGCCGGAAAGCTTGCCTGATATAAAGAGAGCGATACCGATTACTAAGATCGGTAGAAGGACGGAACGAGAACCGATAGCGTCACCTTTTGTAACAACAAAGGCGTCACCCTCGTGAGCGATTTCCGCCAAATTTCTGGTAGGCTTGTAATCTGTGCTTGTATAATACTCTGTGATGGATCCAATAGCCACACCACTGATGACACCCAGAACAGAGGCGACCCAAGGGCTTAACCAGCCTATTGTGAAGTTATCATACAGAGGTACATTTCTAAATACAAAGAATGATAGGACTAAGCCGCCAAGAATGGTTAGACCAGCGGCCATCCAAGTAGCGAAGTTTAGGGCTTTAGCGGGGTCATCACCCATCTTTCTGTTAACCGCCACGATTATGGCGACCAGACAGCTCAAAAGACCAACGCCGGCAAAGAGAAAGGGAAAGAGATTTGTAGCTTGAAGAGTTGCATCTGTAATATGTTCCGATGAATTGAGGAAAAGTGTGACTGAGATCATAACGCTAGCTGAGATAGTAGCTACAAAGCTCTCCAGAAGGTCAGAAGCGTTACCGGCAATGTCATTAACATTGTCGCCAATGAAGTCTGCTACCACGTTGGGTATACGGCTGTCATCTTCGGGCATATCATGACGAATCTTAGCCAGGATATCCGAAGAAATATCTGCGGCTTTAGTATAGTTGCCACCAGCCACACGGTTAAACATCGCAACGAGGGAACAACCAAGTGAATAGCTGGATATACGCATGACACCCGGATTGGTTACCAGACCCCCGATAAATCCGCCACCTGTAGCCTTTGGATCAATACCACCGTTAAGAATAAATACTAATACCAAACCAAGCAAGCCAAAGGCTTGTACACCTAAGCCACTGATGCTGCCACCCCTAAGAGCGACCTTGACTGTTTGTGCAATAGAAAGAGTTTTTCTTGCCTCGTTTGCGGTACGAACATTTGCATAAGTAGCACTGCGCATACCGATAATACATGCGGCACTACTCATAATAGCACCCAAAATGAAAGTTAAACCACTACTTTTCTCTAAAAACAGTGATAGCAAAACGGCTAATACGATTACAACAATGCCGATTCCTCTATATTCTGTTCTAAGAAATGTAGAAGCGCCCTCTCTGATTATAAGGGCAAGCTCTTTCATTTCGTCGTTTCCTTCTTCCATTTTTTTAATACGGAAGTAGTTAAAAATAAGGTAAACAATTGAAAGTAGAACTACGCCTAATGCAGCGTACATTGCCATGAAAAAAAACCTCCTAAGAAAACCAAATTGTAACGATTATACATCAAACTACAGAATATTTCAATATGCTTCAAAAAATAAGTTATGCAAATAGTGATAGCTAAAATTCTGATAAGTTACACAAAAAACAGGCTTGCCAAAAATCAAACTATAGTATTACCCCACAAAAAGCGATTGTCTCGCCTAAAGGTTTAACTCCTATTAGAGACAATCGCTTTGCATTTTCTGTATTTTGTTAAATTTGGAGATTATCGGCTATAGATTAAACCATGCATCGCGGCCAGGATAGATTGCAGCCTCGCCGAGCTCCTCTTCGATTCTAAGCAGCTGGTTGTACTTTGCTACGCGGTCGGTTCTGGAAGGAGCACCAGTTTTGATCTGTCCGGCGTTCAGTGCAACTGCAATGTCTGCAATGGTAGTGTCTTCGGTCTCACCAGAGCGATGGGAAATAACTGCTGTGTACCCTGCACGGTTAGCCATTTGGATGGCA
>FZPS01000010.1_pt173 | contig 12689 bp, 19 predicted proteins | sample 1817821 | NCBI WGS metagenome assembly FZPS01 (sample SAMEA104158645, study PRJEB21678) | metagenome | place: Germany | collected 2015-04-21 | reverse complement strand
CGTCCGATGCGTCCGATCGATATGTCCGATGCGTCCGATGCGTCCGATTTATATGCCAGATCGCCACGCCCGACCCCGCCATGAACGCCACCCTGGGTAAAAGCCCCCCCCCCGAATTCGGCGCCCTGTAGGGGCGCCACAAATCCGCTGGACGGCAGGAAACGGGAGCGGGGAGCACGCTAAAGCGTGTACTACATACGTGGGACCTTTGGGACGCACGCACCAAGCGTGTACTACATACGTGGGACTTTTGGGTGTAATGTCATTTGCCGGATTCATATCCCCGGCAAATCAGCCTGCTGTTCTCGCCCGGGCTTGACATGAGGTTTTTAGCGTTTAGCTTATTCGCTGGTTCTGGATATGAATGATAACACGAACATGGAGCAAGTGTGATGACTAAAGCAAAAGTGAAGGCTTTGAGGGTACTTGGACTGGTTCTGGCTTTGTTCCGGGGCGGAGCAGTGCTGGCTGAAGAAGCCCGGCAAATCGAACTGTTTGTGCCCGAGCGCATTTATGCGACGCCCGGCGTGGAAATGAATGTATACTTTGATAATGTCAGCCTGTTGATTAACTCTGACAACTATGTCTTCGACGTGAACTGCGCCAAGGGACGCAATGAGGCCCGGCGCTGGAATTTTATGCCTACGGAAAAAGACCTGGGGAGCCATGCCTGGAGCCTGCGGGTCTTTGATGAAAAAGGCCTGCTTGCCGAGGCCAAAAGCGAGCTTGTGGTCGGAGAACTGAAAGGCGAGGCCAAACGTGAGCTGTCAATCCTGGTGATCGGAGACAGCCTGACTAACGCCGGCGTCTACCCCGGCAGGATTCTGGAGCGCTGCCAGGCAAACGAGCGCCTGGACTTGTCCATGATAGGCAGCAAGCGCAATAAAGAAAGCGGCATGGCGCATGAGGGCTGGGGTGGCTGGACCTGGTGGAGTTTCATCGGGGGCAAGGACAGCAAATTTCTGCGTTTTCCTGACGGGGACAATGCCCGTCGCGGCGAGCTTGATGTACAGGCCTATCTGGACAAGTACAACGAGGGCAAAAAACCCGATGTCATTACTTTGATGCTGGGCATAAACGACATATTCTGGTTTACCGATGAGGTGCATGAGGAAAAAAACCAGGGCTTGCTTTCACATATGGCGGTTTTTTTAAGCGCTTTGCGCGCCGCGGCGCCCGATGCGCTGATCGGCGTGGCCCTGATACCGCCTCCGGCAGGCAGCCAGGACGCCTTTGGCAGCAGCTATGCCTGCGGGCAAACCCGCTGGCAATATCGCAAAAACCAGTGGTATTACAACCGGGCGCTGCTCGCCGCCCTCAATGCGGACAATCCCTGGGGAGCCATTCCGGTGCCGGTGCATATCAACCTGGATTGCCTCAATAATTATCCGCAAAAAACTGTAGCGGTGAACCAGGACAACCCGGCTACTATGAGCATGCTAAGCAATGGTGTGCACCCTGCCGCCGCCGGCTATAAGCAGATCGGCGATTCATTCTATAGCTGGATGGTAAACCAGCTGCCCTAAGCAAGTCTTTCCAGAAAAGGTGATGCGGCAGGAGTTTGGCCGCTAAGGCACATTAAGAGATACATTGAAAAAGCAAGGAGTATGAGCATTTTGCGTTTGACACATTTTTATCCCTGGCATGGTATGCCGGATGAGTTTATTGGGGCGGCGCTGTCGCTTTTTGCTGAACACGGCGCGCGTTATCTGACCTTTACCGACCAGCAGTGTCCGCTGATGCTGAGCCAGCCAGACTATGAGAAGCAGATATCGGCCCGAGCCGCCGAATATGGTTTGAGCTTCAGCGATGCGCATGGTCTCTGTTTCAGGCTATACGACTTGAACACCGATGACGCCGAGCTGCGTGCGCGCTCCATCAGGGACCATATCCAGGTCATCGAGCGCCTCGCTGCCATAGGAGTGAAGACCTATACCGTGCATATAGGCGCGGCATTGCATCAGTTCCCTCCCATGCTTGAGTTGCCGGTGCTGAGGGAGAACGCCTTGCGCACGCTGGAAGGCATCCTGCCCACAGCCGAAAAAAACGACATGGTGATCGCCTTGGAAAACTCATTCGAGCCGCCTAATGCGCCCGATGAGCTGCTCTGGTATCTGCAGCAGTTTAGCTCTAAGCATCTGCTGCTCTGCTTCGACTCAGGCCATGAGAACTATATGAGCCGGCATGGCAAGGACTTGAGCCGTTTCAGCGAATATCATGTGCATACCGCCTGGAAGGGAGACCTGCGTCTCGAAGATGATGCCTTGGGCAAGATGGCGCCGTATATAGTCACGGCTCACCTGCATGACAACAGCGGTTACAACGACGATCACTTCCTGCCAGGCAAGGGTACTATAAACTGGAGCAAAATAATGGGCAGGCTGAAAAAATGCCCGCGCCTGCAGAGCCTGCAAAATGAAAGCAGCGTTATCAGAGACAAGCTGAGCATCGCTGAAATGTGCGAGAGCTTTGACCAGATAATGCAGTATTGAGTGCTAGCGCATGCCACTAAATAAAAAAGCGCGGCTGTACGTACAGCCGCGCTTTTTTTTGTAAACCGGGGTAACGACTTAGTGTGGCTTAGTGTAGCTTAGTGTGTCTTAGTGTCCAATTTTGCCGGGTTTTATCTACGCGCTCTGATTTGTCCTTTAGACATAAAGCCGTCGTATCTTCTATTGATGAGGAAGGTCTCCACCTGCCTCATGGTGTCCAGTGAGACACCGACGATGATAAGCAGGCTGGTGCCGCCGAAGAACTGCGCGATAATGCTGGGAATGCCCATGGCATTGCTCAGGATCATGGGCAGTATGGCCAGCACGGTGAGTGCTATGGCTCCGGCCAGCGTGATCCTGGTCATGGCGTGGTCGAGGAAATCGGAGGTAGGCGCGCCGGGTCTGATGCCTGGGATATAGCCGCCGCGTTTCTGCAAGTCGTCGGCGATCTGTATGGGGTTGAACTGGTTGGCCACCCAGAAGAACGAGAAGATCAGGATGAGCAGCCCATACAGCAGCAGATAGCCGTTCGAGCCATGCTGTATATTGGGTATAAGCCAGCGGAAGAAGGCCCAGTCAGGCGCAAAACGCAGCAACATCATGGGAAAGGAGAGGATGGCGCCGGCGAAAATGATGGGCATGACGCCGGAATAGTTGACCTTCAGGGGCAGGTAGCTGGTCTGCATGGCACTGGTTTTGCCTACGCCAGCCACCCGCTGTGCGTAGCGCACCGGGATTTTGCGCATTCCCTGGGTGAGGGCGATGGCACCGGCGGTGACCAGGAAGAACATGGCCAGCAGGATAAGCAGATGCACACTGTGTATCTCGCTGCCGCCGGTGACCGCGCCGCCCACCACTAGGGTGAAGAGGCTCATCAGGGCACCTGGCAGACGTGCGACAATATTGATGGTGATGATCAGGGAGGCGCCGTTACCCACGCCGTACTCGGTGATCATCTCGCCTAGCCAGCAGATAAACATAGAGCCGGCGGTAAGTATGATCACGGTGGAAACCACGAAGCCAGGCCCGGGATTGAGGATGACGCTGACCCCGCTGCCCAGATTGAGCTTCTCAGGTGAAATCATCGCCAGAGAAAACATGGTGCCCTGAATAACACAGATAAGAATGGTGATGTAGCGCGTGATCTGATTGTATTTCTGGTGGCCGGACTCGCCCTCGCGTACCATTTTGTTCAAAGCCGGGATCACCGGAGTCATAAGCTGCAGAATAATCGAGGCGGAGATATATGGCATGATGCCCAAAGCACCCACCGCGAAATTCTCCAGGGCGCCGCCGCTGAAAAGGTCCAGCATGTCAAGCACGCCGCCGGTTCCCTTGTTGGCGCTCATTGATTTGAAAAGCTCGGACAGGGCGCTGGGATCCACGCCGGGACAGGGGATAATGCTGGTAAGACGACAAAGGAATATGATCCCGAGGGTGAATAAAAGACGTTTTTTTAACTCGGGTATCTTGAAGCAGTTCAAATAGGCTGAAAGCATGTCTCGATCCTTATGCTGGCTGGGAGAATTCAGACAGAGGAACTAAGGCGCCCCGCTGAAAAGGCCGGTTAAATTCAGGGGCGTAACAGCGCCCGGTAAAGGAAGACTTAGTGAGGGCAGACAAAACACGGAGCGGGAATAAGTCCCGCTCCGGCTGTTGACTGGCTTAAGCTTCCAGGCATTGTCCGCCGGCAGCCTCTATCTTCTCCTTGGCGGCAGCGGAAAACTTGTCGGCCTTTACCTGCAAGGCCTTGCTCAGCTCGCCGTCTCCGAGTATCTTTAGCGGCTGTTGGCTCTTGCTGAGCAAGCCACGCTTCTGCAGCTCCTCGCGGTCAATCACCTGCCCGGCCTCGAAATTCTCCTCGAGAACAACGACGTTAATGATGCTGAACTCGATGTGGTTGGGGTTGTTGAAGCCGCGTTTTGGCAGACGACGGATGAGGGGTATCTGTCCGCCCTCGAAGTATGGTCTGCGGCTGTAGCCGGAGCGTGATTTGGCTCCCTTGTCACCACGACCTGCACTTCTGCCATGCCCGGAGCCGTCGCCGCGACCGACGCGTTTGCGCGCTTTCCGAGCCACTGTATTTTTTAACTGGTTAAGTTTCATTTGTGCCTTTCCTCAATTGTGCAATGCCGTGGCTTCACAGGGCTTTGCGGTCACGTTTGGCCAGGACCTCACTGCGTGTGCGCAATTTACCCAAAGCGTCAAAGGTGGCCTTGACCACATTGACGGCGTTTTTGGAGCCTAGCGACTTAGCCAGCACGTCGCGCACTCCTGCCAGGTCCAACACTGCGCGCATGCCGCCGCCGGCGATCAGTCCGGTACCTTCGGACGCCGGTCTGATGAGCACTCTTGCGCCGTTAAAATTGCTTTCCACCAGGTGGGTGACGGTTTGTCCGAACATGGGTATGTCAATGACATTGCGGCGGGCTTGTTCGCCGCCTTTGCGTATGGCTTCAGCCACTTCATTGGCCTTGCCATAGCCCATGCCAACCCGTCCGGCACGATCACCTACCACGACTAAGGCACTAAAAGAAAAATTTCTGCCGCCTTTCACCACTTTGCTGCTGCGGTTTACCGCCACCACGGTCTCTTCCAGTTCGCGGCCAGAGTTGATGGATGCCTCAGTCGCGCTGTGTGCTTCGCCGCGCGGCCTTTCTCTTCTCGGATTATCTTGTATTTGACTTGTCACAGAAGCTTCTCCCTGTTAGGCTATTGCTTTTGACGTTGCGAAACAATTGAAACATTTGAAGCTCGTTCTAGATCGCAGCGTCAAGCTTTTATAGACTAACGAACTTCAGAAATTATGGTTAAAACTCCAGCCCTGCCTGTCGTGCGGCCTCGGCCAGCGCCTTCACGCAGCCGTGATATGTATGCCCGCCGCGGTCAAAGACGATTTTTTTCAGATTTGCGGCGATGGCGCGTTCGGCGATATTTTTGCCTACGATGCCGGCACTGTTGACATTGGCGGCCAGTCCTTGGCCGCGCAGCTCTTTCTCCAGTGTCGAGGCTGAGACCAGGGTGCGCTGCGCCTCGTCATCAATGATCTGGGCATATATATGTCTGCCGCTGCGGCAGACGCAGAGGCGCGGCACGCTGCTGTTTCCCGAGACCTTGTGGCGCAGGCGTCTGTGCCGCCGGATGCGCGCTTGTTTTTTTGTCAGTTTACTCATTTGAGCCTAGTCCTTGCGATAAAAAGTCATCCTGGCCCTGCGGGCCGGGCATTTAATTAGACGGTTTTGCCTTCCTTCAGGCTGAGTTTTTCGCCTTGGAAGCGCACGCCTTTGCCATGATATGCATCCGGTTTGCGGAAGGCTCTGATGGTCGCTGTGACCTGGCCGATCTTCTGTTTGTCTATGCTTTCCAGGCTGATGTGGTTCTGGTCGGGCATGCTTACTTCCACGCCTTCGGGCACTTCATAGACCACGGGTTTGGAATAACCCAGGTTGAGCGTCAGTGTGCGTCCTGCCACTTGCCCACGGTAACCCACGCCATGCAGCTCAAGTTGCTGCTTAAAGCCTTCGCTTACTCCCTGCACCATGTTGCTGATAAGGCTGCGGGCAAGGCCGTGCAGCATCTTTGACTGGCGCTGTTCGTCACGGCGCATAACCTTGACGATGTCGCCCTCGATTTCCACATAAATGCCCTCCGGCATCGTATACTGCAAAGTGCCCTTAGGGCCTTTGACACTGACTGCTTGCCCCTCGACTTGCAAGTCTACCTTGCCTCCCAAGTCGATTTCTTTGTTTCCCATGCGTGACATGTCGGAATTCCTTCTCTTAGTGGCCAATTACCAGACGTAGCAGAGCACTTCGCCGCCCATGTTGCGTTTTCTTGCTTGCCGGTCAGTAAACAGGCCGTTTGAGGTGCTCATAATGGCTATGCCCAGGCCGCCTAGCACCCTTGGGATGTCGGCACAGCCCACATAGACGCGGCGCGAGGGCTTGCTGATGCGCTTGATACCCTCGATGACCGGGGTCTGCTCTTTGCCCTTGTATTTCAGTACTATGCTCAACTGCTTTTTATTGTTTCCCTGCTCCTCGATGCGGTATGACTCGATGTAGCCGGCCTCTTGCAGGGTCTCGGCCAGGGAGGCGCGCATATTGGAAGAGGGCATGCTCAGCTCAGCGATTTTAGCGCTGGAGGCATTGCGTATGCGGGTCAACATGTCGGCAATCGGATCGCTCATGCTCATGATATTTACTCCTTACCAGCTCGCTTTAGTGACGCCAGGGATCATGCCGCTGTTGGCCAGCTCGCGAAAGCAGATGCGGCAAAGGTGGAACTTGCGTATGTAGGCGCGTGGGCGACCGCAGCGCTGGCAACGCGTATATGCCCGGGCACTGAACTTGGCAGGCTTCTGCGACTTGACAATTAAACTCTTCTTAGCCATGAGTCTTCCTTAATTAACTAGAAAATGGCATGCCAAGAAGGGCCAGAAGCTCGCGGGCTTCCTCATCGGTCCTGGCACTGGTTACGATGGTGACGTTCATACCTATAGTATGCTTGATCTTGTCCAGCTCGATCTCGGTGAACACCGACTGGTCGTTGATGCCGAAGGTATAGTTGCCGGCGCCGTCAAAGGACTTGGCCGGCACTCCGCGGAAGTCGCGCACGCGCGGCAGCACCACGTTTACCAGGCGGCTGAAGAAGTTGTACATGACCTGGCGGCGCAGTGTGACGCTCACGCCCACAGCCATGCCGGCGCGCAGCTTAAAGTTGGAGATGTTCTTGCGTGTCTTGGTGATCACCGGCTTTTGGCCGCAGATGGCCGCAATCGTCTCGACGGTCTGCTGCATGACCTCGCGGTCTTTGTCAGTTCCCACGCCGGAGTTGATGACTATTTTTTCAAGCTTGGGCGCCTGCAAAGAGTTCTTGTAGCCGCGTTTGCTCATCAACTGAGGCAGCACCACATCCTTGTATTGCTCATATAGAGTGCTCTTCATAATGCTTACCACCTCTCCTTATTTTTTGGCTCCGCCACGTCGGGCCTCATAGCGCTCGGCATTCATCAGGTTGGACAAGTCTATGGGGCCTTCCTGCTCTCTAAAGCCGCCGTTAGGTTCGGCTTGCGAGCGGCGCACGGTTTTTTTGAGCAAATTGAGGCCTTCGACGTAGGCCTGGTTTTTGCTTGGCAGCACCCGCAGCACTCGCCCGTCGCGTCCCTTGTCATCTCCGGCGATGGCGTAAACCAGGTCGCCCTTGCGTATTTTATTCGCCTTCGACATCAGAGCACCTCCGGGGCTAATGAGACGATTTTCATAAAGTTGCGTTCGCGCAGCTCCCTGGCCACCGGGCCAAAGATACGCGAGCCGCGCGGGTTGTCATCATCATCAATGAGCACCGCGGCGTTATGGTCGAAACGCAACACGGAGCCGTCGGCCCGGCGTATGCCTTTTGCGGTGCGCACGATGACGGCGCGAATGACCTCGCCTTTTTTCACCATGCCCCTCGGCTGTGCCTCCTTCACGCTGGCGCGTATGATGTCGCCGATCTCGGCAAATTCCTTGCCACCCTGTCCCAGGGTGGTGATGGCCATGATCTTGCGCGCGCCGGAGTTGTCAGCCACGTTTAGTGTGGTCTGCATCTGTATCATAGTATTGACTCCTCACTCGGTTGCGGCGCGTTGTGTTATGCTGATCAGGCGCCAGCGTTTGCTTTTGCTCAAGGGGCGAACCTCCATGATCTTCACCTGGTCGCCTACCCGTGCCTCGTTGTTTTCATCGTGCACGTAGTATTTTTTGGTGACCTTGACCACTTTTTTGTAGAGACTGTGCTGCGTTCGCCGGTCTACCCGCACAACCAGGGTCTTGTCCATCTTGTCGCTGACCACGGTTCCGCTAAGCACCTTGCGCAGGTTTCTGGCCTGCACGGCTTCTTTGATTGCTTCATCTGCTGACATAATTGGCCCCTTTTATCGCTTGGCCGACTTGCGTCGTGCGCTCTTTTCAGTTTTTAGGCGCGCCACATCCTTGCGTAGCAAGCCAATGCTGGCGCTGTTTTCCAGCTGATTGGTCTGAATTTTGAGGCGCAGATCGAAGATCTCTTTTTTGCAGCGCTCGCATTCCAGGTTCAGCTCTTCGTCGGTTAATTCGCGTATTTCTGCCGGTTTCATTGTCTACTCCTTGGGCACAATTAATTCAGACCAGCTGCTGGCGTGCCAGGAAGCGGCAGCGGAAGGGCATTTTGCTGGCGGCCAGCGCCAGGGCCTCGCGGGCCACGGTCTCCGTGCAGCCGCTCACCTCGATGAGCATGTTGCCGGGGCGCACCACGGCCACCCAGGTCTCCGGGTTGCCTTTTCCCTTACCCATCCTGGTCTCCAGGGGTTTTTGGGAAATCGGCTTATCCGGGAAGATACGCAGCCAGATTTGTCCTCGGCGCTGCATATGCCTGGTTGCGGCCACTCGGGCCGCCTCGATCTGGTTGGTGGTAATCCAGCCGCGGTCGAGCACCTGCAGTCCGTATTCTCCAAAGTCCAGCTTATTGTTGCGGCTGGCGATGCCCGCGCGGGCGCCGCGCTGCACCTTTCGGTGCTTTACGCGTTTTGGCATTAAAGGCATTTTTACTTTCCTCCCAATTTTGGGGTTTGCAGATCCACACTTTAATTCCGATTGTACCAGTCAAGGTCTCGGCCTCGGAAAAACCATAATCGATATTAGCTCTCAAGGTATGCAGTGGCACCTTGCCGTCCTTGTAGCTCTCCACGCGGGCCAGCTCGGCTCCGTTAAGTCTTCCTGCGCAGCGTATGCGCACTCCTTCAGCCCCCTTTTCCATGCCTGTTTGTATGGCTCTTTTCATGGCGCGACGGAAGGCTATTCTGCGCATGAGTTGCTGTGCGATATTGTCGGCCACCAGTTGGGCGTCCACCTCAGGCACGCGCACCTCTTTGATGTCCAGCAGTATTTCGGTGTCGGGCACCAGTTTTGCCAGTATTGTTTTAAGTTCGTCGAGGCCGGCGCCCTTGCGGTTGTCCCCGCGTCTGGGGCCGCGCTCGAAGCGCCCTCCGGCGCCCTGGCCGAAGTTGCCGCTGACGATAATGCCTGGGCGGCTGGTATAGATGGTCACTCGAATGCGCTTGCCGAAGCGTTCGATCATCACTTTGCTGACCGAGGCGAACTTCAGCTTTTCGGCCAGTTGTTCGCGGATGCGCAGGTCTTCTTGCAGAAGCGGACCGAACTGTGCCTTGCGAGCAAACCAGCGGGATTTCCAGTCTTTGGTGACTGGCAGACGGAATCCGATTGGATTAACTTTTTGACCCACAGTAAACTCCCTGAATTTATGCTCTGTCTGAAACTACGATGCGTATATGGCTGCTGCGCTTGCGGATTCTTCCAGCCGAGCCGCGCGCCTTAGGGATAAACCTTTTGAGGGTCGGCCCTTCATTGATGATTGCCTCTTTCACATACAGGCGGCTTGAGTCAACCCTGTTGTTGGCGTCATTTTCGGCATTGGCAATGGCCGATTTCAGGGTTTGCTCAATTAGCCGGGCGGCTTTGCGCGGGATGAGTTTGACGGTGGTCATGGCCAGCAGGGCGGGTTTTCCCTGTATAAGCCGCGCCACCTCCCTTGCCTTGGACGGGGATATGCGCACATACTTGCTGAGGGCGGTTTTTTCCATTTTCTTCTCTTTTCTGTTGGCCAGGCTTATAGCTCCAGCCTGCTTCTGCACTGCTACTGACAGGACTCTCAGGCCATGAATTGGAACGAAGGCAAGCCCGGCTTGCGTCATGGGGAAATATCGAAGCGTTCAGCGCCTGGCCTTCAGCTCGGCGCCGGGCATTAAAGTGGACCAGTTGCCACTGCTTAGAATTCCGGCACTTGTGTCAGGCTGGCACTCGACCAGTCTAAGCTCGGCCAGTGTCTTGCCGGCCGGTGCGTAAACAAATATCATGCCGCTTCTAAGACCGTGTTGAAAACCCCGGTTCAGATACACGCTTTGTGTTTCCGCATCCAAGGATAAGATGACGCAACCTGGCTGCTCCGCATCTCCATTGCCTCGCCCGGCGACTAACGACAATGGATTGAGACTGCTCTCAATCACCCTACGTAGGGACATAACGCGTTGCTCCACCTCGTGACGCATGGCCTCACTGGGTTGCAATCCGTCCAAAGCCGCAGCCATGGACCTTTCGAAGAGCGAAAACTCGCTTTCAACCGCCAGAATTCGTCTTCTCACCAAGGCCATTACTTGCATGGCCTCGGAAAATTTCTTTTCTGTTTCGCTGTTATCGCTGCCTTGCAGCAGATTTTCAGCGGCTAACTCTTGTGCGAGCAACTTATCCTGCCTCTGGCTTTGCTCTAAAAGCTTGTCGGCATACAGACTGCGCACCCGGTCCAGCTCTTTCTTGGTTTCAGCCAACTCGTTGGCGAGCTGCAGCTTGTCGCGCTCCAAAGCCTCGCGAGCCATGCGCAGCTCATCGAGAGCCAGAGAGGCAGGCTGCTGGGCAATAAGAGGCAGGCAAACCAGCACAGAAAAAAACAGAAGCGATAATATAACCGTCGAAAGAAAGATTTTCCAGTCGGCTTGGAAAAAAAACTCGTTTTTCATGTGTTTTCCTAAGCCGGCGGCTTAGAGCCGGCCCCAAATAGACCCAGTCCAAAAAGACTTTGAGCCACTAAGGTACACGAAGGGGGAGGACACTAAGGGACACGAAGGCACACGAAGGCACACGAAGGCACACGAAGGCACACTAAGGGCTTATGCGGAGCTTGCCCGTTTTGGTTTGTTGAGAAAAGGGAGCCGGACAAAGCAAAAAAACTCGCTGAAATAGCATGAAAAACGTAAATTTTCTGCTGAAATTTCAATTTTTCCTTGGGAATCTGTCCATTTGGTGCCCCGTAGGGGCAACCTAATACAGCCCAGGGTAAGCGAGGCTCCGTAGGAGCCGAGCGACACCCTGGGTAAAGGCCCCCCCCGAATCCGGCGCCCTGTAGGGGCGCCACTAATGACCCTTCTGCGTTATGACCTTTTTGGACGGGGTCTAAGGTACACTAAGGGCTTATGCAGCGCCTGCCCGTTTTGGTTTGTTGGGAAAGGTGAATTCAAAAACTTTCTGTGTCTTCGTGTGTAAAATTAGCGCTGCGCCTACAGTTTCCAGTCCACCAGGGGCAGATTTCTCTTTTGCAGCTCCAGGTTGCAATTCGAGAATGGTTTCGAGCCAAAGAAGCCGCGGTATGCCGACAGTGGCGAGGGGTGTGGCGCCTGGATAAGGGCATGCTTCTGGGCATCTATCAGGCCGCTTTTTTGTCCGGCGTTTTTGCCCCAGAGTAGGAATGCGAGGCCGGTTTCGCGTTTGTTAAGCGCTCTGATGACGGCGTCGCTGAACTGTTCCCAGCCCTGGTTTTGATGCGAGTTAGGCTGGTCGCGGCGCACGCTGAGCACGGCGTTAAGCAGGAGCACGCCGTTTTTAGCCCAGGGCAGCAGGCTGGCGGTGTTGGGTTCAGGCAGCCCCAGGTCCTGCGCATACTCCTTAAGAATGTTGCGCAGCGAGGGCGGCCTCTTGCAGTCTGCGGGCACCGAAAAGGCCAGTCCGCAGGCCTGGCCGGGCTGGTGATAGGGGTCTTGGCCTAGCACTAGCGCCTTTACCTCGGCGTATGGCGTCAGCTCGAAGGCGCGAAAAAGCTGCTCGACAGGCGGATAGACCTGTTGGGCGGCATATTCGCGCCGTAGAAAAGCAGACAAGGCCAGCCAGGACGAGGCGTCCAACTCCGGCAACAAGGCCGCCTGCCAATCGGCGGGCAGGCCTGTAAACAATTCATCTGAGCAGAGCATCTGCATAATATAATGCGGCAGGCCGAAAATAAAATAAAAAAGCCGCTGAATGCAGGATTCAGCGGCAAGACCTTGGAGCGGGCGAACGGACTCGAACCGTCGACAACCACCTTGGCAAGGTGGCGCTCTACCAACTGAGCTACGCCCGCAGAAAAAGTCGAATTTGGAGCGGGCGAACGGACTCGAACCGTCGACAACCACCTTGGCAAGGTGGCGCTCTACCAACTGAGCTACGCCCGCAAAAAAGACAACAAGCAATAAGATAACCCGGCATTGCCACTTTTCAAGCCTAAGCAGGAAAAAAACCTGTGAAGCCTGGGATTTTTGCCTGCTGTGTTTTCCAGTGTCTTAGTGTCCTCCCCCTTCGTGTGCCTTAGTGGCTCAAAGACTTTTTTGACGCGGTCTAGTTAGAGCGTGTCCAGAAA
>FZPS01000028.1_pt20 | contig 12693 bp, 13 predicted proteins | sample 1817821 | NCBI WGS metagenome assembly FZPS01 (sample SAMEA104158645, study PRJEB21678) | metagenome | place: Germany | collected 2015-04-21 | reverse complement strand
CTATAACACCTATTTATACTAATAGTCCTATAATTTAAATGGATTTTCTTTTGAGATTAATTTTTGAATAAAGTCTGGCGTAATAACGAGAGCAGTGTCTGAATCTAAAATCTATTGCAATAATTGTTTATCTGTATATCCGTTTGATATAACATAATTTAAATAATAGTATTCATCTACTGGCATTCTATAAGGAGATGAACCATAGTGATCGTTATAATAAAGAGAAGTATTAACATGAATTTTAACCTATTTTGGGTTTATATTTTTTTGAGACATTGCTGAATTTATTAATTTACTATTGTGGTTTTGTCAAAAATAATCTAATACTATTCTTGCAAATAAGGTGTCATGTTTTAAATTCTTTCTACTATACTGTTTTTGTGTAACAATTAAAAATGCTCTTTTGTTTAAAATATCCTATATTAGATTCAATACATCGTTCTAATTAGTTATATAAGCATAGTCACCTATAGTATAAGGACTAAATATATCTCCCTCAGTTCCTAATCTATAGTTTCTCGACTTTTTCAAATCACTCGATGAAAAGAAAGGTATTATATTCATCCTTGCATAAGCATTGTCCATTTCTTCCTATCCAGTATCAACTAAATAAGCAACTAAAGCCCCATGTCTTATGTGTCTAAAAACAGAACCTGCTTGCCCTGTATTTCTTTCGACATCCATGCAAGAATTATTTGCCCACGGTTTACCAGAACTCATGCCAGCAATATCTTCGGGTAGTTTGCTTATCACAACCTATAAATCTTTATCTTCTCTTTGAAACTCTATTTGTTTTTTTCTTTCATCATAAAGTCTTAAAAACGCTTGTCATCTTTTATCAACCTATTGCCTATCTTCTTTAGCAACAAAGCTATTAATAAACCCACCCGCCTTTCTTAAAGATTTATGATTATCTACTCTGCGAAGCATATTGGGCATGTCGCCGCCAATTCACTAATATGGAATAATTTCATTCGTTTTCTTATTTATTGCAGCAGTGGCAAATAAATTTTCAAAATATTTTGGCAATCTTAGGTGTCTGAGGTCTCTTTGTTTATAAGGCAATCTCACTCTATCGCCATCTGGGAATAAATGAGGATAAAGTTTATCTCTATGGACACTAATATTGTTTGCTATTCTAATTACATTTGGATTTAATTCCTAAAAAAGAAATTGTTTATTATACATCTATATTAATACTCCTTAAATAATTCATCATGTTATCGTCTATTTTATTTTCTTCATATCTCTATTTTGCTATACTTTGTATGGTCTAACCATCTCTGGCTCTTAAATTAGTCTATACCCCCTTTTCAACCAACCACTTAAAAAATTCTAAATTGTTATTATAAACTGCATACATGGCGGCATTATACCCTTTAGTAGTTCTTCTATGTATATCTGCCCCACTCTTTATAAGCTATTCTATAACCTACATATTATTTTCTTTAGCTGCATAAACAAGTGGGGATCAATAACTTGAACCCCTGTCTGGGTTTATTCCCTGATCTAAAAAGAACTTCATAACATTGACGCTATTATATTTGGCGGCATACATTTGTGGTGGTCATGGTGTTCTATCAGTTAAAACTCTTGCGTTTTTATTATCTAAAAACTTAACCATATTTAAATTATCGTAGATTGCAGAATAATGTAAGGCGGTTCTACCCTAATGATCTCGTGTATTTACATCAATATCATCAAAATTTCTATCTAATAATCTCATCAAATTAAACGCATTGCCTCTCGCAGCATAAACAAAAACTTTACTTTTATCAGCATTCGACTATAATATTTTTTTATTTAAAATGCTAATAGCTTTAGCATCCCTTCTTAAACGACCATAAATTTTTGTAATATCTCATACACTCATATCATCTATATCCATTTCTTCAAGGTCTATATATCTTTTAGGTATTATATCATATAATCCTACATCTTGCAATCTATCGTCATCATACATTCCTGGAACAATTTTGTATCCTCTTCTAATATTGTCTGTTACTTTTTTATTGTGGTTTACATAAATGTGATCCAAAATTATCTATGGCATATTTTTATCTATTGGCATTCATGAAACTTTATGAATTGTTTTATTTACATAAAGTATTGCATAATTATTTAAAATATCTGCCAACTATTCAATATTATTTGTGTTGGTTGCTGTCTTTATATAGTCTTCATGTATATATGGTGTAATTCTGCACATCATTACAGGATCGGTTTGTGCATATTTCTAATGAAAGAGATAGCCTACAATAGTTCCAAACTTAGACTAAAACTATATATAGTCTTTATTAACTCCGTGAGTGTCGTGATTAAAACATGTAATTCAATATTGATTTGCAGACATTTGGGCAACCTATCTCGGCTACTTTGTTAGATAAACATAAAACCCCTATGGATTTAAATACATATCAATAGCTTTTGGATTATTTGCTATAATTTTTACTCTTTTAACAAAATCTGCCCAATAATTCACTAATTCTTGATCCTTTCCCCTACTTAGTACTCTACTTATTCTAATATCTTTAGCACCCTAATAAATAGATTTTGCCATAAGACTTTCCTATCAATTAATAAAATGCTACCGCTTATCAAATTTAACCATAGTATAGTTCATTTTTTCAACCATATCAAAAATCTATTGTGGTATCTAAAATAGGTTCTACTATAAAGCCTAATAGGGTAATTTTATACTATTACCCTATCTAAATATATCTTTGTATATTAATTTATAAAGCCCTCTTGAAGCCCTCTTATATGGCTAAAGCTATATCTCAGGGACTCTATGTTTTCAATTCTACTATAAGAGTTTTTTCAAACTTATCATTTATTATTAATCTCCTACTATTTCAAACTAATCGCCTCAAACATTAAACCTATTATTGAAAAGTCAATTTATGTTTCTATCTAAACAATAGGTTATAGAATAATCTTTCTCATTTCTTGTACTTCTTCCAAAACCTTGAATGAGCTTAAAAATAGTTTGTATTGTATATATATCTTTGTAATTATCAAATATGTATTTTATCCTCTTATCCCCCAAACTCGGATATGGTGCTTTGAGAACTATCTGAAACCTACTTATATCATCATCAAAGCTAACTCCTTCTCAAAGACTTGGTGATATAAGAACAGATGGCTTTTTATAGTCTTTAAACTATTCTAATATGAGCTATAAAGGCTACCCCTAATGATGTTTCATTATCTTAACACTTTTTTTCTTTCGTTTAAGCTGCTTATAAACCTGTTCTGCGAGTTTAAAGCTTGGAGATATGATAACACCCTTCTGTCCTTTATGTTGCTCTATAATCGCATTTACAACGTCTCCTATCTTTTCTATTGTTTTATAATCTTGCAGATTTCTATAATTCAAAGACTAAATGTTTAAAAATGCAATTTTTTTATTCTACGGCTTAAAAACTGGGGGAGATTTAATAAATGCAATCTGATCCTTATCAATAGAAAGCGTCTGCCCCATAAACTATGGTTGGTTTGTAGCCGACATGAGTAAAACATATTTCCCACCTGTCATTTTAAGATTGAATAAATCTTTAACAAAAATTGGCTGTATTTCAATAAATCCTTTCTCTATATTAACTGTATGTTCATAATTGTAATCAAACAAAATTCCATACTTATTTATCATATTATTCAATCTATTATGAATTTTCATATATTTTTTATAAGTCTATATGTCTCCACTCTAATAAATATTTGAAGCCTCGTGAAGATACGTATCACACATATCGGTTATTATTCTATAAACCTTCCCTAAATAATCCATATAATTGTTCTAATTAAGCTTACCGCCGTCTAAGAATTTCATAAGAGCTTTCAAATTCTATAAATAATGTTCACTCTAATCCTATACAATCAAATAATTTGAAAGTATTGTTGTTAAATTTTTTAACATTTGAGTGGTTAAGTTTATCTTATTATGATTACAAAAAACATCATTAAACATGTGAGACTAATCAAATATCGTTAAAAGCTAATCTCCAAAGCCTTCTTTACTGTTTAAAGCAATAGAAAGGAAATAAGAATAATTTGTAATAACATAATCGGTTTTGTGCATATTTATTCTACTCAATCTATATTCACAAAAATTACATTGTGGTGGCATGTGCTATTTAGCTTTCCTTATATGTCCTTTTAGAATGCAATTTTCTGCCGTATCATTAACTATCTTACAATGATAGTTCCCAGCACCTCTTAAATCTATAAAATTATTAAAGTTATCAAAATTATTAAGATATTGTGTTTGAAGGGCTTTGTTGTGCATCAATATGCTTGACATTCTACCGCCCTTTCAATCTGTATCAACATAAGATAAAACCTATGCTACAACAACTGCTATTATTGATTTCCCAGAACCTGTCGGGGAAGACAATACTACATATCTTTTTTTGTTATCAATATACTATTTTATAATCCTATCAACAATAGTGATTTGATTATCTCTCGGTATAAAATTATACTTTGTAAACGCTCTTAAAATTTGATCATAATACTTTATCTTCACTCAAAACTCCTATTTTTATTTTATTTTTTATTTAACTATCTTTCTATTATTGCAATTAACTAATGCTTTTGCTCCTACCTACAATACTATAATAGACTCTTATCTTTTTCTATTGGCTGTGTAACATCCGCACCATGCTATAACAACTTTTCAAATATTCTCACATTATCTTTATCGGCAGCAAATGCTAATGGCGTATTGCCGAATGAATTTCTATAATTAACATTTGCACCTTTCTATATAGCAAACAAAACTAATTCCATACTCTGATGTGTTCTAATAGCAAACATGAGAAAATTATTATTATATTGAGAATGGATAGGTTCATTTATATCGATCGCATTATAAATTTTCTCTAACTATGCTCTACTTAGATTTTTAATCGATGGTCATATTAGTTTTTGACCCAAATACTATACAACATTGCCACCGTTCTACTATATTATCTTTTTTATAAATAAACTAATTCTCTATTGATCGTCAATAGTTTTTATCATAGTTAAGAACTTATTTTTACTAATATTTCTTGTATTCATTTTTTCAATATACTACTTTGTGTAAATATCGTAACCAGTGGGGATAATTGAATCATCCATTGGTGTTAAATTATAAGGCTAACCATCGTCATAATAAAGATCGTCATCAAAATAAAAGGTTTGATTTTCTCTTTCTAAAAACCTTTTGTTGTGTGTATTAAATAAAAAATTCTTAACCGTCTATATAAAATTTTTATCATGAGATTGACCAGATGCTTTATACATGTGTGTTGACGTATAAAGCATATAATCCTATGGATTTGAAAAATAATCATCAACGATGTTCTATGAATACGATCCACCAACAAAATAAGGTATAACTAATATACGAGCCAATGCTTTACTTATTCTATGATCCTATTTTTTCATAAGGTATGCTATCATTATACCATTCTTAATATCGCTTCATAAATACTCACTATACATACCACTACGGTGTGTCATACATGAAGTTCAATCTTTATATGTTGACATTGTAAATACATCGGTGGGGTGTTTACTGAGAATAATTTTAAGATGTTTACTCGGATCACTATAAATTATTTGTTTCTCAATCTATTTTTCACTTTTACCTCTACTCAACTATGATATTCTTTTACACATCTAATTATATTTCTACATGAGATCATTTCTATGAAATTTATTAAAAATTCCACCTATTCTTACTATATTTCTGCCATATTTATCAACAACCAGCTATTTTTTAATCTACTCTCACGTTTTACCCACTATCGATGTAGGTATATTAACTTTATATCCTTTCTATTCTAAAAAGTTCTTTATCTAACCATCGATTAGATTGCTCAACTTCATGAGCCCGTAATCTTTATATAATAATTGAAGACGACTATTGCCCTAACCAAAAATATGATTAAAGTAGTTTTTATAAACATCGTCTGCACTATCCATTATATCCCTAATTAACTATTTATTGGGAATATACTACTAATTTATTATTGTATTAATTATCTTCCGTAGTTTCTTACTCTTCATTTGAATTATTCTCCTAATCATTGCTCTACTATCCACCTGTTAAAATGGTATCTATCAGCTAATCAACCTGAGCAATCTATTCCATTATATTCTATTTAACTTGTTCCATATTCTATTCAGAAAGATGTCAACTTTCCATGTCTCCATGACTATTAACCACCATAGTCTAAGTGGCGTCTAACCCCTATAACATATTAGTAAAATAAGTTTTTCTCTACTATAAATAGGATAATATATTAGCTTTAATTTTTTCCTACTTATACTAATCTCACTAACCCTTTATTCTAAGCTAAGACTACAATTTAACCTAACAGTCTAAGCAATGTCCGTTAGAACCTATTAACACAAAGTCAACATCACTCATGAGAAGTTTATTACATTTTGGACAAAACATTTTATTGGTCTATTTTTCATCCAACATTATATGAACGCCATGTTTTTTAATTCACTTTTTACCATCCTACTATCAAGTCTATCCCTACTATCTTGCAGTATAATTGTCTTCTTCTTTTGGAATGAATTGTTTAGTCTAATGTTGATTCACCTATTTAAAAAGGCTTGCTAATTGATCAACATTCTTTGGGGCTACATATCTTCTTTTTACCATAACCATTAACCCTACATATTTTTCTAACCCTTTTTAATGCGGGCTATGATTAAGGGACTATCTATTTTACCCTATATGTGGGCTGCCTATAACATTCTTGCAAAATTATTAAATCTCATTTTTACAACCCCATTCTAAATAGCCCCAACTATTGTATCCTAATGATAAATGTAAAGCTATTCATTCATATCCGTTGAATATTCATATTCTACTCTCATTTTTTTACCTCTTATTTTTTTTATTTCTATTTCTATTATGCGCAGAGCAACCACACATACATCTATAAATATAAAGCTAAAACGTATTTACGAAAAAAAGATGCTAATTTTCATAGCATCTTAATATTTAATGGTTTAAAGGGGTTATTTTTTAAGACCGAGATAAATTACATAGTAACCCGTAAGTTCTAAAAACTTTTTATTTACATAAGTCATTCTTTTATCGGTCTCAAAAAAATATCTGCGATTTTTACCACTGTCTTCAAGAAAACACTCTATAATGTATTCTTTGGTATTGTCGACGTTGTCAAAAATTAAATCTTTAATAACGTCATAATGTCCTCTATCGATTAATTCGTTTACTTTATCTTCTTTGATTTTGGTCATTTCTGATAAGGTATAAGGATCGATGTCGTCTATCCAAAAAGTTTCTTCTTGCATACTTTGATACATAAGGTCATCGATAATATCTTTGTGAATATATCTTCTTTCATTAATAGTAAAATCTAAATTTTCTTCATAAACATTGTTTCTAAATTCGTATAAGTCTTCTTTAGTTTTAAAAGAATCTGTTAAAAAGATAGCGTTGTGGATGGTTTCTTTAATCTGTCTCATTGTATTTACCTCTTCATTTTCTTTCATATACTTATAATATAACTCACTTTCTCTAAAAAGCAAATTATATTTTTAATAAATTAAAAAATTTATTTATTTCTTTTTCTCGATCTTGGTTTTAATCAAACAAACTTATCTCTATTCTTACTTCAATAAATGAGATGATTGCCACCATAGTGATCTCACATCCATAATTCATCGTTTGGCTTTAAATGAAATAGCGTAGCTTTATTTGCTTTACGCCTACGTTCAATTCCATTTAAGTTAAGATCGTTCATAATGGTATTGATATTTATCTTTATAAAAAACTTGTCCTACATGTGAAAAATAAATGCAGGCATACAAATATTTTTACTTTCATAATAAAAAATAAAATCACAATCAATTTTCTCATCGTCATCATCTTTAAAATATTTATATTCATCCTACATTGGTCTCATGTTAGACACCTAACCATCTATTACAACTTGTGCAAATCTTTCCTTTATCTTACTAAAAAACTATCTTATATCTTCAAAATTTACCTTTCTATTTTTTATTTTTTCCTATTCTTTTCATTTTTCATAATCTGTTAAATCAGAGCCTTCAGGATCGTGGGTTCTTAAAAATTTAATTTTGTTATCATATTTATTTAGTTTATCTTTTAAATTTCTTTGAACACCCTCGTCAGTTAAGTAATTTCATGCGTGCTAACTTCCAATAATTACTATATGTAATTCATCATCATCTTTCTTATATTTAGTCTATAAAACTTTGTATTTAGCCTATTTTGTTTTGCTTTCCACCTAATACCTTCTTCATCATCTATCTTTTGAAAAGTGCTAATTTATTTGTCTTATTCCCACCTTGAACTAAAAATAAAATGATTCGCCAATTAAATCTCTAAGTTTTAACATTATTTATAATTCTCCACTATTAAAATATTTCATCACTAATAAATATACCGCCAAATTAATTTTATAAAAAAAAAAGGTTAGCCTTATTGACCAACCTATTCATTATCACTTTCCAAATACACTTCTTCTTTTATTTGTTTAGGACTGAAACTATAAAGAAAATAAAAATCTCTCTTATCAGTTTCTCTTTTTTTACTCTATTCTCTTTCTATAACTGGATAAAATCTGTATCCCTGTGAACTTTTAACCCTATAACCTAATCTTTCCTAATCGCTATGGATAGTTTTAAACTTTACTGGAACTCCATTATTGATTATTTTTTCTGCTTTTGTTAATTTTCTCCATCCCATTACTGACCTCATTTAATTATTTTATTTTTTCATAACATGTCAAACATTTCATCTGATATTACGTTAGTTTCTTTTTGCGTTCAATTTTTTCATTGCCATTTCATAGCATTTCTCTATAAGAAAAAGTTTGTCCACGTATCTTTATCATTCATTCACCCGCCTACCCACATAATACCATATTTTGCTTGTGTAGGGTATCTTGAATAAATTTCTTTCGGATAACCCAACTTTTTTAAAAATTTAACAATTTTATTATAACTCCACCTACGACAAATATAATTTATAAAATTTTGTTGTCCTTTATGAATATACTTAATACGCCATTTAAGCAATCTTTTTTTACTTAGTCTATCCATTATATCAACTGGACAATAAAACTCCAAATTATCGCTCTTACCCACTCTATTTGATGAATTAACCTTAGACAACTTCGTATGAGTCATGATTTGATCTCTAATAAACATCGGTATTTTAAGTTTAAACACAACAAACTTCTTATACTATCTATTATTTTGAACCAGTGTGTTATATTTGTTTCCATATTTTAATACGTTTCTTAGATTAGTAAACAGTAAATCACCTTCCTTAAACGTATATTTTAAAAAATCCTCAGAGTAATCTCTATCATCATTCAATATACAAGGAATAAATTCAAACGGTCTTGTTGGAGTGTTCTTTGCCCCCTATGCCATAAGTTTATCAAATCTTTTCTATCTATTTTTAATTGTAGCATTCTATCCATAACATGACTATGCTACTTTTGTTACACCCTAAACTCTTGCCTACGGATTGATAGATGAATTTGAAAAATCTCATAACTATATTCAACCTATTCCAAATAATTCTCTTCTTTCGAGAACTTTTAAATGTTTTAACATTATTTTTCATATTCTCCTTTAAATTTTTATATTGCTGGGAAGGCTGGACTCAAACCAACAAATAACGGACTCAAAACCCGTTGCCTTACCGTTTTGGCGACTTCCCAATTATGCGGAAGGTGTAGGGCTCGAACCTACAAACCCGAAGGCGGCAGTTTTCAAGGCTGCTGGATTACCAGTTATCCTAACCTTCCTTTATTTTACTTCATCTTCTCTTCTTTTTAAAATTTCTTCGTCTCTTTCTTTTTTCTTTTCAATCAACTTATCAATTATGTCATCACCGTAATTAAAAATCCAAAGTTCATTATAAAAGGCTTCCTTAAATAACCAATGAGTTCTAAAAATTCTATCAATAGTTAATCTATCGCATATATAGTGTGCTTCGCCTACGAAGGTTTCAAAAAGTTCTCTATAAGTATAGTTTTCAAACTCGCTACCTTCAAACCACATTGCCTTCCAGTTTGACATTTCAAAATCTTCCCACAAAACTTTGATGGATTTTTTATTCATTCCCATCATCTTAAAAGCTCTAAAGAAGAACTCTTCCCAAATTACTCTAACCTCATCGAAACTTTCTTCATAATTTTCTATATTACGCATACGCCATAGTTTTACAGCTAAGTTAATAACTTTATCGTATTTCTTTTTTATTATAAAGCATTTAACATTATCTTTTTTATCTTTAAAAAACCAGCGTATTCTTCTACACCATCTCATAACCTACTCCTTATAGTTTAGATTATTAAAAAACTGTAAGATATTGTCCTACAGTAATTTTAAATTTTGCAGAAGGTAGGAATCGAACCTACGAAGGCATACGCCAGCGGATTTACAGTCCGCCCCCTTTGACCGCTTGGGTACTTCTGCTATATTTTATAAATATAATCATTTTATGTATTTACGATTCTTTTTCAGCATCTTTATTTTTTTCAACATAATAATAACCACTATCACCACAACGTGAACAAGGATAAATACTACCACTATCTCTCCACCAAACTGAAGAAAAACTTTGGCGGTATGAATTAGCACCGCAACTACATCTTACTTTGACTTTCTTTGTCATTTTTGTAACCTCTTTATTGTTTTGTTTATTTTATTATGCGCAAATTAAGTAGATAAGAACTTATCTTTTAACGTTTCATCTATCTTAATCTTCTACATTAAACACGATCATCCTATGGAGTAGGATAATAAACTTCTAAATCTGCCTACGTCTATGCAGTTCAAACTTCACTCCAAGGTTTTCAATTCCTATTTTTACAATATCTCGGTCTTTTCTACCCTATCCTTTGTGCGTATCTATATTTTATTCAAAGTCTTTTAGATTTTATTACCACCGTTTTGAAATCATCTCATGGTATATTTTTAGTGACTTCTTTAATTAATTCATCGTATTTTTCCATTATATTAATCCTATCTTATTTCTAACTCAATTTTTATTTTTTTTCCTTCGAGTTTTTTGATAATCATATCGACGCCCGAAGCCTTAACAAATGCTACCGCAAGCATTACTTCATTAGCTTCAGCAACAAGCTGATTAATAACTGACAGATGGTTACTGGATTGGGGGTAATTGTTTAGCACGAGCTCCATATTCTCCTCCCTGTGCTGTCTTGTACAATTGTTTAATACGTTTTTTTGTATATCTCACAAAGGTCTCGTCCTTATCGTTGCCGATAAACCTTCTTTTATGTTTCAAAGATGCAATGGCAGTGGTACCTGAGCCCATAAAGCAATCAAGTACCAAATCACCTTCATTGCTGCTTGCAATAACCATTCTCTCAATCATATCTAAAGGTTTTGGCGTCACGTGCATTGTTTTTTGAATCTTTCCATTCACTTTAGTTTTATGTCTCTCACTTGAAAAGTTCCACACATCTCCACATAGTTTCCCATTTTCATTTGGAAACCATCTTTTCCCATTTTTTAATATTCCTTTTTTTCTTGCATGTTCTATACGGCTAGTAGATTCGTATGGTATCCGAATAGCATCATAGTTAAACACATGTTTTTTCGACACAGTAAAAAAAAGAATCGTCTCTTGCCAAGCTACATATCTTCTTTTTGCATAATTAAAACCATCTCTTTTATCCCATACAATCCAGTTTTGAAATATAAGTCCTTTTGAGGCTAAATAACTGAGTATATAAGCTGAATTAAAAGGCGTGTTAAAAACATAAATACTAGATGTAGATTTCAATTTAGGAATTAGAGCATCTATCCAGTCGTATGTAAATTTTAAAAAGGATTTTTGGCTAGGGAACTTATCCCACTCCGCGACTTTGAGATTATATGGCGGGTCAATAATTGCCAGATCAATAGAATTATCTGCTACTTTATCAAAAAATTCTTTGTAATCAAGGCAATATAAATCATATTTCATTATACGCATATCAACTGATCCATCTCTAACTTTGCTTCAATCAAATTTCTGTACGTTTCCATAATCTCATATCCCACATAATTACGCTCCATATCTCTAGCCACTTTCAATGTTGTACCAGATCCTGCAAAAGGATCTAACACAATATCTTCAACAAATGAGAACATTTTAACACATCTTACTACTATCTCTTCAGGCATAATTGCTGGATGAGAACCAAAAGCAATATCACTTTTATTTGGTATCGGAATATCCCATATTTGTTTGGTGCATTCTAACCATTCTTTTTCAGATAGCTTACTGCGTTCTTTAATGTAAGGTGGCACGTATTCATTTCGCTTGCCATCCTTAACATATACCGTAATAAACTCAATTGTGTTTTGAGCATAAAAGTTTCTTGGATACGGATAACTGCCAAACATTAATCTTTTTGTTGGATTAGTCCGGTTCCATATAAAAGTATCATATAAGAACAACTCAGTTTTATTTAAAATGGTATGCTGAATGTCAGCATTTAAATCAAATATATGTCTATTATAATGCGTGTTTAACTGTTTTTTCAACATAGGCAAAAGCGGGACATTAATGATTAGTTTTCCATTTGGCTTTAGAACTCTCTGGCATTCTTGCCACACTAATAACATTTCACTCAGATACATCGAATATTCGGCAATATCTCCGAT
>FZPS01000154.1_pt11 | contig 12694 bp, 9 predicted proteins | sample 1817821 | NCBI WGS metagenome assembly FZPS01 (sample SAMEA104158645, study PRJEB21678) | metagenome | place: Germany | collected 2015-04-21 | reverse complement strand
ATTGGAGTAGTAATTTATGGAATAATTATAGTGGATCTAGCACAAGTAGTGGTAGTCCATTATATTACGGTAGTGCTAATAATGTTAATTTAGCAAGTTCTACACCCATAGCATTAACTAAAAATGCACCGATAATTACAGCTTCAGCTTCTCCCAGTTCTATATGTGTAGGTGAAAGTACTATATTAACCGTTACAGGTGCTGATAATTATACTTGGAGCAACGGCATGAATAGTGCTACTATAACGGTTACACCAAGTAATACAACTTCTTATACAGTAACGGGGTATAGTGGTGGTTGCACAGGCACGGCTATAGTTACAGTTACTGTAAATCAACTTCCTACTATATCTCTTACAGCAAATCCAAACACTTTATGTCTTGGTAGTTCTTCTGTCCTTACAGCTACAGGTGCAGATACATATAATTGGTCACATGGAATAGGTAGTAGTGGTTCTACTATAACTGTAACTCCTACTGAAAATACAACATATATTGTTACAGGAACAAGTACTGAGGGATGTACTAATACAGCTACAATTACTATAGCAGTTAATCCTATTCCTAATGTTACAGCATTTGCTAATCCTAATAATATATGTATAGGAGGAAGTTCTACATTAAGTGCTAGCGGTGCCAATACTTATAACTGGAGTAACGGTATGAGTGGGGCAAGTATTACTGTAACACCAAATTCAACAACGACATACACAGTAACAGGTATGAGCACAGCGGGTTGTACAAACACTACAACGGTAACGGTAATTATAAGTACTACTATTGATGTAACAGCAAATGCTAACCCATCAAGTATATGTGAAGGAGCTAGTTCAATATTAAATGCTGGTGGTGGTGATACATATACTTGGAGCAACGGCATGAATAGTGCTACTATAACGGTTACACCAAGTAATACAACTTCTTATACAGTAACGGGGTATAGTGGTGGTTGCACAGGCACAGCTATAGTTACAGTTACTGTAAATCAACTTCCTACTATATCTCTTACAGCAAATCCAAACACTTTATGTCTTGGTAGTTCTTCTGTCCTTACAGCTACAGGTGCAGATACATATAATTGGTCACATGGAATAGGTAGTAGTGGTTCTACTATAACTGTAACTCCTACTGGAAATATAACATATATTGTCACAGGAACAAGTACTGAGGGATGTACTAATACAGCTAGTGTGAGCATTACTGTTAATCCAAATCCTACTATAAATATAACTTGTGCCCAAACAACTATATGTAAAGGCGAGTCTGTCATACTTAATGCAATTGGTGCTGATAATTATTCTTGGTCCCATGGTATGGGTAGTAATGCTACAATAACAGTAACTCCAAATAATACAACTACTTATTCTGTAACTGGTACTAATGAATATGGGTGTACAAATAGTGCAAACATTACTATAACAGTACTTCCTAATGCTGATGCTACTATTAACCCTATAAATCCTTTGTGTGATAATGAGCCTGTTATAACATTAACAGCAAATACATCTGGTGGTATATGGGATGGTGTAGGCATAATAAATATTCTCACAGGTGTATTTAGTCCTTCTACTGCTGGAGCAGGTACTCATACTATTACGTATATGATCACAGGTCAATGTGGAGATACAGCAACTACAGAAGTTATAGTTTATGAATCACCTACAGCTATGGCTTATGCTACAGATGAAACTTGTATAAATGCTAATGATGGTATAGCCTGGGTAGAAGTTGCTGGGGGTACTCCAGAATATACATATTTATGGAGCACTTATCATACTATTGATAGTGTAACAAATTTAGCACCTGGTGAGTATTATGTCACTGTAACAGATTTTCATAATTGTTTTGATACAGATACAGTTATAATCAAAGAGGGCACAGAAGATTGTTATATCACGCATGTGTATGTACCTAATATATTTTCGCCTAATGATAAGGATAATCCTGAAAATGAATATTTAATGGTATATGGTAAAGGTATTAAAACTATAGATTTCAAAATATTTGATAGATGGGGAAATGAAGTATTTCACACTACTGATGTAAATGAAGGATGGGATGGCACATATAAAGGCAAACCGGCATTGGTAGGTGATTATACTTATATTTTGAAAGTTTCATTTATTAGTAAACCAGACGAAATTTTAAAGGGACATATTTATTTAATTAGGTAAAGTAACATAAAAAATATAAAGCTATGAAAAAATTTTTATTTGTAATTTTTTTAATAAGTGTAGGTGTAATTTTGCGAGCACAAGATGTTCATTTCTCACAATTTTATGAAGCTCCTCTATCAATTAATCCTTCATTTACAGGATATTTTGATGGTAATCATAGAATAATGGGCAATTACAAAAGTCAATGGCATAATATCCAAAATGGTTTTAATACATTTGATTTATCCTATGAGTATTCTTTTTATAATCCTGCAAGGGAAACTGGATTCTTAGGTTTAGGTGTATTTTTTTATAATGATGTTTCAGGTCCTTTGAAATTATCTACTCAAAATTATACATTAAATGTCGCGTATCATGTTAGAGTAGGCGATGGTAATTACATAGGTGCTGGCATTTATGGTGGTTACGTACAGAAAGCTATCGATGATGCAGGCATGCAATGGGGTAGTCAATATGATGAAGATGTTCCAGGTTATAATCCAAATATTCCAAGTGGTGAATTTTTTGAAAAAACATCATTTGGAGTACCTGATTTTGGATTTGGACTACAATGGAATATGATCAAAGGCGCTAGGACAATGTCATCAAATGATGGTTATAGAATTAATTTAGGTGTAGGTTTACATCATTTGAATCAGCCTAAATACAAATTTTATACAGGGTCAGAAGAGCAATTAAAGATGCGCATATCTATACATGCACAAGCGCAGATCGGCATAGAAAACACAAATTTGTCAATTATGCCTAGATTTTTGTATATGATGCAAGGCAAACAAGATGAAATATTACCTGGATTATTACTAAGATTTACTTTAAAAGAAGAAGCTCATTATACTGGTTTTGAACGTAGAATATATTTGACAGCTGGTGGTTATTATAGAACTGGTGATGCAGCTATTGCTCAACTAATGTTAGAAATAGGTGATTTAGCTTTGGGTTTTAGCTATGATATCAATATATCTGATTTATCAGCTGCTACCAGTAATAATGGCGGTTTCGAAGTTTCACTTAGATATTTGATTAGAAGTAAAGCTAATATAAGCTATCAATAAAATAAATTATATTTTACTAAACTAGTGAAATATAATAAGTTTTTAATAAGTGGAATTGAAAGAATACTATAATTAAGGAATATTTTAATAAAATTTAGGATAGTGTTAACAATAGATACAAAAATTAAAAAATAATGATAGAGTAATACAGTGCAGAAGTAACTGCTAAAATGACAAAATTGATGCAATAATTGTGAATTAAAACAAAAGGGCTGTATATACAGCCCTTTTGTTTATTTTATAATTAAAGTATTTTTATTTTTGTATAATAACAGGTACTATCATTTGATAATCATCAAAATAAATGATTAATTGGTAAACGCCATTAGAATAATTATTAACATTAATTATAGATTCATTTGTAGATTGTACAACATGCCCAAACATATCGACTAGTTGTATTTTTTGTATTTCTTTAGATGTTTTTATGTTTATGGTCTCGTTAGCAGGGTTAGGATAAATGAAAACTTCATCGTTAGAGTAAGAATCTATAGCTACATTAGTAATATTGATCGAATTAGAAGGGTCAGAAGAGCAACCATCGATAGTAACAATAACATAATAGATGCCATTGGCTGTTACAGTATACGTTTGATTAATGGCTCCGGCTATAGCTCCATTTTCATTATACCATTGATTTCCTAATGGGGCACTTGATTGCAAAATTATAGGAGCATCACTTATTTGAGATATCACTGGTGTAGGAGGTAATGGTTTCACTATAGTTGACACTACATTACTGGTAGCATTACCACAATTATTTGATACTATAGCTCTAAAATATATTGTTCCTGAGTTACTAGCATTGTAATTGTAAGGTGTGCTATTAGCACCAGAGATATTATACCATGAGGAACCATCAGTAGAAAATTGCCATTGTATAGATGCTAATGGAGTATTACCTATCAGAGTTAATGTAATATTACTATTTTGACAAATTGATTGAGGTGAAACACTAGCAGTACCTGCATTTGGTAGTGGATTTACTGTTATAGTAATTATATTGCTAGTTTGTGAACCACAACTATTAGATACTTGAGCTCTAAAATAAAAAGTACCTGGATTAGTAGCAGTATAAACAAAGGTGGCAGTAGTACCACCAGCTATATTAATCCAGGTAGAACCATCATTAGATTGTTGCCATTGTATTGTAGAATTTGAGGAATAGCCTACTAATGATAATGTAACGCTAGAATTTTGACAAATTTCAGTAGCGTTTGCACTGGCATTTCCTGAAACTGGAGCAGGATTTATAGTTACAGCTTGAGTACCACTTGAAGAACTACCACAATTATTAGAAACTATCGCTTTGAAATGTATAATCCCAGCTGCAGTAGCAGTATATATATAAGGAGATGTATTAGCACCAGGTATATTGGTCCAATTAATCCCATCGTTAGATTGTTGCCATTGTATTGTAGCTCCAGGAGTATAATTAGATAATGATAAATTAATATTAGAGCCTTCACATGCTACCGTTGGACTTACATTTATATTACCTGCATTTGGTTGAGCTTCAATAGTTATGGAGACAGCATTACTATTTGCTGTACCACAATTATTTGATACTACAGCTCTGAAGTGAATGGTACCCAATGATGTTGCTGTATAGTTATATGTACTATTATTAGCACCAGATATATTGGTCCAATTAACTCCATCGTTAGATTGCTGCCATTGTATTGTAGCAGATGGTGTATATCCTGTCAATGATAAATTTACAGATGACCCCATGCATATATATTGAGCACTAGCACTGGCAGTGCCAGCTACAGGTGCAGGATTCACCGTTACTATCACAGTATTGCTATTAGCTGATCCACAATTATTACTAACAACAGCACGGAATTGTATTATTCCAGTATTAGTAGCATTATAACTATAAGGTGCATAAGTTGCTCCAGTGATATTAGTCCAATTAGTACCACCATCAGTAGAAATCTGCCATTGAATATTTGCAGATGTAGTATAACCACTTAGTGTAAGAACTATGGTATTATTTTGACAAACATCAGTAGCATTTGTACTGGCAGTGCCAGCTACAGGAGAAGGATTTACTGTTATGGTAATTATATTAGAAGCTTCATTACAAGTGCCACTTGTAACCATTGCTCTGAAATGTGTAGTAGTAGTTAAATTAGTAGCTGTATAGGTAGATGAGGTGGCTCCAATAATGTTTGTCCAAGTATTGCCATCATTAGATTGCTGCCATTGGATAGACCCATAATATCCAGTTAAATTAAACACTACAGATGGAGCAACATCACAAAAGCTCGTTGGTCCAGATACACTTGCTGTACCAGCAATAGATGTTAAAACGTTTACTTGTACTACATTAGATTCTACAGGATTACATCCTTGTGAGCTTACTACTGCTTTGAAATATGTAGATTGTGTCAAAACAGGAGTAGTAAAAGGACTAGTAGTACCACCAGTAATAGGTGTCCAAGTAGACCCATCTGTAGATTGCATCCATTGTAAATTACCTGAATATGAGCTTAAAGTTAATGTTACTGGATTATTGTAGCAAATATTTGTTTCAGAAGCAGATGCTGTACCAACAGAAGGTTGTGGAGAAATAATTAATTGAAATGAAGTAGTGAAAACATCAGCACATATGCCACCACTTCCTACTTTTACTCTATAATAATATGTACCTGGAGATAAGGTAGAAGGTATAGCATATGAAGTGCTCGTAACACCAGAAATATCTACCCAAGTATTACCATCATTAGATTGCTGCCATTGATATGTAGTGCCAGTAGACCCAGATAATGTAAGTGTACCAGTGGACCCTTGACATAAACTTGTAGGACCATTTATCGTGCCAGCAATGGGTGGTGTCTGAACAGAAAAAATCTTTGTAGCTATATCTAAACATCCAGCCCAAAAGCCACCTATTGTATATAAACTAGCATTATAATTACCAGCTGTATTGTAGGTATAAGTATGATTGGGAGCCCAAATGAGATCGCTACCATCACCCATATTCCAAGCATAGGTAGAATCATTAGTAGTAAGTCCAAAATGACGTCTAAAAGCATCAAAAGCAAAAAATCTAGATGTTAATAAATTGACTGGAGAAGAGTTTTGATTAAAACTAATTTGAGTGCCTGCGCATACAGATGTAGATGAGGGGGTATTAGTATAGCTAGAAGTGATAGAATATGATACTATTGGACTAAATAATGCATCAAAATCTTGAGTATAAGCACTTTGACATGAATACCATGCATTATTAAAATATGTGTAAGATAATCCTTCTCCATAGGTATTATTTTTGGCATTATTAACTAATACATTCAATCTTTTACCAGAAGTATTATTTTTAATAACAATAGCAAAATTTTGTGTTATTGTGATTGGTGTAGAGAAATTAACAAAATATTCATTTAAAGAATTACTAGTTACAGAAATAGTTGCAGAAGCTCCACTTATTTGAGTTGTTGGTTGATAATTAGCATCCACATTATATAGAAAAACTTGCATACTTATAGGAGCAGTGTATCCGCTAGCTACCTGAGTATAGATAGATACACCTGTTACCTGAATGCTACCATTAACAATGTAAGCCTGTGAGTGCATTTCACCATAATCACAATATCCAAGCCAGAAAGTGTCAGTAGTACTTAATAAAGCTTCTTTAATTAATGCATAGTATAAAGTATCAACGCAGTTTTGAGTTTTAGAATAATCAACAGATAATTGTTGTTTGGTTTTTAATATTTCCATTGCATCAGTCATTTGCGTAACTGATTTTACTTGTGCATTTAATACATTCAAAAGCAAAAATGCACTAATTGATAAAATTAATTTTTTCATACTTTTTATTTTTTGGGTTGGTTTACAAAATTACATAATTATATTATATTATAATAACATTAAAGATAATATTTTATATAAAATATTAAATTATAACCTACAATCTTTAATTGACAACTTATCATTGTCCAATATGTTTCAATAAAAACATATTGGATTTCTGCTCTTTCAGATCTTGATAGTATTTAAAAAGTACTAAATTGCAAACAATTCTATTTTCAAAAAATAATTAACTAATTTTAGATACTTTGCATTATTTTGTATCTGTAAATAAATTAATAATTCAGAATTATTGTTTAAAATTAAACTGAGTTAATTTTAATTTATATATCTTGAGAAATTTTGAAGATAAATTATATATTAACTTATTATGATTTTGGATTTAGGTATGTTATAGTATGTATACTGTATTTAGGACAAAGCTTCTTTATGTTTTTCAGCTTCTTTTATAATTTCTTGATATTCATCAACAGAAAGATCAAAATAAAGATAATTGATAGGATTTACAGGTTTTCCTCTATAATGTATTTCATAATGTAAATGTGGTCCTTTGCTACGTCCAGTACTACCTAAATAGCCGATTATTTGCCCTCTTTCTACTCTTTCTCCTGGTTTTACAGCTATTTTACTAAGATGCGCGTATAAGGTTCTATAACCGAAGCCATGATCTATGACTACTACTTTACCATAACCACTCATAGAAGAATTGGAATATGGATTTATCACTAATCCATCAGCTGTAGCATAAATAGGAGTGCCTATCCTGCCAACTAAATCTATACCTTGATGAAAACGATAAGCTCTAGTAAAAGGATCAATTCTCCAACCAAACCCAGAACGTATGCTAGATCTTCTTTTATCTATTGGCATTATTATTGGCATAGCTCTCATTAATAAGTCTTTTTGTTTGGAATGGCCCAATATAGTATCGAAACTATTAATATATAATTTAGTTAGTATCATGATATTTTTAGATTCTTCGTATGTTTGCTTAACTAGCGAGGGATAAGTAAAAATATTAAAATCAATACTATCTGCAATGTTTGTATCTATTATAGCTGACTTTAATTGTAATGGTGACATACCAAAAATATTTCTATAAATATTATTATTTATTTCTACAAATTCTTTATTCTCTTTTTTCAATTCTTCTAGTTTTCTATTTGCTAATGCTATCTCCCAATAATAATCATGTATATGTTTATCATAACTTCTGCTTCGTGGACTACCATAGATTTTAATAAAACTATAACTGAAAATAATGCCTAAAATTATAGATGTAAATATTAATAAAATTATTGTTTTGTTACTTAATTTTCTTATTGTATTCTCAGATATAAATATTAAATCTTTAGGATCAAATAAAATTCTATTTTTTGCCATAACATGCAAATTTATATCTTTTTTAAAATATTAATTTTATTCTTTGAAATAAAAAATATTCTTTAAAATCAATCTATCTATACAAAAAATTAATTTTTTAAACATAAATATTAATGATTTGCTCCCATTTTGTAGTATAGCTAGGTGACAATCTTTCTTGCCTGAGTCTCCATTCTCGTCCTTTACCCATTACAGCTATTTTTAGTGTATTACGTCCATATTTTTTATTTATATTATCCATGGCTAACATTACCTTTTCATGTTTGACCCTATCAATATTATCAAAAAGAGCAGTTTGTATAGTTGTATCTGGTACAATATTACTAACTATTACACCAGCTTTTTTATACTGATATCCATTTTTATAAATATTGCGTAGGGTTAATAAAGCATACTTAATAATTTCAAGAGTGCTATTAGTAGCTACTGGCATGTTTATAATAGCATTTTTAGCATATTGAGGTAGATCTTTTCTAAATTTGTTGGTAATTATAAAAACCATAATAGTAGATGCACATGAATGCTGATTTCTGAGCTTTTCAGCACAGCTGGCTGCGAAATTAGACACTGCCTCCGCTAGTAATGAATAATCACTTATCATATTGCCAAAAGAGCGAGATACACAAATATTTTTTTTAGATGGAGGTGTAGTTTCTAAGTCGAAGCATTCTATGCCAGTGAGTTCTTCTTGAGTTTTTGATCCTACAATGGTCATCTGATTTTTTACCCATTGAGGACGTAGATTTATAAAATCTAGAGCAGTTTTTACTCCATATTTACTTAACATTTTATAATGTTGTCGTCCTATGCCCCATATTTCATTTATTGGTAACCTAGCGAGGTATTCTTTTCTATTTTCTTCTGATATAACGCAGATATTGTTAGAATCTTTTTTAGCAAAAAAAACTGCTACTTTTGCCAAGGTCTTAGTAGCTCCAATACCTATGCTAACGGGTATCCCAGTGCAACGAAACACTGTGTTTTTGATTTTTTTAGCATAATCATACAAGTCTATATATTTGAAACCTTTGAGATTTAGAAAAGCCTCATCTATGCTATAGATTTCGATATCTGGTGCTAATTCAGATAGTACACTCATTACACGAGAGCTCATATCTCCATAAAGTGGAAAATTAGATGAAAATACTTTTATATTATATTTTTCGATAAGTTCTTTTAGTTCAAAAGCGGGTTTGCCCATAGGTATACCTATGGCTTTGGCTTCATTGCTACGAGAGATCACACAACCATCATTATTTGATAGTACTATCACTGGTTTGCCATTGAGTGATGGATCAAAAACCCTCTCACAAGATACATAAAAATTGTTGCAATCTACCAAGGCATACATTCGTTTATTTGCTTAGATTATTTTAGCTAAATTAATAAATTTTTTCTAAAAACTAAAATTTTTATTTACTTTAAAAAATCTAAGTTTATACCTAAGTATTGTCTTAATATTTTTTCGATATTCTCATAAATGATAATTAGTTAGAAAAACTAGGGGGTTACAAAAAGATGTATATCAAACAAATGTCATGCATGGTGTTTCATTTTAGATGTTTTCAAAAATTTCATTAAAAATTATAATATATTATTATCATTTACAAAAAATTATTAATTTTACAAGAAATTTAAGACTTATGATAATATTGCAGGTAGTACAAAATGCTGTTGATACAGTACAACAGGTATCACAAGTTTCAGTACAAGGTTATGAGAAACTACCCTATTGGGAATTAGCTAAAATGGGAGGAGTAATAGTAATATTATTAGCTATCTTACTATTAATAGCGATATATATTTTTTTTGAACGTTATTTTGCTATAAGAAAATCTGCAAAGGAGAATCCGTCATTTATGACAAATCTAAAAAACTATATTTTAGAGGGCAAAATAGATAGTGCCATAGCTTTATGCCAAAGTACTGAAACGCCATTATCACGTATGCTAGAAAAAGGACTTAGTCGTTTAGGTAGACCATTAAGTGATATTAGTGAAACTATTGAAAATGCTGGCAAATTAGAAATAGCAAAATTAGAAAAAGGTATTACATTTCTAGCGACTATAGGTAGTTTAGCACCCAGTATCGGTTTTTTAGGTACAGTAACTGGTATGGTAAGAGCTTTTTTTAATATGGCTAATGCAGGAAATAATATAGATATATCTCTTTTAAGTCAAGGTATTTATGAAGCACTTATTACTACTGTAGCTGGATTAATAGTAGGTATAATAGTTACGTTTTTATACAATATTATTGTAGATAGGATAGAGAGATTGGTATACATGTTAGAAGCTAGAGCTACTGAATTTATCGACTTTTTACAACAACCACAAAAATAAAAAATTATGGATTTGAGACCCAAACACAGAATAGGCATAGATATGAATAGTACTAGCATGTCAGATTTGGTGTTTTTATTACTAATATTTTTTATGCTGACATCTACGCTTATTAGCCCTAACGCTATAAAACTTTTATTGCCATCTAGCACTTCTCCAAGGGTATTAGCTCCTGCTAAACCAGTAAAAATTTATATAGACCAAAACCTTCAATACTATATCGATGGAGTTCCTGTAGATGAAATAAAATTAGCTGAACAAATGACTATACGTTTAAAGGAAAGTCCGCCAGATGCCGCAGTAGTAATAAATGCAGATGCTACAGTACCTGTGCAAGCTGTTGTAAATATTATAGATATCGTAAATCAAATTAATGAAAGCTTAAATGCTACGCATAAAGCTATTTTGGCTACACAGCCTAAAAAATAAAACATGGAAGAAAAAAGATATAAACTTATTTCTTTTATAATAACAATTCTGGTTGGAATTGGTATATTTTTAATATTATTCCTTTTTGGATTTAAAATACAAGTGCCCCCACCACCAGAGCAAGGAATAGAAATAGACTTAGGTGGAGGAGGTGGTGGTGGAGCGCCCGTTGAAATCAAACAGATTATAGAAAAAACATTACAACAATCAACCACTGAATATGTAACTATACCTGATGAAGAAGTAGAATATACTCAACCAGATATAAAAGACAAATCTCCTAAAATTACATCTGTAGAAAAAGAACAACCTAAACAACCAACTTTAGATGAGCGTATTAAAACATTTCAGTTTGGTAAAGGTGGTACAGGCACTGGCAGTGAGACAGGAACCGGAGCAGGAACAGGATCTGGTAGTGGAATAGGTAGTGGGATAGGTACTGGTACGGGCGGTGGTACTGGACCAGGTTATTCTCTTGCTGGAAGGGGTGCTAAATATATTCCTAAACCTGAATATTCAGAAGAAGATCAAGGAAAAGTTGTTGTTAAAATATGGGTAGACAAAGATGGGAATGTAATAAGAGCCCAAGCTGGGTATTTTGGCACTACCATTAGTAATGCTAATCTCTGGAAAAAATGTGAAGAAGCTGCCATGAAAGCTAAATTTACAAGCGATCCCAATGCTCCAGAAGAACAAATAGGAACTATTACTTATGTGTTTATAAAAATTGAATAACTGTTTGGAATTTCAAAATATATACACCTAAATATAATTTGGTTGTTATAAAAATAAATTAACTTTGAAAATGATTAAAAATTTGTTTGTGCTAAATTATTTTTCGCATACATCTAGATTATATAATATTGAGAATTTCTAAAGCTGCATTATAATTTGGTTCATTAGTAGCTTCTTTTACATATTCTACGTATCTAACAATTCTATTAGTATCTATTATAACTATGCCACGAGCCAAAAGCATTAACTCTTCGATCAAAAAACCATATTTTTCACCAAATTCTTTATATTTATAATCACTTAAAGTAATTACATTTTCTATTCCTTCAGCAGCACAGAATCTATTAAGGGCAAAAGGCAAATCCATTGATATGGTTAAAATTATAGTATTGTCGTTCATAGAAGTTGCCATTTTATTAAACGTGCGTGTTTGTGTTGCACAAACAGGCGTATCTACCGATGGCATTACAGATACTACAAGCTTCTTGCCTATATATTCTAATAGTTTTTTTTCATTCATATCTTTATCTATAGCTCTGAACTCAGGAGCTTGTTTACCTACTGTTATTAGATCACCTATTAATGTTACAGGATTTCCTCCAAATGTTATTATTTCTTTATTTCTTTTCATATTTTTATTTTTTAAAACAAAAATATTAATAATTATTTAGATTGACAAACTAAAGCTGATAAATAATAATTTTTATGAGTATATAAGAGAATTATTATTAAAAAAACTCAATAAATATGTTAT
>FZPS01000018.1_pt617 | contig 12694 bp, 11 predicted proteins | sample 1817821 | NCBI WGS metagenome assembly FZPS01 (sample SAMEA104158645, study PRJEB21678) | metagenome | place: Germany | collected 2015-04-21 | reverse complement strand
AGCCGAGGCCGCTGCCTTTACCCTGCTTAAGGAGCAGCTAATGGATGTATTGGATACTCTGACCAGCCGGGAAGAAAAGGTACTCAGACTTCGATTCGGGCTGGATGACGGCAGAGCCCGCACCCTGGAAGAGGTAGGCAAGGAGTTTAACGTCACCAGAGAGCGGATCCGGCAGATTGAGGCCAAAGCCCTGCGAAAACTGCGTCATCCCAGCAGAAGCAAAAAGCTGAAGGACTATCTGGATTAACAGCGGCGATTGCCAGCTTTTGCCGCTGTTTCCTGATATTCTTATTGACGAGGCAGGGCCCATGGGCTATAATATAATGAGTCTGGGCCTTTAGCTCAGTTGGTTAGAGCAACCGGCTCATAACCGGTCGGTCCGGGGTTCGAGTCCCTGAAGGCCCACCAGATTTATGGTATATCAAACAAGTTACCTTATGTTATTCTTCAGGAAGACACCGCCTACTACGGTGTTTTTGCTTTATTTAAAAAGATGCTGCAGGCAGTTTTTGTGTCAGAATTTTTCTTAAGCATACCAGCCTGATAAGCATAAGAATAAGGTAGAACAAGGAGCTGTATGAAAGGTTATGTTCTTAAGCCCAAGGCTGCAGAAAGTCGCAGACCTGGTGCCGGATTGCCATACACTGGCTGATATTGGCACCGACCACGGATATATTCCCCTGTACCTGATTCGGCAAAGCAGGGTAAAGCATGCAATTGCAGCTGACATCAACGCAGGTCCGCTGGATAAGGCCAGGCGGCTGATTGAACATAATAAACTCAGTCATTGCATAGAAACGCGTCTGGGAAACGGCTTGTCCGTCCTGCTGCCGGGTGAGGCAGACGTCATCGTGATTGCGGGCATGGGCGGCGTCCTGATCAGCAGAATACTTATGCAGGGCGTGGAGGCAGCCAGCAAGGCATATGCCTTGATTCTCCAGCCTATGACGGGTCAGCCGGAACTGCGCCGCTGGCTGATTCAGAACGGATATGGCATTACAGATGAGGAACTGGCCAAAGAAGGGCATCGTATTTATGAGATCATTGTGGCGGTGCCAAATGAAAGAACACCGGAATATGAGAAAGACATCTTCTGTGATATTGGCTGGAAACTGATTGAAAAGAAGCATCCTCTCCTGAAGGAGTGGGTGGAAAGCAAAATCATGGGCCTTAAAGAAATACTCAGTCGGCTGGAAAATGGCAAAACAGAGGAAGCGGCAGCCCGTGTTGAAGAACTGAAAGAAAAGCGCAGGCAATACGAGGAGGTTTATCATTGTCTTATAAAGTAAAGGATATTATCAGGCTGATGGAAGAAATTGCCCCTCCTGCCCTGGCGGAGTCCTGGGACAATACAGGCCTGCTGGTTGGCAGCAAGGAGGCCTCTGTTAACAGAATATTGGTCACCTTGGATGTAACCTCAGCCGTCATTGGGGAAGCAGCCGGCATGGGAGTGGATTTGATAATATGCCATCATCCGATAATTTTTAATTCCATTAAGGAAGTTAACGACAGTTCCCTCCCAGGCAGCTGGATTTTGGAACTCCTCCAAGCGGGAATTTCCGTCTATGCTGCTCACACCAACTTTGACAAGGCAGAGGGCGGATCGGATGATGCATTGGCTGAGCAATTGGGATTGGTGGATATCCGGCCCCTGACATGGGAACCTGCGAAGGAAGGTGTTACTGCAAGCCATTGGAATGGCAGGCAGCCTTCTTTTGGACGAATCGGACGGCTGCCTGGGAAGCTGACCCTGGAAGCTTATTTAAGGCAGATAGAACAGGCTCTGAATGCAGGCAGGATCGATTTTATCGGGGATCCAAAGAAGGATATTCAGATTGTGGCTTGCTGTGCAGGAGCCGGAGGAGATTTTATCGGAAACGCCCTGGATGCTGGTGCAGACCTTTTTGTCACCGGTGAGGCAAAGTATCATGAGTTGCTGCCGGTTTCGGAAAGCAGCATGGCTGCAGCAATCCTGGGGCATGATACATCGGAGTATCCGGCTGTGACAGCCTTAAAACAAAGTTTACAAAACAGAATCCATGCCTTACAATATAAAATAGAGGTTATTCAGTCAGAAGATTGTGGAAATATTTTTAGAAGATTAAGAGAGTAAGCTGGGCTTATTCCTTTTTCATTAATATGGAAGGAGGATGCAGGTTATGGAACGGTTGGGCACCTTATGGAAATATCAGGAGATAGATTTGCTGATGGACCAGCATATCCTAGATAAGAAGAACTCTGATTCGCGCAAGAAGCTCCTGAAAATAAGGAATTATCTGGTCAGACAGGAGGAAAATCTGATCAGTATGGACAAGGATGCCAGTCAAAGAAACAATCTGCTGGGCAAATTGTATGAGGAGTACAATGGAATCAGCGGCAGAATCCATACTCAGATTGAAAAAATGGAATCAGATGAAATTATATCAATGGAGGAACTGGAACAGTTGACAAAGGAAGGCTTGATCCTGAAAGATCTGATACGCAGAAAAGAGGAAGAGCTTAAAAGATTGTCAAAGGACCTGGATAATTTTAAGAAAAGGATTAATAATATACGGCAAAAGGTTTCTGAAGCCAAAAAGGAATATATAGAAGTTAAAAAAGTATATGATGCCGAAGTGGCTGCAATAAACAAGGAGCTGGCCATACTGAAGAAGCAGAGGGATGCTGTTGCGCAGAACATTGACAAGGCTTTGATGGCAAAATATAAGAACATAAAGGCCAGCAGGACACCTGTCATTTCGCCGCTAACAGGAAATCAATGCGGCGGCTGCTTTATGAGTCTGGCTTCGTTGGTGGTGCAGAGAGTGAAAGACGGCAAGCGGATCGTGGAATGTGAAAACTGCGGCAGGATCCTGTATGACAAGGAATCCATTCCCAGTTGACGGGAGATAGCAGATATGTTATCCTGTATTTCCTGAACAAGTGAATAAAGTGAGTAAGACAAATGATCGCGGCTGCCTTTGGGCAGACGAGGAAAGTCCGAGCTCCGCAGGGCAGGGTGCTGGGTAACACCCAGTGGAGGCGACTCCAAGGATAGTGCAACAGAAATATACAGCGTGCTGATTTGGTTTCCAACCTTCAGTACGCAATGGTGGAAAGGTGAGGTAAGAGCTCACCAGCATCCAGGCGACTGGAATGGCTGTGTAAACCCCATCCGGAGCAAGACTTAATAGGGGACATGAATAGCGGCTGCCCGCCGCGTCCCGGGAAAAGTCGCTGGAGCCTGCTGGCAACATCAGGCCTAGACAGATGATCATTCAAGACAGAACTCGGCTTATGGCTTATCTCACTTTATCTATAAACACTGATTATATACAGAAAAAGTATCTCATCCTTATTGTTTGAGATACTTTTTTTATTGAGATCGGTACAAAATCTGGTCAAGCTGGCCGGCAAAGTCGCAGGCATCATCTCCTTTGGCGACAACAGTAAGAGGTTGGTGGGCGGCTAATGAAACAATACCCATCATGCTTTTACCGTCTACAATCTTATTCTTAGTTTTCACCTTGATATCGCACCTGTATTTTCCGGCCATTACGATAAAATCCTTTATCTCTTCCAGGCTGCTCAGCTGGACCTTCCGCTCCACCAGCATGGGCTCACCTCCTTTAGGCTATTATGCCATATTAAAAAAGGGAATGCAATCTGACAAATAGCAAATTTTTACCATATGGATTCAGTCATTTTAACTATGAGATATTTGGGTATGATTCATAATATGGTATAATTCTACATTATAAGCTGCACAGGGAATTGAGAGCTTTCATGGCCGGGAACTGTGCAAGAGGATCATATCAGACAAACAACGGGGGGATGAATAAATTGGGCAAACGTAAAGACTATATCAACTGGGATGAGTATTTTATGGGCATTGCACTTTTATCGGGGTATCGGAGCAAGGATCCTTCCACTCCGGTAGGAGCCTGCATAGTCGACAGAAAAACAAATCGCATACTAAGCGTCGGATACAACGGCTTTCCCATTGGCTGTTCCGATGATGATTTTCCCTGGGGACGGGAGGGGGAAGTTCTGAGTACCAAATACCCTTATGTGGTTCATGCCGAGCTGAATGCTATTTTAAATAATCGCAGCGCCTCATTCGAGGGAAACAAAATCTATACCACCTTGTTTCCCTGCAATGAATGTACCAAAGCCATTATACAGGCAGGTATCAGGGAAATTATATACTTAAGCGATAAGTATGCTGATACGGACAGCGTCAAGGCTTCCAAGAAAATGCTGGGGGCGGCAGGGGTAAAGCTGCGTCAGTTTAAAAGCAGCCTGGAAAAGCTGACCTTATCCTTTATGCCGGAACCGCCCCGGAACAATGAGGAGTGAACTGCTCCTGTCCTAAATTTTTTGTTGCTGAAAAATTTGTTTGACATATAGGGGGAATGGTTTATAATAAATACGTACCCCTCCCCATCAGGGATAGGGTGACGAGGAATAAGGCTCAAGCGTACAAGTGAGTTTCAGTAAGAGGTATGAAAAAAGAGGTGTGGTTTTATGCTGCAGGAGGACAAGGTACAGGTTCTGAATCTTCTAAAGACTGCCCGGGGGCAGGTTGACGGCATAATCAGAATGGTAGAGGACGATCGGTATTGCGTGGATATTTCCAAGCAAATACTGTCGGTACAGGCTCTGTTAAAAAAGACCAATCTGAAGGTAATCGATCAACATATCAGACATTGTGTCCAGGAAGCCTTTAGCAAAGGAAACGGGGAAGAAAAGATAGACGAAGTTATTAACCTGATTGACAAATATGCCAAATAGCAGAGGTGGGAAGTCAGTTATGAAACATACATTGAACATTACCGGAATGTCCTGTGCATCCTGTGCAAGGGCTGTAGAGAGGCAGGTTGGCAAACTGGACGGGATTCAGTCTGCAAATGTCAACCTTGCTACGGAAAAGCTCTTTCTGGAATTTGATGACAGCCTGCTGGATCTGGAAACTATAAAAAATGAAATAAGAGCCGCCGGATATGGGGCTGAGGAAGAAGTCATGACCCGGGAGGTCATCATTCCAATTTCCGGAATGACCTGTGCATCATGTGCCGCTTCGGTTCAAAAAGCCTTGGAAAAGCTGGACGGCGTTCATGAAGCAAACGTCAACATTGCCGCAGAAAAAGCGAAGGTAGTGTACAATCCCGCCCAAACCAGGATTTCAGAAATCAAAAACGCCATAGGAAGAGCAGGATACAAGGCATTGGAGATAGATACCGGCGAGCAGACGGATCAGGATCAGCTGCGCAGGAAAAAGGAAGCAGAGAGGCTGTGGAAGAAGTTTCTGCTTTCCGTCCTCTTTACCATTCCGCTTATGTATGCAGCCATGGGTCACATGATAGGGCTTCCCTTGCCGGCAGTCATATCCCGTGATAGCAATCCGCTGTATTTCAGTCTGACTCAGTTAATACTGGTTATACCGGTTATAGCAGCCGGATATCGCTTTTACACGGTAGGATTCAGCCGCCTTTTCCGTCGGGAGCCCAATATGGATTCCCTGATAGCAATCGGTACAGGTGCAGCGGTCCTGTATGGATTATATGCCATATATCAGATTCTAAATGGGCATTCTGACTATGCTGACTATCTGTACTTTGAGAGTGCCGGCACCATCATTACCCTGATTCTGCTTGGGAAGTATCTGGAGATGGTTGCCAAGGGCAGAACATCGGAGGCTATCAAGGAACTGATGGGTCTGGCACCCAAATATGCCGCCGTAATTCAGGACGGTCAGGAAACTGTCATCCCCATTGATGAAGTGGAAACCGGAGACATTATTTTAGTAAGGCCCGGTGAGAGGATTCCTACAGACGGCGTAGTGGTACAGGGCAGAACATCCGTTGATGAGTCCATGCTGACAGGGGAAAGCATCCCTGTGGAAAAACATGAAGGAAGCCCGGTGGTTGGGGCCAGCATAAACAAAAACGGCACCATCCGGGTTAAGGCTACCAGAGTAGGCAAGGATACCGTTCTGGCTCAGATAATAAAACTGGTTGAGGATGCACAGAGCTCCAAAGCACCAATTGCCAAAATGGCAGATATCATTTCAGGATATTTTGTTCCCATAGTCCTGGTCATTGCGGTTATAGCAGGGCTGGCCTGGTATATATCCGGGGAATCCGTAGTCTTTTCCCTGACAATATTTATTTCAGTGCTTGTTATTGCCTGCCCCTGTGCACTGGGTCTGGCAACTCCAACCGCCATCATGGTTGGTACGGGTAAGGGAGCGGAGCATGGTGTCCTGATAAAGAGCGGGGAAGCACTGGAAACCGCTCATAAGATAGAAACTGTCGTATTGGACAAAACAGGTACTATAACCGAAGGAAATCCTGTTGTTACGGATATAATAACAACGGGCCTCTTAAGTGAAACCGAGCTGCTGCGTTTGTCCGCATCTTCAGAAAAAGGATCAGAGCACCCGCTTGGTGAAGCAATAGTGAAAAAAGCACAGGAAATGAATCTTAACCTGGATGAGGCGCAGAGTTTTGAAGCCATACCTGGCCACGGAATAGAGGTTTTATTGGCCGGGAAACGCATGCTCCTGGGCAACAGGAAGCTGATGGATGACAAGGGCATCGATATTACCCTGCAGGAAGAGTCTGACAGACTGGCGCGGGAAGGGAAAACGCCAATGTACGTTGCTGCAGACGGCAGGCTGGCAGGAATCATAGCAGTGGCCGATGTGATCAAACCCAGCAGCAAGGAGGCCGTCGAAGCACTTCACAGGCTGGGTATTGAGGTTGTAATGATTACCGGCGATAATCTGAGAACAGCAGAATCCATCGCCAGGCAGGCAGGGATTGACCGGGTGCTGGCGGAAGTACTGCCTCAGGACAAGGCTCATGAAGTGAAAAAGATGCAGGCAGAGGGGAAAAAGGTGGCAATGGTTGGAGATGGGATCAACGATGCTCCCGCTCTGATGCAGGCAGATATCGGGATTGCCATTGGCTCGGGAACGGATGTGGCTATGGAGTCTGCTGATATTGTATTGATGAGAAGCGATTTGATGGATGTTTCTTCTGCCATTCAGCTCAGCAGGCGTACAATGGTGAATATCAAACAGAACCTGTTCTGGGCTTTTGCCTATAACACGGCCGGTATACCTATTGCGGCAGGTTTGCTGCACTTGTTCGGCGGTCCCTTACTGAGTCCCATGATTGCAGCTGCTGCTATGGCATTCAGCTCCATATCCGTAGTGACGAATGCGCTCAGGCTTAAGAAATTCAAGCCCTCGCACTAAGAAGCATAGCTGAAACCGGCCTCTGTCTCTCCTGAGTTTTTTCAGTATTTTCCCCGAGAAGTTCCATATAGCCTTTCATGCAGCCTATGGCTGAGCTGCCGCTGCATCAGGCTGCTAACACTTTTGCATCTTAGAAATCATAGAATAAAGGGGAATCAGTAAAAGAATAATTATATGAGAGGAGAAGGAGAGATGGACATGGCCCGGCAAGGAAAGATAAGAAAAATGTTTCCCGGGGGGAATACGACAAAAGGTTATTACTTTTTGTTTGAATATATGATACAACCGGCAGTAAACCGGGTATATATAATTAAGGGAGGTCCCGGCACAGGCAAATCCTCGCTGATGAATTTCATAAGCAGGGAAATGACGGGAAGGGGTTACGAAGTGGAGCATCATCATTGCGCCACCGATCCCGATTCCCTTGATGGGCTTGTTATACCAGACCTGGGTGTCGCATTGCTGGATGGTACTGCACCACATGCCTTTGACCCCAAAAATCCCGGAATAGCAGAGGAAATAGTAAACCTGGCTGAGTATTGGGACGACACCGTAATTATTCCTTACAAGGCAGAGATAATGGAAATCAGCAAAAGGGGAAACATGCATTTTCAGACTGCCTATAGTTTACTGAAACAGTCCAAAATGGCATATGACCAATGGCAGTGGTATGTGGAGGAAGCCATTGATCCGGCCAAATACAATAGGATTTCCAGGCTGCTGGTGGAAAGAATGCTGGAGGGAATTACGCCCAATTATGATACAGCACCGCAGGCCAGGCACCTGCTGGCATCGGCCATAACACCCGGGGGAATTGTGGACTTCAGACAGGCGTTAATTGAAAGGGATATGAAGGTGTTCTCCGTCAGGGGAGAGTCCAAGACCCTTGTAAAACAGTTAATACGACGGGCTGCAAATGCAGCAGAGGAGATGGGGCTTTACACCGAGCAGTATCACTGTCCCTATGAACCGGATAAACTGGATATGCTGATTATTCCGGCTGTAAGAACGGTAGTCACAAACAGCAGCCAGCCCTATCACCTTGATCCTGAGGGACTGGAAGAAAAGCCTTCTGTTGAGACTGTTGATTTGGACATCTGCATTAAGAAGGGTTTGCTGGAGCAATATGAGGAGGAAAAAACAGATGCGCTAATCCGCTCCCGTAATCTGCTGGAGAAGGGTATTGAATATCTGGCAAAAGCCAGGGCAGCCCATAGTGAACGAGAAAAATATTATTCCGCTGCCATGGATTTTGACAGAGTTGATATAAGAAGAAAAGAGATTTTGAATCAAATATTGCAATATGCTGAGGAATAACCTATTATAGTTTTTATACCTGGTTTTTAATCCACTATATATTTATTTTATTTAGGCCTTTCTGTTGAAAGGTCTTTTTTTTAAAAACTTGTTGACATACTATTCGTGTGTTATCATAATATTTTGTTAAGCATTTTAGCGCTAAGGAAACGAGGAGTAATTATGTTTGTAAGGGAAGACATTCGAAATATAGCCATCATCGCTCATGTTGATCACGGGAAAACAACCCTGGTGGATCAGATGTTGCGTCAGAGCGGAGTTTTTCGGGAAAATCAACAGGTACATGACAGGGTTATGGATTCAAATGATCTGGAACGGGAAAGAGGCATAACCATACTGTCCAAGAATACCGCCATCAGATACAAGGACTTAAAAATAAACATTGTGGATACACCCGGACACGCTGATTTCAGTGGGGAAGTGGAACGCGTTTTAAAAATGGTTGACGGAGTTCTGCTCCTGGTTGACGCCTTTGAAGGCCCCATGCCCCAGACCAGATTTGTCCTGAAAAAGGCCTTGGAGCTTGGGCATGCGGTTATTGTTGTAATTAACAAGATAGACAGGCAGGAAGCCCGGCCGGGAGAGGTGATTGATGAAATCCTTGATTTGTTCATTGAGCTTGAGGCTGATGAAAGACAATTGGACTGTCCCTTTGTCTTTGCTTCTGCCAGAGAAGGCTTTGCCACTCTAAGCATCGATGATAAAAGTGACAATATGCAGCCTCTTTTTGATGTCATCAGGCAGTATATACCCGCTCCTGCCGGAGATCCGGAAGGCCCTCTGCAGATTCTTGTATCTGCCATTGATTATAACGATTATATCGGAAGAATTGCCATCGGCAGGGTGGAACGGGGCAGGATAGAAGCCGGTCAGGACGCTCTGCTTTGCAATGTAAACGGAGACCGGAAAAGAGTGAAAATAACCAGCCTGTATCAGTTTGAAGGCCTGAGCAGAACAGCAGTGAAGACAGCGCATTTAGGGGATATCATAGCGGTTTCCGGTGTGGAAGGCATCAGCATCGGCGAAACCATCTGCCATGTCGAACATCCGGAGCCTCTGCCCTTTGTCAACATTTCCGAGCCTACCGTATCCATGATCTTTTCGGTCAACGACAGTCCCTTTGCCGGTCAGGAGGGCAGGTATGTCACCTCCCGGAACTTAGGGGACAGGCTGTTTAAAGAGGCTTATACGGATATCAGCCTGCGTGTGGAGGAAACAGATTCACCTGATGCATTCAAGGTTTCAGGCAGAGGTGAGCTCCATCTGTCCATACTAATCGAAAACATGCGCCGTCAGGGCTATGAGTTTCAGGTTTCAAAACCGACCGTGATATATAAGGAAGTGAACGGAAAGCTGCATGAGCCTATGGAGCGGGTTGTTATAGATGTACCCGAAAGATTTTCAGGCAGCATTATTGAAAAGCTGAGCTCGAGAAAAGGGGAAATGATAACCATGTTCAGCGGCAAAGGCGGCAATGTGCGATTGGAGTTTTCCATCCCTGCCCGCGGCTTGTTTGGATACCGTTCCGAATTTATGACGGATACAAGAGGCGAAGGTATAATCAACGCTGTTTTTGACGGGTATCAGCCCTTCAAAGGAGAAATTGCCGTCAGAAGCCGCGGTTCCCTGGTTGCTTTTGAAGGCGGGGAAGCGGCTGCCTATGGCATCTATCATGCCCAGGAAAGGGGTCAGATGTTCATCAGCCCCGGAGATAAGGTATATGAAGGAATGGTTGTAGGTGAAAACAGCAGACAGGGCGACATTGAAGTGAATGTATGCAAAAGGAAGCATGCAACAAATATCAGAGCGGCTGGTTCGGATGAAGCCCTGCGTCTGGTTCCGCCCAAAGTTCTAAGCCTGGAACAGGCCCTGGAATTTATTGATGATGACGAGCTGGTTGAAATAACACCTAAAAGTATGCGCATACGAAAGGCCGTTCTGGATTCCGGCCTCAGGAGAAAATCCGGAAGAAAAAAGTAAGTTCAGGAGAAACCTCTCCAGTATTTGTAATATTTATTATTTAATTGGTAAGGATAAGTATGAAAAAACAGCAAGCTTTCGACTGCAAATTACATCAATATCCGACATAAGAGATTTTGCATCACAGCCGTTTTTGTATAGCAGGAAACGGTTACCTATGTTATAATTAAATCAGGAGATCATTAAAAATATCATAAAGAACTGGGAGGCGGTTAACATGATAAAATTTATCATAGGGCCCAAAGGCACAGGGAAGACCAGAAAGGTGATAGAACTGGCCAACCAGGCCCTGGAGGACAGCAAAGGTGAAATTGTTTTTGTAAACGGCAGCAATCGCCGCATGATTGATTTGAACCATCGGATTCGATATGTTAATACCAAGGAATTCGGAATTGAGAAAATGAATGAGTTTTACGGCTTCTTATCGGGAATGATTGCGCGAAATTACGACACCGACCAAATTTATATCGACAATCTGCTGGAAGTGGGCAGAGGTGATTCGGACGAGTTGAAACAATTCCTTTTCGATATAAAGAAGTTATCAGATAAATTTAATATCAGGTTTATTATCACCTTAAATGGAAACCCTGACAGTGCGCCTGCCTTCTTACAGGAATACATTGCTTAAGAAATGAAAATACCGAAGGCCGAGGAATTTCCTTGGCTTTCTTTTTGAAGGTCTCCCAGTTAAAAATATAAAATGCAGAGCTTTCCCGTTAACAGCCGGGAAGGCTTTTTTATTGGCAGGCTCTACTGCTGCAGAATAAGATTTACAAGCTGCTTGATATGCTTTTGTTGCAGGCAGGAAAAGCTTGGGTTATAATGTATGAAAATAATACTGATAACTACTTGTCAAAAATAATAAGGAAAGTTGAGAAGGTATAATGAAATATTACAGTACCCGGGACAACAGTCTGCAAAAAACTTCCATGGAGGTCATCAAACAAGGTCTTTCAGCAGAAGGGGGCTTGTTTGTCCCTGAATCCATACCTTTAGTCAGCATGGAGGAATTGTCCGGGCTCCTTAAGGCTGATTACCGGGAGCGTGCAAAGAAGATTCTGTCCATGTATCTTACGGATTACAGCAGCCGACAGTTGACTGATTGTGTGGAAGGTGCCTATTCTGCAGATAACTTCAGTTCACCTGAAACAGCACCGGTTACTGAGCTGGAGAAAGGTCTCCATGTATTGGAGCTGTGGCATGGCCCCACCTGTGCCTTTAAGGATATGGCTCTTCAGATTCTGCCCTACCTTATGACAACGGCTGTCCGGGCAACCGGTGATAATAAGGAAATCCTCATTCTGACTGCTACCTCCGGCGATACGGGTAAGGCGGCAATGGAGGGATTCAGTGATATTCCCGGAACCAGAATATTGGTCTTTTATCCCCAGCAAGGTGTAAGCCCCATGCAAAAGCTGCAGATGGTTACCCAGGAGGGCAGCAATGTCATGGCAGCGGCCGTGAAAGGCAATTTTGACGATGCCCAGACAGGAGTTAAACAGGTATTCCGGGATGAAGAGCTGAGAGACTATCTGGACAAACGGGGGCTTTCCTTTTCGTCTGCCAACTCCATAAACTGGGGAAGACTGGTACCTCAGATTGTCTACTACTTTTCCTCCTATCTTGATTTGGTAAGGTATAACCGAATCTCATTAGGGGAGCCTGTCAATATAGTAGTGCCCACAGGGAATTTTGGTAACATACTGGCTGCCTGGTATGCCAGGGAAATGGGTCTGCCGGTCAATCGCCTGATCTGTGCCTCCAATGACAACAAGGTACTGGCAGATTTTATCCGCACCGGTGTTTATGACAAAAGGCGTGAGTTTTACCAGACTATATCTCCTTCTATGGATATTCTGGTGTCCAGCAATCTGGAACGGCTATTATACGAGCTTGCCCAGCGGGATGATGCACAGGTAAAGGACTGGATGAAGCAATTGTCTTACAGGGGTTTTTATCAAATAAAGGGAGAAGCCCTGAAAAGGCTGCAGTCTGATTTTTGGGGAGGATCTGCCAGCGTTGAAGAAACCATGGCATCCATTCAGGATACATATCAAAAAACCGGCTATGTAATGGATCCGCATACAGCGGTAGGAAAATGGGTGTATGATTCATACCGCAGAGAAACAGGAGATACTGATGCAACCATACTTG
>FZPS01000213.1_pt97 | contig 12696 bp, 10 predicted proteins | sample 1817821 | NCBI WGS metagenome assembly FZPS01 (sample SAMEA104158645, study PRJEB21678) | metagenome | place: Germany | collected 2015-04-21 | reverse complement strand
GAAAGATATTGGGCTACAAGACTCCGGAGGAACTGTTCGAAGCAGAACTCGATTTAATCTATGCTCTCTAACAACAGAGATTTGTCAAGGTACGGAGATTAGTTCAACTTGTTATTGCAATTCAGGATTTTTATATATTGTTATCTTATAGATTGTTATCTTGTAGGAGAAATTGACGATGAAAAAGAAAAAACTAACAGGGATAGCAGCGACAGCTTTACTCGCCCTTACGCTGATAAGCATAAACTTCAATGATAGCGATGACAGGAGCATTCAAACAGCAGGTTCAGTTGCGGAGACGCCTCCGGCTATAAATTTGGATCAGCCATCCTTCGGTCAGCAATCCGAAAATGCGTATCGTGTGGTTAAGGTCGTTGACGGTGATACCATCATAGTCGATATAGACGGCGTTGAGGAACGTGTCCGGCTCATTGGAGTAGATACTTTTGAATCGGTGCACCCGGATGAAGACAGGAATGTTGCGTACGGAGAAATTGCTTCGGACTTTACGAAGTCGCAACTCGAAGGCAAAAGGGTGACTTTAGAGTACGATGTACAGGAGAAGGATAAATACGGGCGCATTCTGGCTTATGTTTATATCGACGGAAAGATGTTTAATAAGACATTGTTAGAGGAAGGTCATGCAAAGGTGGCGACTTATCCGCCTAACGTCAAATATGTGGATGACTTTACAGCCATACAGGAGCAGGCGCGTAAAAACAAGAAAGGCGTATGGGCATATGAAGCGTTCGAAGGCGGCACCCAGGCGAATACAGGAGCCAGGTTCGAAGCTGCCGATGTGGGAAATAAAATGGACCGGGCTGAGGCTGCATATATAGGAAACTCCAACTCGCTGAAATTCCATATGTCAGATTGCGAGTACGCCAAAAAGATTGCCGAGAGCAATATCGTTTACTTAGAAAGCCGGGAAGATGCAATTCAGAGAGGATACCAGCCGTGCAAGGTCTGCAATCCTTGATCCAATCTCAAACCCTTCACTAGTGTGCAAAAATCAAGATTGTACGTATGTAAGATGGAAAAACATCCGTACAAATCAACGCACAATCTAAAATTTTGCACAAAATACTTCGAATCTAATGAGAAATCTACGTATAATCCGAAATTTTGCACGGAATTATTCGAATCTAATCGGATATAACCAAGAAATAATCAGAAACTTTTTCACCAGGATATACTGTTTAATGCACCAAGGGAACGTTTTGTTTGCCACGTCCCCTTAACAAATTATCCATTGACACTTTTTGCCCCGTTATTAGGGGAGTGTAAAGATATTTGTGCTAGTTAAATGATCCATTACGCTTTACGCAAATGCAGAAAAGGTCTCTGCTTCTGAAAGTAAAGCAGTCTCTGTCTCTATCCCTGTCAAAGATGCCGCCAAAAAAGTCATCATCGCAGCGTCTGCAACACATGTTCCAAACCTCCCTTCGCGCTAACCGATAAAAAGTTAGTTTTATAGTAGATTTATTAATGTGTTTACCGATGGCGGCCAGGAGATAAGAGACTATAATATAGTATTCGTTTTCAATAAAAATGTGCGGGTACGCAAAAATCAAAAGGGACAGTCCCTTTTGATTTTTGCCACATTCTTTCAATCGTTGAGATTAATTGTTATAATGCTATTGTGTTATTGCGTAAACGGACTAAGGTTTTAGCGGGAGGCAAAATGGAAATTCTGCGAGTGGAGAATCTGTGCAAGAGCTATCAGATGGGTGAGGTGGAAGTCAAGGCTCTAACAGATGCCTCTTTTTCTGTTGAAAAAGGAGAGTTCGTTGTTGTCTTAGGACCCAGCGGTTCCGGGAAGAGCACCTTGCTCAATATAATCGGAGGCATGGATTCGCCTACTTCCGGCAAAGTATTTTTCAAAGACGAAGAGATCACAGGTTTTGACGATAAAAAACTGACAGAATACCGTCGAAAACGAGTGGGCTTCGTCTTTCAATATTATAATGTGATGGCCAACCTCACGGCTGAAGAAAATGTAGAACTGGCAATGGAAATCGTAGAAAACCCGCTGCCGATAGACGAAGTCATTGAAGCCGTCGGCCTGAGCAGCAGGCGAGACCATTTCCCTTCCCAATTATCTGGCGGAGAGCAGCAGAGAGTCTCCATAGCCAGAGCCATTGCCAAAAACCCCGAACTCCTTTTGTGCGACGAACCTACGGGAGCGTTGGACTACAATACGGGGATTTCGATAATGGCTTTGCTGAGCAAACTGAACCGTGAAATGGGAAAGACTCTCATCGTTATTACGCATAATTCGGATATAGCACTCATGGCAGACCGGGTTATCCGGATGAGGAGCGGGCAGATCATAGAGAATACAGTTAATGAGAATCCGATAAATGCAGAGGAGATCAAGTGGTAATGACGAAAATGGATCTCATGCTGGTTCGCATGATTAAAAATTCCAAAAGTCAGTTTCTCGCCGTACTTATCATTATAATTACGGGTATCTGCGTGTATACTTCTATGAGCATGGCTTCAGCTAATTTAAGCGATACTTTGGACACATATTATGAAGAGAACCGATTCCCTCATCTGTTTGTTCAAGTTTTAGGTGTACCTGTACAGGTGGCCGAGAGATTGGAACGAGTTGAGGGCGTAGGAAAGGTAACGGGCAGCCTGGTTATGGATGTGCCTGTTCTTACGGAGGATACAGAAAAGCGAAAAACCCTTAGATTAATTACGATTAAAGGTGATGAGCAGGAATTGAGCCGGTCAACCTTGCTTTCGGGAAGAGCCCTTTCCGATAACCGCAAGGAAATTTGGCTAATAAACCAATATGCCAAGGCAAACGGAATCAAAGCCGGAGACGAAATCCGGGTTCAAATATCAGGGGCGGATTATACGATGGAAGTGGCGGGCATCGTGGCTAATCCCGAATACATCTACCTTTTGGAAAGCAGCCAGTCCATTATGCCCGATGATGAGGGGTTTGGCATAGGTTACCTGAAAGAACCTTTGGGACGTTTAATCGTGGATGAGGGTCAAAACTATAATTATATCCGCATCGAATATGAACCTGGAGCCAAAGAAGAAGCGTTGATAGAAGCTGTGGAGGCACAGCTCAAACCATACGGCATCATAAGCAGCGTTAAGCGCGAAGACCAATTGAGCAACGCAATGATACAGGAGGAGCTGTTGAATCTCAGACGCTTGTCTGATTCTCTTCCCCTTCTGTTTCTTTTTGTGGCGGGCTTCATACTCATGATGATTCTGTCCCGGATGGTAAAGAAGGATCGTTTAAAGATCGGCATCCTTAAGGCTATAGGTTACGATAATCAACAGATATTGCTGCATTATGTGAAATATGCTGTCATGGCAGGGCTTGCGGGCGGGTTGCTCGGGAGCACTTTAGGTATGGCGCTGGCAGGGGCAATGACCAAACTCTATCTGGAGTTTTTCAACCTGCCTCTGTTAACGGTGAATTTTGATATCACCTATATTTTCAAAGCCATGTTTCTTGCAGCTCTATTTTGCCTTATTTCAGGTGTTGTTGGAGCCAGGGGAGTGCTGAAAATAGCTCCTTCCGAGTCCATGCGGGAGGAACCGCCCAAAAAAGGCAAACGAATTCTGCTTGAGCGAGTACACTTTTTATGGAAACGTTTTTCTTTCAGCCGGAAGCTGGTAATGAAAAATGTTTTCAGGAATAAAAAGAGAACGGCCTTTGTAATCTCCGGCGTGGCGTTGACTTACGGCATGATATTGTTTACGGTGACCATGCCATCGGTAGTGGATCAGATGATGAACCTGCACTTTACGGAATTTCAGAAGATGGATTACAATATCGGATTTTATAAACCCGTCGATGAAAGAGCAGTTCGGGATCTGTACCATATAATCCCAATAGACCATGCTGAAGGGAAAATAGAGTATCCCTTTGAATTGTCAAGAGGCCACAGAGAGGTAACAGTAAACATCTTAGGTTTGAAAAAAGATACGCAATTTTATTCGTTTAAGGATACGTCAAATCGCATGATTTCTATGCCGGAAAGGGGGATTCTGCTGTCCGAGAATTTAGCGAAGACGCTGAAAGCAGAGAAGGGCGATCTGATTCGAATCCGCAGTCTGCTTACAGAGAAGGAAGATGTGGAGATACCAGTTGCCGGAGTGGTCAAGCAATCACTGGGCATGAACCTTAAGAGCATGAGAGCGCAGCTTTCCGGGTTGGAAGCGTCCTATGCAATGGCGAAAGAGACGGTGAGCAAGAACAAAATCCTTTATGAGCAAGGTGTGCTTAGCCGGCAGGAATACGATAGAGCAGTAACAGCGGAAAGGGAATTGGCGGCACAGATTTCTTCCCCTGCGATATTCTATTGAGAGTTTTGCAAAAGCTTCAGGGGTATCCGGTGTAACTGCACCCATCAGCGGGACCATAACGGAAGTTTATGTCAGGGAAGGGGAATACACCGCTGTCGGTGCTGGTCTATTTGAAGTGGCCGATCTAGATAATTTATATATTAAAGTGGATTTGATTGCTGAAGATGCGGATTTGGTTAAAGAAAGGAATGAGGTTCTGGTGTACGGAGAAGGCCCCGGTCAACTCCCTGCCGAAGGAAGCAGCGTTTGCCGCGTTCACCTAAAAGCCAAAGAGGCGCTTTCCGGCCTGGGTATTCTTCAGAAGCGTGTTACCGTGGAAGTAAGTATGGATCAGAGCCTCAGCCTGCGATTGGGCAGCGATGTGGATTTGGCTATAGTAGTTGAAGAAAAGGATAATGTGCTGCGGGTTCCCGACAGCGCTGTCTTTAAAATGAATGAAAATTGGTACGTTTTCGCTGCTAAAAAGGGCAAAGCAAGCCTCAGACAAATAGAGACGGGTCTGGAAGGAGACGGTTTTGTTGAAATCATCTCAGGGCTGTCGGAGGGGGAAAGGGTGATAGTGTCTCCCGGAAACGATATTGAAGACGGCATTAAGTTGAAGTCAACCGGCAGCGACACAAAATAACGTTGAAAATCTCTAAGCAAAATGGGATAATAATAATTACCCTATAATCGTAATAATATTCTGAATTGTATTTGAACTTCCGGCGCTTGGAGGGGATTGTCAATGAACATAAAGGAGATCGCGCGACAAGCGGGAGTTTCTGTTGCTACTGTATCCCGAGTATTAAATCATCCTGAGACTGTGGCGCCTAAAACACGTGAGCGTATTTTAGATCTCATGGAGCAGATGGACTATAAGCCCAACTGGTTTGCCAGAGGTCTGAATTTCAATAAAACGTATACCCTGGCTTTGCTTATACCGAACATCTTGAATCCTGCTTATGTGGAAATCGCGGAAGGAGTGGAATCGGTAGCAAATCGGAAGGGTTACTCGGTATTGCTGTGCATTACCGAAGGTGAAGTTGAAAAGGAGCGCCAATACATACAGACTCTGATTGATCGTCATATAGACGGTGTCATTTTGGTTTCCTCGTTATTAAACGGCGATGACATAAATTATTTAAAGCAGCAGGGCGTTGCAGTGGTCTTGGTAGGCGAGAATAACGGAAATTCGTCGGAGCCTATGGTTCGCATCGATTGCTGCGCCGCCGCATATCAGGCCGTGCAGCATTTGCTCAATTGCGGGCACAGGGAAATCGCCCTTGTCTATGGACATACTCCCGTTATGGAGAATAAGCACAAAATAGAGGGTTATAAAAAAGCGCTCCAGGAAGCAGGTATTCCATTAAGGCCGGAATATCTCGTGGAAGAGCAAAATACAGAAGAAGGAGGCTATCTGGCAACGAGGAAACTGCTGGGGCTTAAAGAACGACCCAGAGCGATTTTTACCACATCGGACTTGCTCGCTTTCGGAGTCATCGATGCTCTGAGGGATGCGGAATTAAACATCCCGGATGATGTGGCTGTCATGGGATTCGATAATATACGCATGGCGAAACTGATGGTGCCCAAACTTTCCACTGTTGCAAAGCCCTTGCACAAGATGGGGCTTAGCAGTGCGAGATTGCTCTTAGACGTCATCGAAAGCCAGGGGAATGGCAATATGGCCATGAGGGAGATTGTGCTTCAGTCTAAATTGAAGATCAGGAAATCCTGCGGACATAAAGAGCGCATAAAAGAGATCTTTTAAACTTCAAATGAGACAAGGTTTTTAGGTGATAAATTATGAAAACAAATTTCTTAGGGCTGGAATTGAAGAGCCCGGTAATAATAGCAGCAGGACCCTGGAGCCGCGACGGGGAAAGCATTCGGCAAAGTCTTGCCACCGGTGTGGGCGCTGTCATTACAGAGACCATCGTCAGCGATCCCAAAATCGATGTGAGACCCCGCATCGCCTATAATGGTCTGGGAGCTCAAAACATACGCCTGTACAGCGACGTGCAGATCGAGGGATGGGAACGCGAAATGGAGATTGCCAAGAGCAACGGCGGAATCGTAATCGCTAACGTTTCCGCCCATACCCCCTCGGAGCTGGCTTATTTGGCCGTGAAAATGGAGAAATACGGAGCTGACGGTATCGAATTAGGGCTTTCTACGCCCATGGGGGAAGGCCTGGAGGTTGCGGCATCCGATCCTGCGGAAGTCTATGAAATGACCCGCTATGTCGTGGAGAACGTGAAAATTCCTGTCATGGTAAAACTATCCCAAAACGTAACCAACTTATCGAGAGTGGCGAAGGCTGTGCAGGAAGCCGGCGGCTCCGCCGTATCGGCTATCAATGCAATCCGCTGTGTTCTTGGCGTGAATATAGAGACCATGGAACCACTGCTTCCCACTTACGGAGGTTATTCCGGCGCGCCCATAAAACCGTTGGGTCTTGCCTCGGTGGCTTCCATTGCCCAGACTGTGGACATTCCCATCTGTGGTGTCGGCGGTATCGATTCATATAAGGATGGGCTTGAATACATCATGCTGGGGGCATCCGCCGTGCAGGTGGGCACGGCTCTCATGCTGAAAGGCCGCGATTACGTCAGGAAAATCGTGGAGGAACTGGATAGATGGGGAGAGGAAAACCGGATCAGCGATGTGAAAGAAATCCGGGGTAAAGCACTGGAAAAATTAAAATCCTTCGAAGAGATTAAGATAGAACCGTTGACATGTCATGCAGATAACAGCATTCCCTGTATAGAAGGATGCAACATGTGTATCGACGCCTGCATGTACGGTGCCATTAGCAGAAAAGAAGACAACGGGATTCACATCTATGATCAGCGCTGTACCGGTTGCGGCCTGTGTACTTTTCTCTGCGGCGCTAAAAAATTGCAATTGCAATGGTGACTTCCGTCAATGGATATTTCAACGTCGCCGTCTTGGTAAAGGGGGTATGTTAAGAGCAAAAACAACAAAAATAATTGTCTTAATTTTCTTTTATTTCGTTCAATTGTCTTGCAAAAAATCAGGGAAGTGTTACAATGAAGACATCATGTAACTGGTTACACCGGGAGTAAATAATGCATGAATGAGTTAGGGTACTGATCATTCAGGAAGGAGTGAGATGCGTTGAGTAAAGTAATCAAAAAAAGGTACACTGAGGAGGCGGACTATGGCTTCGATTATAGGACAGCAAGAGAAGAAGCTATGAGATGTCTCCTGTGTATTGATCCCCCATGCAGCAAAGGCTGCCCTGCCGGAACCGATCCGGGAAGCTTCATCCGTTCCATTCGCTTCAATAACATAAAAGGGGCGGCTGAGACGATTCGCAAGAACAATATTCTGGGTGGATCTTGCGCAAGGATATGTCCTTATGACAGGCTCTGCGAGGAAGCGTGCAGCAGAAGCGGTATCGACAAACCTATTCAGATAGGTAGACTTCAGAGGTTTGCCATCGAACAGGAAAAAGCATTGAAGATGAAGACATTAAAAGCTCCCAAGAAGAAAAAGCCCTTCAAGGTAGCTTGTGTCGGTGCCGGTCCGGCCTCACTGGCCTGCGCTGCAAAATTGGCTCAAGAAGGTTATCAGGTAACGATCTTTGAAGAGCAGGAGAAAGCAGGCGGCGTTCTTACATACGGCATTACACCGAGCCGTCTTCCGGAACATGTAGTTGCCCATGATATTAAAATGGTTAAAGATCTGGGCGTAAAATTCGTGTTCAACACGAAAGTCGGAAGAGATGTGGATCTTGACGAAATGGGCTTTGATGCCATATTTATCGGTGCCGGACTTTGGGCAGCAAAACTTCCCGATATTCCCGGAGTCGATAAAGAAGGCGTTTGGACTGCAATCGACTTCCTACGGAAAGCAAGAATTGAAAAGGAAAAATTCCAACCCGGTGACAATGTAATTGTTATCGGCGGCGGCGACGTTGCTGTGGATTGCGCAACTACTGCTAAGCTTCTTGGATCTAAGAATGTACATATCGTTTACAGAAGAACCATCGAAGAAGCACCTGCCGACATGAAAGAGTTCAAATATGCTCTTAAACTTGGTATCGGCATTACCACTAACATGGCTCCTGCAGAAGTACTTGGAGGCAAAAAAGTTGAAGGCATGGCATTCAAAGGACGTGACGGCGTTTCTGAATTGAAGATGAAAGCCGATGCGATCGTTTTCGCTATCGGACAAAAACCTGAAGATATGACGGCCATAGCTAATGTTAAAGTTACCGAAAAAGGAACGATCAAAGCGGGCCGCAACGGCAAGACCAATTTGGCCAAGGTCTTTGCGGCAGGCGATATCGTAAACGGTGGACAAACGGCAGTTGAGGCTGTTGCAGCAGGGAAGGATGCAGCCGATAGCATCATTGCCTATCTCTCAAAGAAAGAAGGTGTGAAATAAGATGGCTGTAAAGAAAGATTTATCGATTGAATATCTTGGCGTAATGTGTGAGAACCCGTTCTTCCTTTCTTCCTCACCGGTTGCAGGCAATTACGACATGGTTGCTAAAGCCTTTGAGACAGGATGGGGCGGTGTATTCTTTAAGACTATAGGAATCTTTGTTGCAGATGAGTGCTCCCCCAGATTTGACCAAAACAATAAGGCCGGTGTGCCTTGGATTGGTTTCAAAAACATGGAGCAGATCTCCGACAAACCTACGGAGCAGAACTTCGAGTTCATTTATAGGCTCAAAAAGGACTACCCGGATAAAGTGGTTGTAGCCAGTGTAATGGGCAGTAACGAAGATGAATGGAGAGAGTTGGGCAAGATGGCCGAACAGGCCGGTGCCGACATGATCGAGTGCAACTTTTCCTGCCCCCAGATGACAAGCCATGAAATGGGCTCCGACGTAGGAACGAACCTGGAACTGGTAGAGAAGTATAGCAGAGCGATTTCCAGCGTTACCAAGCTCCCCGTCATCGCAAAGATGACACCGAACATTACGGTTATGGAGCCGGCTGCTATTGCTGCAATAAAGGGTGGCGCAAAGGGAATTTCCGCTATCAATACCGTAAAATCCATCACCAACCTGGATTATGAGAACTTGACAGCAATGCCGGTTGTAGACGGCAAGTCGTCAATCTCCGGTTATTCAGGTACTGCAGTGAAGCCCATCGGCTTGCGCTTCATTGCAAACCTGGCTTCCTGCCCGGATCTGAAGGGTATTCCGCTTTCCGGCATCGGCGGCATTGAAACCTGGAACGATTGCCTTGACTACATGCTGGTAGGAGCAAGAAACGTTCAGGTCACTACGGCTGTAATGCAGTACGGATATGAAATCGTTAAAGACATGATCAACGGTATGTCTCACTTCATGGACGAGAGAGGAATCGACGATATCTCCGAATTGGTCGGACTTGCGCTTCCGAACATCGTTCCTGCCGAAGATCTGAATCGCGATTTCAAGGTAATTCCCAAGATCGACCAGAAGAAATGCGTGGGTTGCGGCAGATGCTACGTTTCCTGCTACGATGCGGCTCACCAGGCTATCGATTGGGACAGCAAGAAGAGAAAGCCGAGCATCGACGACGAAAAATGCGTAGGATGCCATCTCTGCCTCAATGTCTGCCCTGTTAAGGATTGCATCCTGCCGGGCGAAATCAAGTGGAAAGAAGGCAGAAAGCAGAAAGAAGTTAAGATTAAGGAAAATTACCTGTAATCCAAACCTGAATATCAGATTATCAACCAGCCACGAGAAATTCTCGTGGCTGGTTTTTTTCACAATAAAACTTCAAAAAAACCAGTTATTTATGTTATACTCAAATAAAGTTTGTATTTGGTGTCAGACACTTTTTACAACTGTTGTATTTAGTGCCGAATACCATTTGAATAGAAGGTTAGGAGCGTTTTTTGCAAGATGTCATTAATAATTCATACTTTTGAGCATTGAGGCGTTTCAAAGCAACAAATGCAGTACCATAGTCTGGAGGAAATGAAATGCATATAAAATTTTTGGGTGCAGCTACATCTGTTACCGGTTCCTGTCATTTGATCACCACGGAAAAAAGTAAAATACTGTTGGACTGCGGTATGTTTCAAGGCAATGAGGACCTTGAAGAATTGAATTGGGAGCCCTTTGATTTTAATCCGGCAGAATTGGACTTTGTTTTGCTCAGCCATGCGCATATAGATCATAGCGGAAGGATTCCATTGTTGGTAAAACGAGGGTTTTGCGGCAAAATATATTGCACAGATGCCACTGCGGATTTGCTGGAAGTAATGCTGAGAGACAGCGCCTATATTCAGGAAAAGGAAGCAGAGTGGCAAAACCGCAAAAATGAGCGAGCCGGAAGGCCGCCGGTAGAGCCTCTTTATACGATAAGAGATGCGGAAACGGCATTGAGGCATATAGAACCCGTGCTCTATGATCAGCTGCTTTCTCCATCTGAAGATGTTAAGGTCGTATTCAACGATGCCGGTCATATTCTGGGATCTTCCATCATTGAGCTATTCGTAACCGAAAACGGAGAATCCACCAAACTCGTGTTTACCGGAGACTTGGGCATGAAGAATAAGCCTATTCTACGGGATCCCACTGTTATCAAAAAAGCAGATTTCGTAATCATGGAGGCCACTTATGGGGACCGGATTCATGCAGAGGATTCGACGAGCATCAATAGAATGATCGATGTAATTCTAAAGACTGTAGAAAGAGGCGGCAACGTCATCATTCCATCTTTTGCCGTCGGCAGGACACAGGAGCTGATTTACCTTTTCAATCGCTTCTACCAGGAGCATGAAGAGTACAGAGAGGCCCTGGACGATATCATGGTGTATGTAGATAGTCCTATGGCCATATCCGCGACGGAAGTGTTCCGCAGAAACGCACAGGTCTTCGATGAAGAGACGAAATCTTACATACTGAACGGAACTAATCCTTTGGATTTTAAAAATCTGAGATTCACCAGAACCAGTGAAGAATCCAAAGCCCTGAACCTGGATCCGAAGCCCAAGGTCATAATATCGGCCAGCGGTATGTGTGAAGCCGGACGGATCAAGCACCATCTAAAACATAACCTGTGGAATCCGAAAGCAAGCATCATCTTTGTAGGATATCAGAGTGTGGGTACTCTGGGAAGGTCTATCGTGGATGGAGACAAAACGGTTACTATATTTGGCGAGCGCATTCAAGTTGAAGCGGAAATACATAATTTTCAGGGCTTTTCCGGACATGCGGATAAAGATGGTCTTTTGGAATGGGTGGGAGGTTTCCGAAAACCGCCTCACGAGATCTTTCTCGTGCATGGTGAAGAAAGCGCCAAAAGACAGCTGGCCGAATCCATTCGGGAGATTTACGGTTATCAGAGCATAGATGTGCAGCAGGTGTCGGAGTACAATCTATCAAAGGATGGAGCCGTTACTCGGGAGGATATTGAGACGAGACTTGTCAGCCCCGAATCCATATGGGCAATCAAAAAGAAATTATATAATGTACACGATGAACTTGTAAAAGTATTGTACAATACTCAACTTGCCGTGACCGGTTTATCGCCTGAACAGGTGGCGGAAATAAATAATCTTATTCTTGAGATTGAAAAGAACATCCTAAACTTGGGTTCTGTGGTAACTCGCGAGGGAGATCCTTACGCATAACGGGGAAGAGACTTGCTTAAGGATAGTAACGTCTTCGCAGCCTGTGAAGTATAGTGAAAAAATGCCGCCGCTAGGCGGCATTATTATAATTGAGAAATTTGTATCAATTTTGCTTCAATAATTTGCTCATGTATGTTATACTATTCCTGATCGTCTGTTGTTTTTATCCTTTTTGTCTATTGTTTGAAAGTCAAAGGGGGCTGCTATGTCATTATTAGGAGATATCGCACCGAGCGTACAGCAAGTTGCGGAGGCAATTGCTATTGCCGTGGGTGTGGAAGTGGAAATAGTCGATAATGAACTTACCATTATCGGCGGCACTGCCATATATCAAGATAGAATCGGACAAAAAGAAGAAGGCGGTCGTGTTGACGGAAACTATCTTTATGCCAGGGTGATGCGTACCGGAAAAACGGAATATATCGAGGACGCCATTAATTACGAGTACTATGACAGCGTTGTTCCGGAAGGCGGCGAACGAGAACTGGCTGAAATCTGTACACCGATCAAGCTGGGTGACCAAGTCCTGGGCGTCATCGGCATGGTGGCCATAAACGAGCAGCAGAAGGCCATACTTCTGGATAAAACTAGAAGAATGGTGGGCTTTGCAGAGAAAATGGCAGATTTATTGGCTGCAAAGGCGGCTCAACAGGAGATGCTGGAAAAAAGCGAAGCGCTTCTAAACGAAGTCACAACAGTGCTTGAAACTACCCATGAGGGGATATTTGCCATCGACAAAAAAGGTTATATACTGCGATGCAACAG
>FZPS01000031.1_pt165 | contig 12696 bp, 13 predicted proteins | sample 1817821 | NCBI WGS metagenome assembly FZPS01 (sample SAMEA104158645, study PRJEB21678) | metagenome | place: Germany | collected 2015-04-21 | reverse complement strand
GCGGTGGTGCTGGGGCCGCAGATCACGACGCGCATATCACGGCGGACTTCGTCGAAGAGTCCTTCGATGCGCAAGATTTCGGCATAGAGGCTTTCTACGGGGAGGAAAAGCAGGCCGAAATCGGTGGTGGTGGGGGGATCGATATATTTGTCGCGGATGTCTCGGGCGGAGCTTTTGATCGCGGTGGCGAGCTCTTTGCGTGCTTTTTCGATGGCTTCCTTGCCGCCTTCGTCATAGGCGTCGATGAGGCGATAGTAGCTCTCGATGGGGAATTTGGAGTCGATGGGCAGATAGACCTTGTCGCTTTCGCCGGATTGTCCGGGGAGGATGATGGCGAATTCCACGATCTCATTGCTGCGCGCTTTGGGTTTGAAGTTCTTTTCAAATTGATCCGGGGTGAGCATGTCTTCGAGCAGGGCTTCGAGCTGTATTTCGCCCATCACGCCGCGGGTTTTCACGCCTTCGAGGGCTTTCTTGAGTCCGCCGACATCGCTGGCGAGGGTGCGCATTTCGCCGAGACCTTTGTGCACTTCTTCGAGGCGTTTGCTCACTTGTTCAAAGGATGCATCGAGGCGTTTTTCAAGGCTTTCGTGCAGCTTTTCGTCAACTGTCTTGCGCATTTCTTCGAGCTTGACTTCGTTGCTGTTGCGGATCTGTTCGAGGCGTTCCTCCATGCTCTTTTTGAGTTTTTCGGATTGCTCGCTATTGGCGGTGGTGAGTTCGCTCATCTTGCGTGAGAGGCTCTCGGAGAGGCTTTCTAAGGACTTCTTGAGTTCCTCACGGTTTTGCGATGCATCGCGGTTTAGCTGTTCGTTTTGTTTGTTCAGATAGTCGCTGAGTTCTTTGCGCTGTTCGGATGCCTGTTTCAATTGGCTTGCGCTGGCTTCAGAGATCAGAGTGCTGAGTTCTATTCGATTGTCTGAGTGGGCTTTATTGAGCTCTGTGCGCAGGTTTGTGAGCTGTTCATTAAAGTTTTTTGAGAGGATTTCCAGCTCTTTGCTGAGGTCTTTGAGCTCTTGATTTGCGCCTTCCGGCTTGCGTCTTAATAGGATAAAAAGCAGGATTAACCCTACTACGATTAGTGCGAGACTAATGTATTCCATCGTTGTTACCTCCAGGTGATAAGTTGCTGTGTTATATGTATATCCACATGATGCGCAAAATGTGGATTCAAGGGTGGCAAGCCGGAGAAAGCGTTTCTCCCCGGCTCGCCTTTATTATCAGTTTATAGTTCGGGATAGAGGGGGAATTTTGCGGTCAGAGCGCGAACTTCGGCTTTGATCTTTGCCAATTCCTCTTCGTTTTCATAGTTATCACGCACGCGAGCGATCATCTTGGCGATGATTTTCATCTCTTCGACGCCCATGCCGCGGGTTGTCACGGAAGGGGTGCCCAAGCGGATTCCTGAGGATACAAAGGGGCTGCGGGTATCGAATGGAACGGTGTTTTTGTTTGCCGTGATGCCAGCTAAGTCCATGGCTTCCTCCATCTTCTTGCCGCTGGGTCCGCCTTTCTCTTCGGGACCGAGGTCAATGAGCATGAGGTGGGTGTCTGTTCCCTTGGAAACGAGGTCAAAGCCTTCTGCGATCAGGGCTTCGGCGAGCACAGCAGCGTTCTCTACAACCTTCTTCATATATGTCTTGAATTCCGGCTTGAGAGCTTCGCCAAAAGCAACTGCTTTGGCGGCGATGATGTGCATGAGCGGGCCGCCTTGGATGCCGGGGAACACGTTTCCATCGACGTCTTTGGCATATTCTTCTTTGCAGAGGATGAGTCCGCCGCGAGGGCCGCGTAGGGTCTTGTGCGTCGTGGAAGTCACGATGTCGGCATAAGGCACGGGGTTGTCGTGCAATCCGGCAGCAACCAATCCGGCGATGTGTGCCATATCCACCATGAACTTTGCGCCAACCTTGTCTGCGATCTCACGGAAGCGGGCAAAATTGATCTTTCGGGGATATGCGGAAGCGCCGGTGACGATGAGCTGTGGCTTGTGCTCAAGTGCGAGTCTCTCGATCTGGTCATAGTCCATTTCATGCGTCTTTTCGTCCACGGTGTAGTGCACAACATTGTACATCTGTCCGCTGAATGAGAGCGGGTGTCCGTGGGTGAGGTGTCCGCCGTGCGCGAGTTCGAGAGTGAGGATGGTGTCACCCGGCTTGATCATGCTGAAATATGCTGCCATATTAGCTTGTGATCCGCTGTGGGGCTGCACGTTGGCATGCTCTGCACCGAAGACTTCTTTGAGTCTTTCGATGGCGAGACGCTCGACGTCGTCAACATATTCACAGCCGCCATAATAGCGTCCGTAGAGATTGTAGTTCACTTTTCCGGTCTTTTTGCTAAAGCGATAGGGATAGCCTTCAGCATATTTGTTGGTGAGAATGCTGCCTTGGGCTTCCATAACGGAAAGTGAAGTGAAGTTTTCGCTGGCGATCAGCTCGAGGTTTTCCTGCTGTCTTTTCAGCTCATTTGCAATCGCTTCAAAGACTTCGGTGTCTGTTTGTTTGATTGTTTTCAATTCCTTTCTCCTTGATGTATTTTATTAAGTCTATCTTTATGTCGTCCCTCTTCAAAGGGGGTATTTAACCATGTTTCAACGATTTGCTTAGCATATGAAGGGGTGGTGAAACGGCCTGCTAAGACGAGTATATTTGAATCGTTGTGCATGCGTGCGAGTCGTGCGAAGTCTGTATAATAACACAGTGCTGCACGGATGCCGGGAACCTTGTTTGCAATGATGCTCATTCCTATGCCGCTGCCGCAGATTAGTATTCCTTTGGCGCAATCGCCGTTTGATACTGCTCTTGCTGCGGGATAGCCGGTATCGGGGTAATCTATGCTGTTTTCATCGTGGGTGCCGAAATCTTCGAAGTCAAGCTCGGGAAGAAGCTTCTTGAGCGCTTCTTTGAGGCTGTATCCGGCGTGATCAGACGCTATTGCTATTTTCATGTTTCCTCCGCCATAAGGCAGCTAAGTGCTATGCAATAATACTTTGAATTCTCGCTCTCGCTGCGACTCATCACGACTACGGGCTTGGTGGTTCCTTGAATAAGGCCGGCGAGTTCGCCTCCGCCAAAGAGCATGAGTCCTTTGTAGAAGGCGTTTGCTGTTTCGAGATTGGGGAAGATGAGGATGTCGGCATCGCCGTCGATGGGGGTGGGAACTCCTTTGGTGGCAACTGCTTCTTTGTCGCAGGCGAGGAAGACATCCAGCGGGCCGTCTATGGTGCAGCCTTTGATCTGTCCACGGTCTGCCATCTTGCAAAGCAGGGAATAGTCGAGGGTGTTCGGCATTCCTGGGCTCACTTTTTCTGTGGCTGAGATGAGTGCAACCTTTGGCTTTTCTATGCCCAAGGTGTGTGCCATCTTTACGCTGTAATTGACCATGGCGAGCTTTTGGCTGAAGTCGGGCGTGGGCAAGACGGCAGTGTCTGAGATGATGAGAAGCTTGTGATACTTCGGGAGTTCGAGAGCGCAGGCATAGCTCATCACGGCTTTGGGCGGGAGCAGTCCGCGCTCTTTGTTGAGCACTTCACGCAGGAACTGATCGGTTCCCACAAGGCCTTTCATGAGCACATCAGCTTCGCCGTCGCGCACCTTGCGCACAGCTTCTTTTGTGGCTTGGGCGGGCTCTTTGATGTCTATGATCTCTGTCTCAGAGAGAGGCAAGCCTTGCGCTTCTAAGAGACATTCTATGCGATGTTTATCCCCGATAAGAACGGGATGGATGAAGCCTTCTTTGGTGGCGCGGCAGATTGCACCGATGGTGTTTGCATCCTCGGCAAGAGCCACTGCGATGCGTGTCCTTTTCCCCAAAGACTTGGCTTTCTCGACTATTTCGATGAGTCTTTTCATCTTTAATATGCCATCATTGCGGCGAGTGCAATGGAATATAGTTTGCTGCGTTCGCTATCTCCGCGAGAGGTGAGAACGCAAGGCACACGTGCGCCCATCACGATTGCGCAAAGTTCGCTTTTCACGAGCTTTACGACTGTCTTATAGAAAGTATTTCCCGCTTCGATATTGGCAAAGAGAATGCAATCCGCATCTCCCAAGACCTCGCCTTTCATGCCTTTGATCTTGGCACTTTCGGCGTCGATGATGAGGTCGAGCCCCAGCGGCCCGTCAACGATTGCGTTCTTGATCTGACCGCGTTCTGCCATCTTGGAGATGATGGCGGCTTCTGCGCTGGAGCGAACCTTGGGAAGAACCTGCTCACTGGGTGCTTGCAAGCCCACTTTCGGGCGCTCGATACCGAGGAAATTCGCCACGCGGATGAGGTAGTTTGTGATCTGAATCTTTTGAGCAAGATCAGGCTCGGGGATGATCGCCACATCGCCAAAGATAATGAGTTTGTGATAGGTGCTGGGCTCGGCGACTGTCACGTGTGAAAGCACCGCACCGGGATTCATTAAGCCCTTTTCTTTGTTCAAGATAGCGCGCATATAGCGATCCGTGGAAAGCAGGCCTTTCATGAGGAAATCACCCTCTTTATTATTGATCATTTCCACGGCTTTTGCGGCGGCTTCGACGTCGTTATCCACGTCCACGATGGTGAGTTTCTTGCAATCCACACGCTTTTGCGCACAGATTGTTTCGATGGTCTTTTTATCGCCCACCAAGATTCCTTCAACGATGCCCATATTCACAGCGTCATTCACTGCGAGAATGGTGTGTTCATCAACTGCCCAGGCTGCAACCAGGCGTTTCTTTTCTCTTTGTTTCAATACTTCGAACATTTGGTCGAGTTTGCGGATTTCCATTGTTACTCCATTTATTTTTTAAGTTTTTGTCTATTAGTAATACCAAGAATAGATCAGCCTCGGAAGCGAGCTATCATCTCTTGTTTCAATGTTTTCACTATAGATCATTCTGCCGTTTTGGGAATAATATTGCAGGGTGATCGTTTCTTTGTCGCCCAATAAAGGTATCTCGGCGATATATGCTTCTGCGGGAAAGAAATGTGAGATGCGCAGATCGGCATTTTCGCTGAGGAAGACCGCTGCATCGGCAAGGAGATAGATCAGCGATGAAACGAGGTCATTTTGCTGATTTGCCAATTCTTTCTTGATCTTTTCGGCGGCGAGCGCTTTAATCACCGTTCTACTCACGCTTTTGAGGATAATCAGCGGCTCTTTGATCTCGAAGCTACGCCGCGCGACCCTGCCCAAGTCTTCCAGTTTCTGCAGTTCAAAGCGGCGTCCATCCTGTGTTTTAGCAACGATACGCGCCACGCTTTTGGGTCTATCCTCGAGATAAGGGAGGGCAAATTTGAAATAGTAGCCTTCGGCAATTCCTTCCCAGCGAATGTTTTGAATCGCCACCTCGCGACCGGAACTTGCCAGCATGAGGTTATTTGGCGAACTGTGGATATGCATCTCGTAAGCATCTTTATAGGGGCCTCGATTGACGAAGCAGATAACACGCGTAAGCCCTTTTGCTTCCTCGCTATGCGGATGGATAATATCCGGCATTGCAAAGGGATAGAGCTCCGGCTGACTGCGAAAAGCAAAGCCGAGATTATCCCAATCAATGCGCGCATCGTCAAATTCGCCGCTATTTTCATAGAGAATCATGCTCAGATAGCTCGCCAAGGCAGAGGAATGGAAGCGTCCTGAGCCGGCTTTGAAGCTTATCCGTGCATCGGATTCTTCATTCATCTCTTTTGCCATGCGAGCATATTTTTCTTCGAGGAAATAGAGCTTATCATTCACGCGCCTGATCTCCACGAAGGCATTGTCTATCTCACCCATTGCCAAGAAGTTCAGTGCCTTGAACACATTGATATAGATATCCTCATAATCCTCGCCGGAATATTCGAGACTGCTATCGCCCAAGACTGCAGAAGCCGCACCATGTAGGATGCTTTTGGTATGCAAACGTTCAATTTCATCTTCAGCACGATGCAAAAGCTCGTTACTTTCCTGCCATTCACCATTGAGATGGCGCAAGATGCCGGCATCAAGATAATAGAGCAAACGCTCTTTTTTCTTGTAGAGTCCCGGCTTTTCAACGATGTCGATGACCTTGCCCAAATCCCGCTTATCCAGAGCTTTATCCATTTTACGGATAGTGTGCGGCGAATTGATATTAGCAGTGCATGCCGAGAGCAAAAAGCCCAAGACAAGCACTGCCAAGAGCGGGAGTTTCCGCATTCTCAGAGCAAAGGCAAGGCTCCTAACTATCATAAAAGATTATTTAAAGCGACTCTTTTCAACGATTTTCATGATTTCTTTGCTACCGATCCAGACCGTCTCGGTGCTTTCCATATCAATCAATTGCAGATCAACCTGATAGAACTTCGCCTTGGTGCGGTCGATTTCATCCATGATCGTCTTCACCGAACCTTGGAGCATGAAGTCTGCACCGGTCTCGTATGCAAGGCGTTTAGCCGTTTCTTCCGACGCCCAATATTGCTGATCCTGCCGCTCTTCGCGGATCTCGTCCCTATCATCGCGAGCGGCGACAAAGCGAACGCTGCCGCTATTGATCAATTCACGAGAAAGATCGGCGACGATGGTGCGCATTTCGATGTGTTCACTGGAAAGATTGCGCATTGAACCCACGATGACCACGGGTGCTTTGCCGTGTTTTTCCACAAAGCGAGAGAGCCAAGGACGGCTGAGCACGTCGCGGATCATCTCATCTGCAACGAGGCGGCTGTCCGTGCTATTCCATTTACCGCTTAGATCGGCGGTTGTATCCGGAGACACACGCTGAACCTTGACGCTTGGCCCACAGGCCGAGACCAAAAGCGCAAGGCTTAGAAGGATGAAGAAAAATACTCTTTTCATTGTTTTCACTCCTCTGTTTTTAAAGTTATATCGTATATATTCTACAGTATATTACCAAATCTTTAACGTAATCCTGCAACGTTATATTAAAGGCTCTAAAACGTTGATTTTTGTCAAGCGCAAAATCACCTTGTGCGAGATATCTGCAAATATTACGGCTTAATACCCGGATTATACGCTATTTATGAGTATATTTTCACAAAGGAAAATCGGTGTATTCTCAGCTTGAAAACACTGACCCATACACAATTTCACTAAAAATTATCACCTAAAACCCACTTTTTTGAATATTTTCCTTGCCAAATATCTTAACTTTCAGTTTCATGTAAAAAAGCAAATACATGGAGGTAATCATGTTCTCTTTATACCTTGTTTTAGCTTTTGCCTTTCTCGTCGTGATCTTCATAGCCCGCGGGATCATCGTGGTGCGCCAGGCAGAAGTTGTAATTATCGAAAGACTCGGTAAATATCACCGCACTCTGCCCAGCGGATTGCACCTCATTATTCCTATTTTCGACAAAACGCGTCCCGTTCACTGGCGCTATAACAAGAGCGATTATCGCGGCAATGTCATTGTTGTGCAAAAGATTGAAAACCGCATTGACTTGAGAGAAACCGTCTATGATTTCCCGCGTCAAAACGTGATCACAGCTGATAACGTCTCCATGAATATCAACGCACTTTTATATTTCCAGATCACCGACCCCTACAAATCTGTTTATGAGATCGGAAATCTGCCCGAAGCGATCGAAAAGCTGACCCAAACCTCGCTGAGAAACGTGATGGGCGAGCTTACTTTAGACCACACTTTCACCTCCAGAGATTCGATTAATGCAAAGCTTCGCGACATCCTCGATGAGGCGACCGACAAGTGGGGCGTGAAGGTCAACCGCGTGGAATTGCAAGAGATCCAGCCTCCGGAAGAGATTCGCAACGCCATGGAAAAACAGATGCGTGCCGAGCGCGACAGACGTGCTAAGATTCTCACAGCCGATGGCGAGAAAGAATATCAGATTAGAGTTGCCGAGGGTGAGAGAGATGCCCGGATTGCGCGCGCCGATGGTGAAGCCCAGTCCAAACTCTTGGTCGCCGACGCCGAGCGCAAGTCCATCCTGCTCGTTGCCGAAGCCCTCAAGGAAACCGGAGTTGACCCCGCACAATATCAGTTAGCCCTCAAATATATCACAGCCTTCGAAGAAATAGTCCAAAAAGGCGACAAAACCGTGGTTCTGCCCTACGAAAGCTCTGCGCTTTTGGGCTCAATCAAGACGTTGTCCAGCATTTTCAACAAATAATATCAAAGCAAGATTGTCGTTATTTCCCCGTGGAATCTGAGTTTTCCCGCTCGTTTTCCACGGGAAAGGCGACAGATTTCAAACAACAAACAAATAAGTGTTCCGCTGCTTCCTTATTAGGTTCAGCCTATATTGCGCTTATGATGTGGTCATGCCCATGACCATATCATGACCATATCATGACCAGAACCCAATAAGGAAGAGGCGGGATGACCCGTCCTGAAAATGGTTGACTCATTACCACATGATAGAGGAGTTGACTCATGAACAGTAAAAAGCCATATGTTAGATACAGCGAAGCGTTTAAGCGCACGGTTGTAGAAGAAGTAGAAACAGGTATCATGACGGCCAATCAAGCCACCAAGTACTATGGACTTGGAGGTCGTGATACAATTTACAGATGGATATCAACTTACGGAATGAACGAAGAAAAAGGAAGGAAGGTAATAATCATGACACGTAAAGAAGAAACTGAATTGACCACTATCCGCAGAAAACTAGCAGAAGTTGAGAAAGAGCGTGATGAATACAAGCTTCGAGCCATAGCTTGGGAAAGCATGGTTGAAGTCGCAGAAGAAATGGGTATTCCCTTAAAAAAAAAGTCTTGGAAAGAAGCGTTATCAGATGCACAGAAAAAGCTATATCCAGAAGGGCAACATACAGCATCAAGGGAATTTGCAGAATCTATGGCATCAGCAGACAAGCCTTCTATAAGCGACTCAAAAAAGCTGAAACGAAAGAAGACTTTGAAGCCATGATTGTTGAATTAGTGAGAATATTGCGTCGTCGCTATCCCTCGCTTGGGGTTAAGAAGATACGATTTATGTTAGCCAATCCGAGCTATGGATTACCGGTTCGTATCGGCAAAGATAGGCTGTTTAGAATACTGAGGGACAACGACTTATTGGCAAAGCATCCTAAGAAATTCAAGCAGACCACCGACTCGTCGCATGATCTCACTAAACATCCTAACTTGATTAAAGAAATGGAGATTACTAAAGCCAACCAGGTGTGGGTTAGTGACATAACTTACATACAACTTAGCAAAGGCAGCTTTGCTTATCTTTCCTTAGTAACTGATCTTTACAGCAGGAAGATATTGGGTTATGCAATCCACCCAACCTTGGAAGCCGAAGGACCAATTAAAGCTTTAAAGATGGCAATAAGATATGCCAAGCCTGAAGCAGGCTTAATCCACCACTCTGATAAAGGCGTACAGTATTGTTGCAAAAGCTACTCATTGTTGTTGAAAAACCATGGAATTATCGCAAGTATGACCGGCGCCGGCAGTTGCTATGATAATGCTGTGGCAGAGAGAGTTAACGGAATACTAAAACATGAATTCGGGCTTGGAGCTTCTTTCCCTGATATTGATACAGTAAAGCTTCTAACCGAAGATAGTATCTCTATTTACAACGATGAAAGACCTCATTTAAGCCTTAACTATCAAACCCCTGCAGCTGTATATGCTAAGTCAGCTGGAAAGGGATCAGCTTAATTGACTGGTAATAGCTATGAGAAATATTCGATTAACAAAGACATGGAGCCCAAAGATGGATCATCGTAAAATGCCTACAGGAAACGAAATGGGGATGTATATAAGGTTGATAGAGAGACAGGATGAGACTCGAGCAACCGTTATGTATTCCTATAAAAAAGGTTGCCAGATCGACAAGGCGTCGACCCGAGCAACCGTTATGTATTCCTATATGAGAGGCATGCTAAATACAGCGGGGAATAATGTCAATGTTTATCGTCTGAATAGTGAAAATAGCTTTATGAAAAACAAACTGACTCTGAACCAAAATGGATCAAATAAACCACAAAAAAAGTGTCAACCTATATCAGGACTTGACAAGAAAAGACACTATAAAACACTCTTAAAATTTGTAATCATTCAAAGCCCTCGTGAGATTTCTTGCAAAACTCTAATGATCGCGATATAGGTAGGACCATGCTGTGGCGCTCTCCCCAATGCTTTTTTGATAAAAGCGTCATATTGCGTAATTGTGATGGTTTCTCTGAACCTAAAGTGATTAAATCCAGCCTCCAACATCTCCATATCAATATAGTATTCCGGTATCTTCGGTGCATTCGTTCTTTTGATTTGGATTGTGTCATTGGGAAGTAACGCAATTGCTTCATGTTTTGCACTTTTTGTCGTTTCGAAATAGTAAGGTTCATCCTGTGACAGCTTATCGTTGATTCTGCCTATCATAATCTGATATGCTCTTGAAAACAAGTTATCGTTGCTCATCTCTTTCCTCCTGTTAATAATGTGATCTGCTCCAATAATCATCGAACATTTTGCAGCATTATCCAATGATCATGGAGTAAAATGATAGATTCAATAAATGCCCAAGCTGTCAAATGATATTTTATCTCAGCAGAAAAAAAAACAATTTGCACTTGACAGGAATCGGGTTATAATAAGATTAGCACTCAGAAAGTAAGACTGCTAAAATTAAATTTAATATTATGATTAAATGGAGGAATACAAAATGGCAAAACAAATGCAGTATGCACACGACGCCCGCACTTCGCTGAAGATGGGTGTGGACAAACTGGCTGATGCCGTTAAGATTACCCTTGGACCCAAGGGCAGAAACGTTGTATTGGACAAACAATTTGGTTCACCTTTGATTACTAATGACGGTGTGACCATTGCTAAAGAAATTGAGCTGGAAGAGCCTTATGAAAACATGGGCGCACAGCTTTGCAAAGAAGTGGCAGAAAAGACACATGATAACGCCGGCGACGGCACCACCACGGCGACTATCCTCGCTCAGTCCATCATAGAAGAAGGGCTAAAGCACGTCACCGCAGGTGTGAACCCTATGTATCTCAAGCGTGGTCTTGAAAAGGCAACCAAGGTTGTCATCGATCGCATTCACGAATATTCAAAAGCCATCAAGAGCAATTCTGAGATCGCTCAGATCGCTTCCATCAGCGCAAATAACGATCCCGAGATCGGAAAAATGATAGCTGAAGCCATGGAAAGCGTGGGCCAAGAAGGCATCATCAATATCGAAGAAGCAAAGTCAATCGAGACTGTTTTGGAGAAAGTGGAAGGAATGCAATTTGATCGCGGTTATCTCTCACCTTATTTTGTGACCAATCCCGATAAGATGGTCACCGAGCTAGACGAGCCTTTCATCTTGCTTTTTGATAAAAAGATCAGCGTAATGAAAGATCTTCTTGCTATCTTGCAGGAAATCGCTCAGACGGGTAAGCCCCTGCTCATCATCGCCGAAGATATAGAAGGTGAAGCACTTGCTACTCTCGTGGTAAACAAATTGCGCGGCATCCTCAATATCGCTGCTGTAAAAGCTCCCGGTTTTGGCGATAGACGCAAAGCCATGATGGAAGATATCGCGATTCTCACCGGCGCCACACTCATCAGCGAAGAGATGGGTCGCAAGCTAGAAAGCGCAACCATGGCTGACCTTGGAACCGCTAGAAAAGTGATTATCGACAAAGAAAACACTACCATCCGCGAAGGTGCAGGCTCTGCCGACGACGTGGCTGGAAGAGTGAAGCAGATCAAAGCTCAGATCGAAGAAAGCACTTCTGATTATGACAAAGAAAAGCTGCAAGAACGCCTTGCCAAGCTTTCTAGCGGTGTGGCAGTTCTTCGCATCGGCGCGGCTACCGAGACTGAGATGAAAGAAAAGAAAGCTCGCGTGGACGACGCTCTGCATGCTACCCGTGCAGCCGTAGAAGAAGGAATCGTTCCTGGCGGCGGCGTCACCCTCATCCAAGCTGCAAAATCCCTCAAAAATCTCAAGGGATTGAGCTATGAAGAAAAGATGGCTGTGGATATCCTGGCCAAAGCTTTGGAAAAACCCCTCTACCAGATCGCTGCAAACTCTGGCGAAGAAGGCGCAGTAGTAGTAGAAAAGATCAAAGGATACAAAGATATTCACATGGGCTTCAACGCTGCAAATGGCAAATATGAAGACCTCATCGAAGCCGGTATCATAGACCCCGCCAAGGTGGTTCGCAGTGCCGTGCAAAATGCATCCTCGATCGCTGGACTTTTCCTCACCACTGAATGCATAATTACAGACATTCCGGAACCCGAAGCTCCTATGCCAATGCCAAATCCCGGCATGGGTGGAATGGGCGGAATGTATTAATAAATACATTTGGCACAAGGTAAAAGACAAGGAAACGCCCTCAGGAAACTGGGGGCTTTCTTTACTTTTTTAGATAGTGGTGGCTTTGAAAGATGAGTTTGATCCAATGCATTGATCTCGGCATGGAATTTGCCGGTGAATATGTGCTTGATGGTGTAAATTGTACTATAGAGCATAATAGCAAAATTGGACTCATAGGCGCAAATGGTAGCGGAAAAAGCACGCTTATCCGCCTGATGATGGGGGAGATGAGGCCCAGCTTGGGCAGGGTATTGCGCTCTAGAAATCTCCGCATCGCATATCTGGAACAAAATCCGGCGCTAAAACTACATGAAAAACTGAGAGACTATGTGAGTCAGGCGCGTCCGGATATCATCCAATATGAAAAAAGCATGCAGGAGCTCTCTGCTGCGCTAGATCTATATCACGATGAAAAGACCGCTGAAGAGCTAGACCAGGTGGTCTCGAA
>FZPS01000098.1_pt229 | contig 12700 bp, 6 predicted proteins | sample 1817821 | NCBI WGS metagenome assembly FZPS01 (sample SAMEA104158645, study PRJEB21678) | metagenome | place: Germany | collected 2015-04-21 | reverse complement strand
TTGTACTTCATCAAGTACAATAAAGTCGTTTCCCGAAACTAAACCTTCTTTACGTTTGTTTTGGTCGTAAAACATTTTTGCGCGACTCATAACTCCGCCGCTTGAGAGCCAGCCGAAACGGCTGACACGTCCAAATAGATATGATTTTCCCGTTCCTTTTGGCGCAAGCTCGATAAGGTTCAGCCGTTTTTCCGCAAAAGGAAGTAAGCGGGTCAGCATCGTGAGTTTTTTTTCCTCATCACCGAGATAACCGCTTGCATTGTAGTCTACTGCGCCAAGCAGGATATCAATCCACTCCGCCGTAGTAAACTCACGTCGCGCATCCTTGTAGTAGTCGATATCGATCGTGTAGGGACAGAAAGCATTAAAAGCTGTCAACTTGATTTTGCCTTTATTTGCACTTTTTGCTTTACTTTTTAAAAATTTCACGGCGTAGTCATCGGGTGGGCGATAGCCAATTTCGACCATCCCCCAGGTCTCGCGGCTACGCACCAAGTCATCCTTACAGGTTTGCCAGACGGAGTCCTCAATAATGGTGTCCTTGCTCGTCAGCCCGAAATCAGGCAAAGCAAATGACACTTCCCCTGTCTTGATGTCGATATCAACCGACACCTTAGCGAGGAACTTCACTCGCTCGTGTTCAATTACTACCCGGTTCTTTATGGCGATCCAGTCATCTTTGCGCGGCAGGTAAGTTCTTACAAAGCGAAGTAACTCCTCGGAGTCAAAGTTACCGTTCTCGTCTTCAAACTTCTTTAAGAGCCAGTCACGCATAAAAGAAGGCAGACTCAGAGCGGAAAAGAAGTTGCTTTTTTTGAGGTCTTTATATACGACCATCTCGTCAAAGCAATTTCTCAGTTTCTCAGTCATCTGTCGCACCTCCTAAAACAAGTCATCAAAGGCATCATTGACTTTACCGCTCTTGCCCTGCGCCTTAATCGTAATTCTGCCAATCAGGTTATCTCCTGCGTAAACATCCGCAGGATATTCACCCGCTCGTTTCATGTCGGGTAGCTTTATGGAGTAGTGATTCGCATCTATCTGCGAAGCTGGATAGGACTTCTCATTTAAGATAACGGAAACATTCTGTACTGGTGAGTTAAAGAACAGATTAATCTCCGCACCTGTGCGGAAATCTACAGTCACGACTTCATCGACCAATTTGACCGTTACGCTTCTATCTTTCAGCGATAATTCGATAATAGGAACAACAACCTCCTCCAATGATGCTCCACCATGAACCTCTACATTCGCTGCCCGGCTCCCCTTGAAGCGGCCATAATCAGCAAGCACGAGATATCCGTTCTCTTCTGCGGCAAATGGAAGGTCATAAGGCTGGAATGTCTCACAGCAGCGACCCGAATGTTCACCTTTGGTATCAGTATCGTACTTTTCCTCTTTACGTCGCAGAACAGCAAGTCGTGATGCGCCGTGGTCACTTACAATCAAGAAGCGTTTACAATGCCCGAGCGTAAGCTCCGTGGCTGCCTTGTCAATCATCGCAACTATGATGTCCAACTCTTGAGCAAGGTGGATGGGGAGTTCGTTATTGGTGAAGTTATAACCGCCTGCCTCGTTGTGTTTAGTATCATCAAGTTCACCATTCTTTTCCTTGCGCCCTTGCCAGTTATCGAAAAAATCGCGGTTGATGGATGTTATCGTCGGCAGTTCCGCACGGGCGATATGAACCTGAATCGATAGGCCGCGCTTTTGAACTAAATCCTCAATTAAGCTTAAGTACTCAACACCGAGGGCATCGAGCCAATACAGGAAAGTGTCCTTCTTCTCCACGTCATCCATAATTTCGTTCCGCGTAGGCAGTCGGTTGAATTCTCGTGTGCGCGCCAGTTGATTGACTTTCTCCAAAAAACCAGCCTCAAGCTCGTTGAACAGTTTTTGCCGTTTGTACGCCTCGAAATACTCAGTCAGCAAGTCCGCAAGTTCCGGGCATTTAAAGACGTACTTTTTCAAATAAGCTGCCAACACGGGATAGATACTGTCAAGTTCTGGAACTAAACCGTTTTGTGATAGCCAGGCGATGATTTCTTCGCGCTCCACCCTTGTAGAATCAGTCAATTTATAAATGCTTTCAGATACCACTTTCCGATTGTTCACTACGAAGCTTGCGATATCCGACTCTGGGAACTTTTCAACTAGATCTTTACGCTCCCGATAAAATGATGGAAATCGCTTGTCGGTATGTGGGATTTCAATAATTGCGTTTAGAGAGTTTGAAACAAAATCTTCAAAGCGACTCGTCTCACCCAGAACAAACTGAAGATATTCATTTTGCAATGTGTTAGCCTTACTCTTCAAACTGATAAAATAGAGCCAATTACGATATTCGCTCCCTGCAATGCGAGCATAGAAATCAGACTCAAGATTATTGTCAAAACCATGTTTCTCGAACACTTCGTCGATCAAACCTCTGCTCTGGTTGAGTTCTGTCAACAATTCTGCCCAATGGGCATCGCTCCCACAGGAACGTGCTAAAACAAAGCCCTTTGTGGAAAATTTAATGCCATCATATGCATTGTTGATATGGTGTACGGTGAATATTGCTTCATCGAGATTGATTGCCGTATTTACGACAATATTCCCGCACCGACCGTTTTCAAGTTCCATAAGTAATGCTTTGAAACCCGATAAGGCTGACAATCCAACAGATGGAGCGGCAAGGGTAATTGATAAGTCACTCTCCACCTTATCAATAACGCTAAACCGGCGGTTATCAAAGCGAAGATCGGTTTGTAATCCGGCAATCTGTGAGGCAAGTCCTCGCAGGAGCAACACAACTTTTGCACCGCCGACATTAAAGTCTTTCAACCGCGACAGAGTACGAGAGGCTTCTTTAGATCCGCGGAGTGCGAGGTATTCACCAAGTCCCGTAACAACAATTTTTTTGCTTTTCGCGTTTACATCAGCTTCTCCGATATAAGTGAGCAATCCATCGATGTCCGGCAGTTTGTCATCACCACCGCAGAAGTCACTCATCTTCACGAAGTCAAGGCCCAACATCGACAATTCGTCAGTGACGACCTTGTACTGATCATCGCCGATAAATAGAAAATATGGCGTTTTGACGGAAGATGTCAAGTACCTCTTTACTGGATCGGTTTGCATTCTATCTCCCGCCTTTATTTGCCAGTATTTCAATGCCAACCGTAATGTTGTCCTTGACAAGCCGTTTGAGATACTGCTTTAATTGTGCATCGCCCATTTCATCTATTTTCTCAAGAACCCTGTCGCTGCCGCCTGCGTTATACTCGGCTTCAGCAAGCTCCTTCACCCTTCTCTTAACACTTGGATTCTCACGCCAATCATAGATATCTACGGAAAGACGATCTAGAGCATCCCTTACCTTATCAGGATCTGGAAGCAGCGCGCTGTATTCGCCAATGATATCACGGGTAAATGCGACATTACGCTTATCATCATCTGCAAGGGCATCAAACAGAGTAGTAGATTCCAGAAATGCAAGAGAATCTTTGATTTCGGCATCTGTCCCCCCATTGCGGTTAAGGGTTCCGAATGCCTTTTTAGCCTTCTCATACTCATCCTCGGAGATACAGCATAAGATAGGCGTTTTATAGCGGTTTGACCATTCACGTGGGTTTTTTGTTCCTGTCTTGTCTTTCCACAAGAGGAAGAGTTGTGACTTCAATTGGTTCTTCCGGAACTCTTCGGCGGCCTCTTTCACTTTGATGTTACAGTCGGTTTTTGGCAATTCAAACAAGCCGGTTTGCAAGGTACTCTTAATATTGGCGATATCATCAGCACCGAGATCTTCAAGGTACGGCTCATAAACTTCAGCAAATACGCGCCGATCGTTGTTTAACAATTCCCTGATCTCCGCGCCGTGCGCCACAAGTTCTGAATGGAATGCCTTTAACTGTTCAGGTAATATGTCGTCTTCCTTGCAGATTTTCAAGAGCATATCGAGGACTTTTGCCAACTCAGGGTACTTTGCCCGTAAAGCATCGCATGAGATGCCGATGAACTTCAACCGTTCACGCCACTCTTTGAATGCTTCCGTCAAGGAATGTGCCAAAACGTTCAGGATGATGTTGCTCTCTTTGACCACGCTGTACTTGATCAGCAGTTTACGGATTTCGTCCTCGCCGGTCTGTTTATTCCACAGGCACGAATGCTTCACTCTGAACAGGTGGCGAATATCAGTGAGTACATTGTCCTCAGCACCAATTACCCTGGCGAGTTCCATGACCTTGCCATCTTCAAAGGAATGGAGATATTCGCGCATGCCTTTCTGGCAATTATCGCTTGTGAGCAAGGTGGACAAGCTTTCGACGAGAGAGGATCTTACAGATGCACTCTTTCCGATTTCGACTGCTTTTTTGTGAGCCTCACTGCCTTCCTTTTGAACGAGTTCACCGTATTTCTGAACTATATCGAAAACACCCGCTGTATCTACTTCTTCAAGACACCATACAGGCAAAGTCAATTCACGCATTTTAGCGGTTATCGCGATAGCTGCCTGACCCGCAGATGAACACGAATTAGGCTGGATACCCCATGCCTTTTCGGTGAGGTCGTAAAACGCCATTTCATCAGCGTTCATCTTTACGATATGGGTCGATTTCGGGGATTTACCGATGTAATTACCTAACATCTCCGCAAGTTTGTCCGGCGTCATCGGCTCGTGGCCACTGGATGAATCGCTATAGCGATATGGTTCACTGCCGTACTCTTTCAATAAAAAGCCTGCAATGAACGCCGAGAGATTGCACGGAGCAAAACCGTAAGTATTCTCAAGGAAGTCATAAATCTCGCCGATTGAAATTTGCCCGCCGCGGTCAAATGCACTTTTAATGAACCTGTCTACCTCAACCTTAATTTTCGAGATCGGCAAGGAAGAGGTAGTCGGATTTTCCCAATAACTATCAATCTTCCATACAGTCGGCAACACATGCTTTTCAATGCCACCAACAACACCGCTCGTGGCTTGTACAATACCCGCCTTCGCCGACTGTTTCATAGTCGAAGTTATCTTCAACTGACTTTCCGTGAGCCCCCTTGCAAAATCGAACACATGGGGGAATTTTGTTGTAACAATCGTCTGAAGAACACTTGCCACACCCTGACCGTTTCCGAGCTTTTCGCCTTCCGGATTGGCATAGGTATACACGACAAACTGACCATTATAAATGCGATTTTTCCATTCCTGGTCCAAAACGCGCTTTGCTTTATCAGAATATTCCCTCGATGAGGTGTTGTTGCTCCCCTGGTAGTACATTGCCATTGCAGAATAGTCCACGTATTGCTCAAATGCTTCGGAGCCAAGTGGCGTAGAAAGTGCATCGATGAAAACGATGTCTTTGTATTGTTCATCAGCGGCCGCTGTTCTAAGGGTCTTTCGGAAGGCAGCCGCTTCTGCCTCATCCCTGGCAAAGGCAATGACAGCGTGGAATCTCCACCCCATGTCTTTATCTCGGAGGATATTGATTGTACGTTTGAAGTCTGTAGCAGTCACAGGGATGATTTTCCCTGTACCTGGCTCCGATTCAAATCGCAGGCGAAGAGCGGGGGAGAGAGATAAAACGGTAGATAGCCCACCTTCAGTCATAAGTTTCGAGGTTGTGCTACTTTGCCGTATTTCCTTCTTGTAGCTATCGATTTTCGCTTGGTCGCCCGCAAGCACAGCGGCTGCGTACACATAGCGCCCACTGCCTATTGGATTGTAAACGAGGATGCCTTTATCTTTAAGCCCTCTTGCAAGATTGATGGCCTTCGTTCCCTCTAAGTCCGGAATGCCCTCAAAGACATAACTGAGGTTTTGATCGGTTGCTTTTAACAGATCAATCGTGCCGCCCAGCCGCTGATCAATCGCCTGCATAATAAGGATGGCTTTCAGGACAGCTTTCTCATCATCACGCAAATTTTGCTGTTGTGGAAAGGTATCTAATATCAGACGAATGTCGGGCGTGAGGTTATCCCGGCCTTTTTCGTAGAAAAAGTTCCATAGCATATCCACCGTGAGAAGCGGATGGTCATCAAAAGGGCCTGTATTTTCTATGAACCATTGGAACGCCTTCACATCGTCTATGTTTGAGGACTTGATGAAGTCAAACATACTTCTCTGGTTAGACTTGAAAGCGGAGGCTATATTTTTGAGGATCAATGCCGCCATCGGATGGAGCGGCATAATGTCCTTCATCACCTGTGGGTTGTCAATCTTTGCTACAGCCATAACTTTAGAACGAGAAGTACTTGTTCGACTTCCCAGGTCACCATCAACCAGCGTATCCCAATCTGTCTTAGCGCTGGGTTTCACGTTGAAAGCGTGTCCGATGAGTTCGAAAGCGATGTTGTCCGGTAACGCGATATGAACAGGGATAAAGCGGTCGCGTATTTTTGTCCAGGTCGTGTCAGCGGTCGTGAACAACTGCCCTGACTCATGTGTAATGACAATAAAATAAAATGGTTTCAAATTTACTAATTCAGCAAGTTTCTGAAACTCCGAAAGGCTCTCACGATTGTTCCTGAAGTAATCAGAGAATTCGTCCCAAATAAAGACGATTTTTACATTGTTCTGGTCAATAACATCGTTCAGCCAGGCAATAAGCCCATCTGAATCAATGGTCAGCGCGGTTATACCCTCTTTATCAGCAAGCCGGAAGATGTTGTCCATCAGCGTCTTGACTTCGCCGCCTTTGCGAAGGGCGTTTATCACTTCTTCTGCGGAGGATTGACTAAACAGAGCTGCCCATTCCGGTTTTTCTAAAAGCGCATCAAAGAATAATTTGTGCGATGGCTCGTCAATCCAGGCAATGACGCTCTCTTTCAATGTATTCTCTCCAGCGTAAAGGTTCGCGGAGACCAACGAAGCTTTCAGGGTTTCCTGAACGGCCAGGAACAAGTCGCGGGGAGAGTCAATCATGCCCGAGGCGTAGCGATAAGCGGTCACGATACCCTTTTGCTTGTGGCCGATGAGTTTTTCAAGCAGGTCGGTTTTCTTTTTCAGCGGTTCATATCTGTCCCAATATGCGCGGAGTTCATCCTCCGGCACTTCGAGAATTTTTTTCAGGGCGTAAGCGCACTGGGATTTGCCCGTGCCATATGCCCCCTCTATCCAGAGGGAACGCTTCTCCTGCCGGGCTAAAGCACGTTCCATATTGTTCAACAGTTCGATGAACGTGTAGTGGGGGTAAGTACGCGTCCAGAAATCCGGACTAGCAGCGGCGATGGTGGAGTCATTGACTTGAGGAAAATATTCTTCGTCAATGTCAAAATATTCGCGGTATTTATTGCTATTAGCCATTTGCTATATCCTCTTTGAATAAGTCCAGCACATCCTGGGACGATTTGTCTTCCGCAAGTGTTATCTTCTCCAGGTCGTGCGTAAACGACGCGGTGATGAACTCAGGATATTTTGCTGACAGTCCTAAGAGTATGGGCGTCATATCTTCGCGGCCAAGCCCAAAAATGCGTGTGGGGCTTACGCCGTCGCGGTCGATGCTGTTGTTCAGGAGTGTAGCGAGCGTGAATTCTTTGTAGTCGTTGCACTTCTCCGCAAACTTGAACAAACCATACAGCACCACACGTGGGTCACTCACCGTGCATTTTGTACGGGCTATGTCGCCTTTGTCAGTGACATAGCCAAAGCGAAGTATGGTACCGAGAGGTGTTCCAACAATCCTCTTGTACGCTTTAGTAACTGATTTTGCAGGTCTAACTAAAAGACCATCCACAAGAAGCATATCAATTACGTTCTTGCGTGTGTAAGTATGCCCAATATCAAGGTTTTTGACATACCATTCCATCTGAGGATTTGCAGCAACGAGGTTGACGAGAATCAAGCCTAAAGCCGTTTCTGTTTTCCAACCAATGGAACTAATGAGTTCAGCAAATGAAGAAAAATGATTTTTCTCTGACAATGCTGCATCTGTTAAAAACACTTTGAATTTGAGTTGTTGGTCGGGACCCAGGTTGTTTGCCTCAAAGAAAGCCTCCTTGTTGTTAAAGAAGGCAGTCATCCACTCGGATTTTGGTGCATGTTCTGTGAAAGAATTGATAGATCGCATTTTTATCCCTCCATTCGGTATTTTCAAAGAATCGTAAAGTAAACAGCCTCCGGGCAAGTTATGACAATCAGAGCAATGACGACAATCATTAATTTTAACTGACTCGTTTTCGAATGAAATACAACCATTTCTGCAGTTAGCAGCACAGACAGCGCAAGCACAGCAGTAAGCAGCCTTTCGGAAAACTTGCCTAAATATCTTTGCCAATGATGGGTTACTTTTTAAATCACTTTCCAAAACAGAAACCTTAAGGCCGTTTTTTGTTTGTTGAACAGAAAAAGAAATATCCCAATCGAGAGTTTTTATCCATTCTTTCCAGTCAGATGATGGATTTGTTATGGTGATTTGTGTTTTCCCATCTCTTGTCTCTTCATGGTACTTTTTAACAGTTCCTGCGACAAATCTTCCATCGGCACGGGATTTCCAAGCCCCCCGTTTCATAAAATCCGAAAAACGTGAGTCTGTAAAAGGTTTGTCACTTGTGTTCCTTATGAGAGTGATATACTCTGTTATAGCATCAGGATAAATAACACGACGCATATATTCACTTAATCCGCCGGACATCGGGCATATCAAACAACCAGCACGAGAAATTCCTTTTTTATATGTATCGTTTATGAGAAGACCATTTGCAAAGGTGTAAAGAAACACTTCAGCAGAAGTCCACTCTAAAATGGGGTAAAAGTCATACTGTCCTTTGATCTTTTTCCCGTAGTCTTCATACTTATATTCGGCACGGGTCGCACTTTCCTGCGCCCGAACACCAACAAAAGCCAAGCCTGTGTAGTTGTTCTTCTCCGTAATCTCCCGTAGCTTCAACATCTGCGGAGTGCTTTTATGAACAGAACAACACCACCGTAATGTGCGCGATGGAGGACCGAACAGCTCCCACGACTCTTTTGGGTTAAAATGGGATTTGGCAGAGTAAAACGGTATTTTGTCCTCAGAACATTGCTGTTCTGTTTTCCTGATGACCTCGTAGGTGTCTGGAAACTCCATACCAGTATCGCCAAACATCACTACAAAGCTGCCGTTGGGCAAGGCTTTCTTTACAAGGTCGAGTAGGACACAACTGTCTTTTCCGCCTGAAAAGGCTACGTAGAAAAGGTCAACTTTTCCCTTGTATTTCTCATAAACAGCCAGTATCTTCTTGACCGTGGTTTGCTCAATGATCTCAAGCATTTCGCGGTTTGCTTCGACCATCGCAGCAACATCAACAGGGCGCAGGGAGTTACCGTTGGGCTCAGGGTTGACAATGCTAAACACATTGCCTTTTTTATCAACAAAAGACGGACCTTTATCAGGTGATTCGCAGAGTACCTTCTGAGTTGCCGTGCTGTTTGGAGTTTTTCTGTACTCATTACACGCATAAGCAAGGCGTATCTCAGGTGCAGTATAGATATTACCGCCCTTTAACATAGCCACAAGGTTACCGCGATACCAATAGTAATTAGACTCCGCCCACATGTATGGACAGTCGGTCTGCTTGTCGTACTTCCAATATTTATCAAAGCCCAGCACGTCCAATTCTGGCGCGTAAACCGGACGTGGCTCTTTTGAAGACCCGTTCGGCGAGGAATTAAGAAGTATTCCGCCTGTTTTCTTGTCGTAGATATACGAATACATCTTTAATTCCTTTTTCCTCGTATGATTTTCGCTTTATCCATGATTTCGCCAACTTTGGCGGTTGTGCTTCTGCCCGTGTATCCATTCTCGTACAGGAACTTACCGATGGCAGTGCTATTTAAAGGAATGTCGGCACCCGCCACGGCATCGATCATAATCTCCGTGTAGTTCAGCCCGCAGCTTTTGCGAATGACCACCCCAGCATTCCGCGAGTTGGCCGTCGGGGCATCAAAGCGGAACTTCCGGCTGAAGCGTCGGCAGTAACTTTCAAGCAGGAACAAGCTCCATTCCTGCCCACAGTCAGGGAATGCGCCAAAGGTCGTGAAGGATTTAAGCGGAAGATAATCTCCCTTAACAAACAACTCGATAGTTTCGTCGATAATGTCAACGTTAAAGTGGACATGCCTGTCTGCAACATAAGTATCTTTATCGATACGAACCAGAGCGGCGTTGCCTGCTTCAAGAGAGATCCGACGGTAAACCCTGCCTGTCAGTTCCTTTCCGATGTTCAACAAGTCGCCGAGTGAACATTTATCGACGGTTCGGCAGTATTCCTTCAGGATGGTCAGCGCGTCAAAGACATCGCCTTTACGCGTGACAATCTTGCCTTTCTTGTCGAACTTGTCCGACAGACAGATGTGGTAAACAGCGTTATGAATCGCCGTAATGGAGAGTTCGGAGTTGCGCCCCGCGATTTCCCCGAAAGGTAAGTCTACGATTGAAACATAGCCGTAGTCGTTGCACTTTCGCACGGCAGCTTCTTGGATTGCTTTCTGTTCATCATCGGTGATATAAATTCGGCTGACGTGTGAGAAGGTCTCTACACTACTCCAGATGAAGTTGCTGTTCTGACCAAGAGCGTATTTTATCCGGTCAAGAGGTATGTACTGTAACCGTTCGGCGAGTTGCGTATAAGTCAGTAATACATCATCGCCCCACACACGGAGGATCTCACTCTCAAGAACGGCGAAGATGGAAGCATCTGTATAGCCAAAATAGGTCCGCGCAAACGACAACTTTGGGAACAACAGACGGAGTATACCAACAAGCATATCTTGAGAGATCACACTTGCTCCGAATAGCCAGTTCTCGTTCTTGGCATAAAATTCATCAAAGAATATGGCTTGCGCACCGTCGGCGAAGTATTCCTCCGCCAGTGCCCTGATCTGCTCTTTTGTCTGAGCTGACACAACGTAGACTTTGCCCTCGAAGATGGTTCCGCAACCCGCGATATAACTTCTCAGTTCCTCGTCAGGTAGCAAGATTTCCTCGCCCAAATCTTCCGCGGCAAAAGATCTAAAGCGCACCAACTCAATCGGTGAATCAATCCTAAACCCATTTGTAAAGCGTTTTGAAAGGATGTGGGTCAGTTTTTCGAGGATTGCCTGATCAAATGTGGTGGCGTGTGAAATCGGTGCAGATAAGGCCTCATCCGTCAACTCAATTCGATGCGGAGATATTCGCGACAAACTTCTCATGTTTTTGTTAACACATCCTTAACTTTTGTTAGCGCGCTACCAAACTTGGCAATATTTGGTTAACCAGATGAATAACTCGCAAATACAAGCAAAATCTTTATGGTAAAGCGAACGCTCCGGACATCTTTCCCACTCTGATTGGGATCTTGTGTTATTACAGATTAAGGTTACGATTCGACCCGGGCAATTAACATCGAAAATTTAGACCATCTTAGAGCAGCCTATCTTCTCCAGGCATCATCAACCTATGAAACACCGTCTGTGTCTGGAATGTCATTTGATTCAACATTTTCACATTTAATGCATTTCCACAGCCAGGTTCCACCCCGTAGACAGATAATCTCAGCATATCGTTCATCAAGCATCTCTGTAAGATCCTGCTCAGTAACGATCGCATTACATTTCCGAGGGACTCTTGGAAAATTACAGAAAAAAACTCCTCCAGGTTTAATGAGACCATATGTTTGATCGAGGACTTGAATGAGATGAGGTACAGTAGGCTGTACGTTCAACACGTTTGATGCAAACACAATGTCATACTGCCTGCTAAGTGCATCGGGATCATGAAGACCAGATTGAACATTAGCACCACAATCATAAGCAGTAACATCAAACCCCTGTTTACGAAGCCAAAGTGTGTGACGGCCATGATATCCCGCACCAAAATCCAGGATTTTATCGGTTTTCTTTGCGAATAGGAGCAAATACTTCGGGACAACATTATTGCGGGCGCTCTGACCACGATCGATATAGGTGCTATTGATGAGCTCCTCATACGTAGGAGAGATACCGATCTGATCAAGGACCTTCTTTTGCCAGTAATCCTGTCTACCTATTTTGAGTCGAAAATGTTCATTCGGATCCGCCAGCAACGCTTTAACCGCGGGATTATTTTCCCAGGTTTCAGACCACTCCATTGCTTCCTTTACATCGAATCCTAAATAATCATCATCCACGAACATCCACTTGTGGTGGTATATATTCGGAACTCCTTTCTGTTTCCGGTGGAATACGACTGGACGATCGCTATAGAGATCCTTAACACCCACCATATCACCACAGATCGGCTCGGTTGCAGTCTTCCAGTCCGCTGAGTGAGTAAAGGTTACAAGTCCTTCACTGATATTTACCTTCACTATAATGTCAATGTCTGAAGGAGGGAGATAAATTCCCAGGGTATCTAGCGCTTTATTGATGAGGTTCTTCTCTTTCTCTGATAGCGATAACAGGGCGCTACGATGAATCCACTTATTTTTACCGATAACTTTTCCAACACCATGGGAACCACGTTTGCATCTGTAGATCCCATCTTTATCCCTTGCCATTTGGAATTTCTCCGGGAATGCTATTTATTGACCTACGCCCGCTTATCTATATAATGTCTTCTTTAGCCTTGAAAGCAATGCTATTTGAGCATACTAGACACAAGGAGGCACTTCACATACCTCACCAGTACTGGCAGTAAGATAAATAATTTCAGGATAATAGCAGCCCCGGCCACCTCCTCCTCATCCCCTTCCGCCACGTCGCAGGCCTCTTCGACGCCACCGACAC
>FZPS01000015.1_pt97 | contig 12700 bp, 12 predicted proteins | sample 1817821 | NCBI WGS metagenome assembly FZPS01 (sample SAMEA104158645, study PRJEB21678) | metagenome | place: Germany | collected 2015-04-21 | reverse complement strand
ATTGACGGTTCAAAAAAAAGTCCATAACTTTGTTGGTTGGTTCTCTGACCCTGATCTGACCGAGGCTTTCGATTTGGAAACTCCGATTTCTGAAGAAATCACTCTCTATGCTGCGTGGGAAGAAGCTGTGGAACCAATACTGATTGAAACAGCGGATGATTTCATCGCTTTCCTGAACGACCCCCAGGAAAAGATTTATTATCTAGCTGCTGATTTGGATCTTACCGACAAAACTTACACACCCACCTCCTTCAGTGGCATTCTCGACGGCAAAGGACACACCATTCGCAATCTCTCCTTCTCAGGCGGCGACAGAAGCGGACTCTTCACATATATCCGTGGAACCGTTAGAAACATTGTCTTTGAAGACGTGACAATCAACAGCTCCGGCCGTGCGGGCTTGATTGCGGGTGAAATCGACGTTACGGGTGTTCTTATTGAAAACATCGTGGTTAAGAACCTGACCGTTACCGGAAGCCAGGAAAACGGCGTCGCAGGTCTTGTTGCGGTGATAAAGGATGGTGCAGGTTCAGCCACCTTCGCCAACATCAGCATGGAAAACGTCACCATCATCAACGCCGGACAGAAGAACGCCGGAGCGATTGTCGCTTATGTACGCGGAAAAGAAGCAACAATCATCCGCGATATTCACCTGAAAGATGTTGTCGTCAAAGCGACTGAACATGTCGGCGCAGTCGTTGGTTGCTTTAGAATAAACCAACCCCTCACAATGGAACGAATTGTTCTGGAGAATGCGAAGGCTGAAGGAGACAATTACGTGGCTGGGTTTGTGGGAAGAATGTACGAAGAGGAATATACCGGTGTTACCCTCACTGATGCGCTCATCAAGGGTTTGGAAATCGACTGCTCTGGCAAGTACAAGAACGTGGTAACCGGAAGGTACACTGTCATACAAATGACTGCAGTGTTCGGCGGCGAATTCACAATGCCTGCGACCACCGAGGGCCAGACAGTCCTTAACGAAATCGATGATTTCACTGCCTTGGATGAGGCATGGTTTGAGGATAATCTTCCCGCATTGACCGAAGGCCTCTGGAGCATTGTTGACGGAATGCCGGTTCTGGCCGTCTTTCCAGAAGAATAAAAGACTGATAGAAAGCATTTCCTTCCCGTTTTTGGGAGGAAGTGCTTTTTTCTTTTGGCTTTCTTTTGGATTTATGGTAAAATAATAGCGAATAGGTCGGAATGATTTCATGAAAAAGTTTATTTTTTATTTAGTGTTTTTACTCATTTATACGGCCATTTATCTTTTCACCGGCGGTTTTTCTTCGCCCAAGATAGATCTAGAAGGTGATTATCTTTCTTATGCGAACATCTATGTGAATGATGAGCGAGGAATTGCATTCTTGCGGGTGAGGGAAAAGGATTCCGAGCAAATCCGCTATTTTCTTGAAACCGGGGAAGATTATTACCTGGTGATTGCTTCGGAAAAATATCATAATCTGAAAACCGAAGTGTTTTTGGATGAGGTATACGAAAAGAGATTTGTTGAAATTGAGGTTTATTCCAAGGATGAGGAATTCCAGGAAGCCTTGCAGTTTTATTATGCGACGGATCCAGCCTATCTTGAGCATGTTCATTGGAAGACCTGGGGCTTTGATTATAAATTCTTCTTGGTTCCTGCTCTTGTATTGTTGATTTTTCTGGCAAGTTTGCTGACCGATTTGCTCGGCAGGAAGAAAATGAAAAGAGAGCGCTCGGAGGAGTTCAATCCCTGGAAAAGGTTCAAAGAAGCGAGCGTGCTTTCTAAAATCGGTTATGTTTTCCTGCTCTTGATTTATCTTGTTCTTCCCCATCCCTTCCTCTTCCTCTTTTATATCGCCCTATTTTCCATCTTGCTCCTTATGGGCAAGGGATTTTGGGGAAGAGCCAAAGCCTTCGGTTTGTGTCTTCTTGCCTGTTTGGTCGGTGTCCTGGTTTTCTTAGGCTTATACATCGGCTTCGTTCCGGAAGCGTGGCGGGAATACGTGATTTCCGAACCGGAGAATCTATCGCCAGAAGGAAGGGAAGCTTACAGGGATCTGGTCTCCGATGCCGAATATTATTCAAAGGAACCTGTTGCCCATCACGAAGATAATTTTGGGTTTTTAGCGCTTCGAACCTACAGGGAATGGACGTATACCGACGGGGAACCCATTTCCGTCATCTATGTTTATCGCTTCTATAATTTAGAAAAGAAGGAGAAGAACAAACTGCAGATTCTCTTCATCCAGAATGATAAAATCGAGCATCTGATTGATTATGCTGATAAAGAGAGCAGAGTTGAGGAATTTCTTCCGAAAAAGGAAGAAAACATCGTGATTGAAATCAGAGAGTCGGGAACGAACCGCTTGCTTTACAGGAGCGAAGAATTCCCTGCCCTGAAGAACATTGAAGCCGGTGAGGTTTATTTTGGCGGGCAATACATGGAAAATGAAAACAAGGTCATTTTCCTGTTCATTGTTTTCACCCATTTGGGCGCCGTCGCAAGTTTTACTTTGCTCTATCTCTTTAGAAAAACCATCATCGCGAACATCAAATTCAGAAGGAAGGATATCGAAATGGAAATAAAACGGAAAGACAACTGTTTTTATCTCGGCCCGAGTTATGATTACAGAATCGGGGAAATAATTTTCCGGAATGAAGGGGAAGAGATCGCCGTTCTCCATACCTTCGTGGACAAGGAACATCGCGGGCAGGGGCTCGCGGGGAAGCTTGTGGAAGCGGTGGTGGAGCTTGCGCGGAGCGAAGGCAAGCAGATCAATCCCATTTGTCCCTATGTCCGGAAAGTGCTTGCTGAAGAAGAATACGCAGATGTTTATCGGAAAGATTGATTGGGAGGTTGATATGATGGTTTGCAGGGTTTGCGGAAGGGAGTGCGCCGGGGAGGATTTGCTCTGCCCGGATTGCAGAAATTCCGAAACACAACCCGTCCGGGCCAAGGAATTGCTTCTCAGGCAGCTGGTTTTCGGAATCCTTGCCGTGGTTTTTTCCGCAGTTGCATTTTTGGGAATTCCCCTGGCCCATATCTTCGGAATCATTCTCGGGGGCATTGCCATTTTTCTCGCCCTGTATCGGCGGGAAGCATATTTTTCGACCGTTGGCTTCCTCTTGGGGCTTGCCGGCATTGGGCTGGGAATGATCCGCATGATTATGATAATTCTGGAGGGGTAAAATGCGAAGATCTAAATTCATTCTGTTCATTGCTTTGAGCCTGCTCTTATTTCTTGGGTTCGGCTCTGGAATTAGGGTGCGGGCGGACATCGGCCCGAAGCCTTCCGTCATTGTCAGAATCACCGGTTTGGATGACGAAAAATACACCGCGACTCTCGTGGCCAAAAACCCCACCGGCCCTTACTATGATTACGAGGAATGGCTCGAAAGGGGAGAGGGCGATTATCATCCGATCATGGAATATGTGGACGCGGACGGATACAAATGGGTGGGCATGCATTGGGAACTAGAAGGAAATGCGGAATTTTCCTGGAGTTATCATCCCCCGCGGGAATTTAAAATCGTCCTTCTAATGGAAGACGGGACGGTCTATACTTCGCAGGTGCTGAAGAGATATGCCTTCCGTTCCTATTTCGAAACAGACTTAAGAAAAGCGGAAGAAGCGGGAGAAATTTGGCTTTTGGATGTGGAGAAAAACTATCCCTACTGGGTTGAAATGCTTTCGTTTTTCCTGCGCCTGGCGGCGACGCTCCTGATTGAGATGGGCTTGCTCTTCCTGTTCGGTTACCGCTTGAAAAAGAGCATCAAATTGGTTCTCCTCATGAACCTCCTAACCCAGGTCGCCTTGAATGTCGCCCTGAACATCGCCGATTATTTCGAAGGCTTCTTGGTCGGTCTGATTCTCTTGGTTCTGTTGGAATTCTTGGTGGTGGTTGTGGAAGCGATTTGCTATGGCTTCTTCCTGAGGGAAAAGGAGGCCTGGCGCGCAGTCATCTACGGCATTGTCGCCAACCTGGCCTCTTTCGGAATCGGCGCATTGCTCTATTTGGCAGTTTGACCCGGATTGTTCCGGGTTTTTTATTATTTTGCTTGCATTTTATTTTCAATTATTGTATTATAATAATAACCATTACTAATAAGGAATGATTACTATGAAAAGACGGAAAACAATTCAAAAAGCGATTGTTTACGAAAAGACGCTGGAGCTTGCTGACCATCCGACTGCGGAAGAAATATACATGGCGGTGAGGAGTGTCCACCCCAACATCAGCATGGGCACTGTTTACCGCAATCTCAACAGGCTCGCCGAGGAAGGGAAAATCAGGAAAATTGAAATTCCCAATGCCGGCGCCCGCTTCGACCATCAGGTTCATTTCCACCATCATTTGCAGTGCAAAAGCTGCGGGAGTGTTTTCGATGTGGAAGCCCGGGACGATGCCGCGGTTCTGGAAAGCATCGAAAATGCCGAAGAATTTAAGATCGAAAGCTATCAGATCATTTTTTACGGATTGTGTCAAAAATGTTTAAGAAACAAGGAGGTCATATAAATGGAAAACTTAAACAGAATGCCTTTGATCGGAGACAAAGCGCCGGAGTTCAAGGCTGTTACCACTCAGGGAGAGATAAATTTCCCTGCGGATTTCAAAGGCAAATGGGTGATATTCTTTTCGCACCCGGCAGATTTCACGCCGGTCTGCACGACCGAATTCATGACATTCGCATCGATGGCCGAGGAATTCAAAGAGCTCAACGCGGAACTTGTTGGTCTTTCCGTCGATTCGCTCTATGCGCACATCGCTTGGCTCAGAAGAATCAATGAGTTGGAATGGAAGGGCATGAAGGGCATTGAGGTCAATTTCCCCGTAATCGAAGACATCAGGATGGAAGTGTCCAAAAAATACGGCATGATCCAGCCGAACCAGTCCAATACCCAGGCGGTCAGGGCGGTTTTCGTCATCGATCCCGAGGGCATCATCCGCGCCATTCTTTATTATCCGCTTTCCACGGGCAGGAACATGGCGGAAATCAAACGGCTTCTGATTGCTTTGCAGACCGCAGACAAAGAAAAATGCGCGACGCCCGCGGATTGGCAGCCCGGGGATGACGTCATCGTTCCCACCGCCGGTTCCTGCGGAACCGCAAAAGCAAGGCTGGAACAGCAGGATGACAACATGTACTGCCTCGATTGGTTCCTTTGCTTCCGAAAATTGAAATAATTGCCGGGTTTCGTCCCGGCTTTTTTTCTTGCTTAAAGGTAAGGAATATAGTAAAATGAAAAATGGATGAGGAGGAATTATATGGCAGTGGAAATCGGCGGCCATTTGGATTTGGAGAAATTCATCCGGGTCGCCCGCAACAAAGAAGAAGCAAGTTTGTCCGCGGCTGCGGAAGCAAGAATTTCAAAGGCGCGGGGCGCGATTGAAAAAATCATTGACGAAAACAGAAAAGTGTACGGCCTGAACACGGGTTTCGGCAAGTTCTCCGAAGTCGTGATTTCCAATTCCGACCTTTCGGAACTCCAACTCAACCTCCTGCGCTCCCATGCCTGCGGGGTGGGAAAGCATTTGTCTGAAGAAGAAGTCAGGGGCATGATTCTCCTGAGAGTCAATGCGCTTGCGAAGGGACATTCCGGGATCAGGCCGGAAACCGTCCGCCAACTCCTAACCTATTTAAACAAAAACATCCTGCCCGCAATTCCGGAGCAGGGTTCCCTCGGTGCGAGCGGGGATTTGGCTCCCCTTGCGCACATGGCGCTGACTCTGCTCGGGGAAGGAGAAGCCTATTATGAGGGCAGGCTGATGCCCGCGCGGGAAGCTTTGCGTTTTGCCGGGGTGGAGCCGCTTTCGCATTTGGAAGCGAAAGAAGGGCTTTCCCTGATCAACGGCACGCAAGCCATGGCCGCGATCGGGGGCGTTGCGCTCTACGACGCGCTGCGGTTATTGAAAATAGCCGACATCGCGGGGGCGCTTTCCCTGGAGGCTCTCCGTGGCATCCGCGATGCTTTCGCTCCCGAAATCCATCTGGCGCGGGGCCAGCGGGGGCAGATCGCTTCCGCGGAAAACATCAGGAAACTCACCGAAAATAGCGAACTCCTCACGAGCCAGGGCGAAATCCGAATCCAGGACGCCTATTCACTCCGATGCCTTGCCCAGGTCCACGGGGCGAGCCGCGATGCCCTGGACTATGTCAGGGAAAAACTTGAAATCGAGATGAATGCCGCGACCGACAATCCCTTGCTTTTCGGGGACAGGGTCATCTCCGGCGGAAATTTCCACGGCGAAATCCTCGCCCAGGCTTTCGATTTCATGAAAATTGCGATTGCGGAACTGGCGAACATCAGCGAAAGGCGAATCGAAAGACTGGTCAATCCGCAGCTGAACGCGGGGCTTCCCCCCTTCCTGGTTGCGAATCCCGGTCTGAATTCCGGTTTCATGATCGTCCAGTACAGCGCCGCTTCCCTGGTGAGCGAAAACAAAGTGCTCGCTCATCCGGCGAGTGTCGATTCGATTCCCTCTTCCGGGAACCAGGAAGACCATGTTTCGATGGGAACGGTCGCCGCCAGGCAAGCCCGGGAAATCTTGAAAAACGCCCGGAAAGTATTGGCGATGGAGGTCTTCACCGCCTGCCAGGCGCTATCTTTCCGAAAGAAAAGGCTGGGACGGGGCACGGAAGCCGCTTACCGGCATTTCCGAAATCAGATTCCATTTTTGGAAAACGACGTGATCATGTATCCGTATCTTGAGAAAGCGGAAAAAATAATTGACGATCCGGAATTCCTGGCATCCGTCGAGAAACAAACCGGATCGCTTTTGTAGGAGGGTAAGATGAACAACAAAACAATTTCCGATGCGATGAAAATAAAACTCGAGGAAATCTTTCCGGAACTCCCTTCATATCCGGAGTTCGTTCCCGGCATCCGCCGCGCTCCGAAGCGCGAGTTCGTCCTGAGCGAAAAAGAAACCGTTCTTGCTTTGAAAAACGCGCTCCGCTATGTTCCCGAAAAATGGCATGGGGTGTTGGCGGAGGAGTTTTTGGAAGAGCTCCTCACCAGGGGCAGGATATACGGATACCGTTTCCGGCCCAAAGAGAGGATTTATGGGAAACCGATTGACGAATACAGGGGAAGGACGCTTGCGGGGCGGGCTCTTCAGGTCATGATCGACAACAACCTCGACATCGATGTCGCGCTCTATCCTTATGAACTCGTGACTTACGGGGAAACGGGCGCAGTCTTCCAGAACTGGATGCAGTACTGGCTCGTCAAGCGCTATCTTGAGGAACTGGAGGAGGATCAGACACTGGTCATCGCTTCCGGGCATCCCTTCGGAATCTTTAAATCCCATCCGACAGCGCCACGGGTGATCATCACCAACGGCCTGATGGTGGGGCTTTACGATGATTTGGAGAATTGGAACAGAGCGGCGAGCTTGGGTGTCGCTTCCTACGGCCAGATGACCGCGGGCGGTTGGATGTACATCGGCCCCCAGGGCATCGTGCACGGAACTTACTCGACGCTCCTCAATGCGGGAAGAGAAAAACTTGGCATTCCCCGAGACAAGAACCTCGCCGGCAAACTCTTCGTTTCCAGCGGCCTCGGTGGGATGAGCGGGGCCCAGGGAAAAGCGGCGGTGATCGCGGGGGGCGTCGGACTGATTGCGGAAGTTGATTATTCGCGGATCAAAACCCGTTACGAGCAGGGGTGGATCCACACAATCGTCGACACACCGGAAGAAGCTTTTAATCTTGCCTATAAATGCGTGCATGAAAAAACTTCGCGCGCCATCGCCTATTTCGGAAACATCGTTAATTTATTGGAATATGCGGACAGGAAGAACCTGAAAATTGATTTATTATCCGACCAGACCTCCTGTCACAATGTCTACGACGGGGGCTACTGCCCGGTCGGCCTCACTTACGAAGAACGTACGGAAATGCTCCGCGAAAACAAAACGCGCTTCACCCAACTCGTCGACATTAGCCTGAAGCGCCACTACCTTGCCATCAAAGCGCTTGTTTCCAAGGGTGCCTATTTCTTCGACTACGGAAACAGCTTTATGAAGGCAGTTTATGACGCCGGGGTTCCGGAAATCTGCAGGAACGGCAAAAACCCTGACGAGGGCTTCATTTGGCCCAGTTATGTGGAAGACATCATGGGGCCGATTCTTTTCGATTATGGGTATGGGCCCTTCCGTTGGGTTTGCCTGAGCGGCAAGGATGAGGATTTGGAAAAGACCGATCAAGCTGCCCTTGCCTGCATCGACAAACGCCGCTTCCAGGACTTGGACAATTACAACTGGATCAAAAACTCCAGGGATTATAACCTCGTCGTGGGAACGAAGGCCCGCATCCTTTATCAGGATGCCGTCGGCAGGGTAAAAATCGCCCTCAGATTCAACGAAATGGTCAGAAACAAAGAAATAGGACCGGTCATGATCGGGCGCGACCACCATGACGTGGGCGGAACCGATTCCCCCTTCCGCGAAACCGCGAACATCAGGGACGGTTCCAACATAATGGCGGAAATGGCGACCCATGTCTTCGCCGGTAACTGCGCCCGGGGAATGACGCTTGCCGTGCTCCACAACGGCGGGGGCGTCGGCATCGGAAAAGCCATCAACGGCGGTTTCGGTTTGGTTTTGGACGGTTCCGAACGCGTCGACGGCATCATCAAAACCGCCCTGGCTTGGGACGTCAACGGCGGCATCGCGCGGCGGGCTTGGGCAAGGAATCCGAATTCGCTTGCGACTGCGGTCGAACACAATTTAAATTCCGGCGACCAGATTACGCTTCCGTATCTTGCGGATGAGGAAATGCTTGCCAGCCTTGTGAGGAGGAAATATGTACCTGGCGGAAAATGAACTGAAGGTCTTTCATAATATTTCCCTGCTCTATCCGCTTGCGGGTCCCAAACTCCGCAAGGGAGAAGCGATGGGGAAACTTTCCCCCTTGAAGGATGCATACATTGTTGTTGGGGGCGGGAAGGTGAAAGAAATCGGAACGGGGGATGCTTACAAGCGGCATGGGCGTGCGGAATTGATTTCCTTGGAAGGAGCCCTGGTCCTCCCCGGATTCATTGATTCGCACACGCATCTGGTCCACGCAGGCAGCCGCGAAAATGAAATGCGGAAAAAACTTGCGGGCGTTGATTATCTGGATATCCTGAAAAGCGGGGGCGGTATTCTCGCGACCGTGCGCGCGACGAGAAATGCCTCTTTTCAGGAACTCTACCGGGAAGCGGAAGGCAGGCTCAAAAACATGCTTGCTTTCGGGGTCACTGCCGTCGAAGCCAAGAGCGGTTACGGCCTGGATTTGGAAACGGAACTCAAGCAACTTGAAGTCGTCCGGAAATTGAACCAAAACCTCCCGCAGACGCTTGTACCGACCTTCATGGGCGCGCATGCCCTTCCCGAAGGATATCAAAGCCGGAAAGATTTTTTGGAATTGATGAAGCGGGTTTTGGATGCGGTGAAGGAAGGCCGCCTGGCACACTTCGTCGACATCTTTTGCGAGGAAGGAGTCTTCAGCGCGGAGGAGGCGCGGGAGTTTTTGGGACATGCGCAGGCAAAGGGTTTCGGCGTGAAGATCCATGCCGACGAAATGAACGCGCTCGGGGGCGCGGCGATTGCCGCGGAATTGGGCGCGGTCTCAGCCGAGCATCTTCTGAATTCGAGCGAGGAGGATTTGCGGAAGCTTGCGGAAAGCGAAACGGTTGCCGTGCTGCTCCCCCTCACTTCGTTCTATTTAAACAAGAACTTCGCGCCCGCGCGGAAACTGATCGACTTCGGAGCCGCAGTCGCGATCGCAAGCGATTACAACCCGGGCAGCAGCCCATCCGAAAACTTGCAGCTTGCCATGCAATTGGCGGTCCTGAAAATGGGTCTGACCCCCGAAGAAGTGCTTTCCGCGGTGACCGTCAACGCCGCCAAAGCCTCGGGGCTTCACTCGAAAGGGAGTTTGGAGCCCGGAATGGATGCGGATTTCGTCGTCCTCGCGGCGCGGAATCTGGATTATGTGTTTTACCGCTTTGGAATCAACCTCGTGCGGGAAGTGTACATCGGAGGAAAGAGAGTCCTAAGGAGGGAACCATGAATTTTTTTGATTTGAAAGTGAAGGAATTTTTGGATAAAATCGACTCCGCCGCCCCCACTCCCGGCGGCGGAACCGTTTCTGCGGCCGCGATTGCCTTCGGAATCGGACTGCTCAGGATGGTGGCTCACATTACGCTACTAAAAAAGAAATTCCGGGAACTTCCGGAACCTGCGCGGGAGGATTATTTAAAACGCCTCGCGCGGCTTGAAGAAATAAAAAACGTGGCGATCCTCTTGGCCGACCGGGACAGCCTGGCTTTTGAAAAGATCATGAGCGCTTTCCGGCTGCCGAAAGAGACGGATGAAGAAAAGGCAAGGAGGGAAGAAGCGATTACTATAGCGACCATGGAAGCCACGGAAGTGCCCCTGAAGACCGCCAGGGCGGGGCTTTCCGCTCTGGAGACGGCGATGCCGATGTTTTTCCACGCCACAAAATCCGCGCTCTCCGATTTCGGCGTCGGCACGCTTTTGGTCGCCGCCGGCATTGAAGGCGCGGTGATGAATGTGAAAACGAATCTGGTAAGTTTTCCTGATCAGGAGTTCAAAGAAGAAACGCTTCGCGAAGCAGAAAGCATTCTCAGTCGTGCGCGGGAAATGGCTGCGGACGTTGCCGGGAAACTTGAGCATGTTTTCGATAAATGAAGCAGGCTTTACTGTTAAAATAAGTCGAAATGTGGTATAATATTGCAAGTATGAACGGTGTATTGCTTTTAAACAAAGAAAAAGGCATGACTTCCCATGCCGCCATCCAAAAAGTGAAGAAAATCCTGGGCGTTAAAAAAATCGGCCATGCGGGGACGCTTGACCCGCTCGCGACGGGACTCCTCGTCGTTTTGGTCAACTCGGCGACGAAACTCTCCAATTATCTTTTGAACCAGGACAAGGAATACTTTGGGGAAGTGACGATCGGCATCGGGACGGACTCGGAGGATGCGGAAGGGAAAATCATTTCCCAAACAGAAGTTGAAAAACTCGATGATCCCGACCGAGCGCTTGCTGAGCTTGTGGGTAGAAGGTTCCAGGTTCCGCCCCTCTATTCAGCCCTCAAAATGGACGGAATGAAACTCTACGAATATGCGCGCGCGGGGAGGGACGTCGAACGGAAACCGCGGGAAGTGGTGATTCACAGGTTGGAAAGAAAAAGCCCGGTGACCTATGTTGGGGGAGCGGCCAAATTTTCCTTCTATTGCAAGGTTTCCAAAGGCACCTATGTCAGGACGCTTGCGAAGGAAATCGGCGAAAAACTCGGCTATCCAGCCCACCTTTCCGCCCTGGAAAGGCTTGCGAGCGGCCCCTTCAGGATTGAAGAAGCGCATACGCTCCAAGACTTGGAATCAGGAAATTATCGCCTGATAAAGATGGCTGATTCCCTCGCTTTCCCCAAGATCGAAGCCGGCATCTTGGCCGAAAGAATCAAGAACGGGAACAAACTTCCTGAAAACTTGGTCGGAAGAAAGGATCCCCACATCGCCTTCACAGAAAACGGAGAATTGCTCGCGATCTATAAATACATTAAAGGAACGTATCACGCGGAAAGAGTATGGAACTGATTCATTTCAAAAATCAAAATTACCATTACCTGGGAGGGATTGCGCTCGCTTTGGGCGAATTTGACGGCTTGCACCGCGCCCATCAAAGTTTGATTGGCGAGACGGTCAAATATGCCCGGGAAAACAAGCTGAAAGCGGGGGTGCTGACATTCGAGCCGCACCCCGACTTCGTTTTAAAAAAACGCCCCTACCAGGGTTACATCACGCCGCTTTCGGAAAAAGTGAGAGCCATGGCGGCTTTGGGCGTCGATTATCTTTTCGTCGTCAATTTCACCCCCGAATTTGCCCGCCTTTCCCCGGAGAAATTCGAACGGGAAGTCCTGGGCAGGCTCGACATCAGAAAGATCTTCGTCGGTTTTGATTACCGATACGGACTCCGGGGAGCGGGAAACCCGGCAAGTTTGCAAGAAAAATATCCTGTTCTGGTGCTGGATAAAATCATCCACAACGAAAAGAAAATCGGCTCATCGATCATCCGTTCCCTGCTCGCTTCCGGAAAAACGGAAGAGGCCGCGGCCCTGCTCGGGCGCCATTACAGCATCACGGGAAGAGTCATACCCGGGGACGGGGTGGGCAGAAAAATCGGATTTCCCACCGCCAACATCGAAATGGCCGGGGACTATCATTTTTTGAAAGAGGGCGTCTATGCCGTGATCATCACGGTCCGCGGCAAAAAACACGCCGGCGTCTGCAATCTCGGTCACAACCCGACCCTGAATTACGTGGAACGGCCCCGTTTGGAAGTGCATATCCTGGATTTTGATGAAGACATTTACGGTGAGGAAATCGCGGTGGATTTTGTAAAATACCTGCGCCCGGAAATCAAATATTCCGGTCCGGAAGCCTTGCTCATGCAGATTAGAAAGGACATCGCCCAGGCGGCGAAAATTTTGGAGGAAGCATGAAGATCGCAGTCATTGGCGCGATGCGGGAGGAAATCGAATTTTTGCTTCCGCATATGGAAAATTTGCGCGAGGAAAGGAAATTGAAAACCACCTTTTACGTGGGGAGCTTTTCCGGCAAGGAACTCGTCGTCGTACAGTCCGGCGTCGGGAAGGTCGCTTCCGGAATCCTCTTTTCCGCACTCATGCACGCGCATCCCGACAC
>FZPS01000143.1_pt261 | contig 12701 bp, 13 predicted proteins | sample 1817821 | NCBI WGS metagenome assembly FZPS01 (sample SAMEA104158645, study PRJEB21678) | metagenome | place: Germany | collected 2015-04-21 | reverse complement strand
TGAAAAGAAAATAAAACGGTATCTCTCGAAAAAAAAGAGAAATTCCGCTTTGAAAACTATTAACTTGAGTTGGGAATTTCAAATGAGATTTTTAAGTAACAATATTTTCAGTATTACCAAAAACTGTAATTACGTCGTTTCCAAGAAAACTGATTATTTCAACTAATTGGACTATATTTTGCATGTTTTTTATATTTATTAGATTCATATTAGTTTAGTAACAGTTCTATGTTTTTTTTGCACTCTACAATTGCATGTCATAATTAAGAAGTCATAAGTCATCAATATTTAAGATTCCTTTACGCAATAAACCATCATCTCGCCTTTCAATCATTCTTTTGGCGTTGTTCATAACGCATTTAATAATACGTTGTCTAGGTGAAAGGACTTTCTCTGACCACATTCCATCATGGATGAGTACCTGTAGGTGTTTTACTGAGGGATCGTTTAAAACCTCATCAAGTTTTTCAAAACGCCAATATCCATTGCTGTCGGAGCAATAATTGTATTTTGTTTTAAAAAAAGAGGAATAAACATTTATCAGCCCCCCATATTTATATCCTTCACAGCTTAAAATAAAAGGGTTTGTGTTATGAAAAGAAAACGTGTCGAGCTTAATTTCAAATAATTTCTCTAAATATTCCGTATCCAACCTGATGTACTTGTCAAGTTTCTCTTCAGAATCAATTGAATAGTAGTGTGAGTCAAAATGTAATCCAATGTGATGACCGAGGTTTTTTATCTCACGTAAAATGTTTGAGTGGTATGGGGACAATATGTTGTAATAATCAGTATGCAATTGAAAAAAATAAGTAGTTCTGACTCCTGCATGATTTTCTATTTCCGCCATTTTCAGCGCCACCTCTGTTGAAAACTCAACATCATGTCGCCAGATCACATCTTTTCTCTCCGAATTAAACTCATCCTTGTGTAGAATAAATTGAAATCCACGGTCAATAGCTAATTGAATAACTTTATTATAGTTATCAATAGTGAAGAAGTCGAAGTTGTACTTTTCTCTGTTAGTCATTTTTTGCCAAAATTAAAAATTTATAACTTTTGATACACCATAGTATGGCGATACCACATGTAATTCAACATCATTGATTTTTTCAAACTCTTTAATACCATTCGAAATCCATTTTGCAAAGTCATTCCAACTATTATGCTTTTTTAAATATTTTCTAATTAATAGCTCAACGGTACTAACCTTTAAGTTTAAGTGTTCTCGAACCTCTGGGTTAGAGAAATGACATATCCAAAGTACTTTCATAAAATTATATTATGTAAATCTACATACGCTTTTCTAGGCTCAATCCCGCAACAAGGGCGCATACTTACAATACGCACACCACTTGCTCGCTGTGGACCAATTTTTAAGAATGTACCCAATGCTGTTGTATTACCGCCTAATCCAAGTGGTCCAATATTGCTTTCATTTAAACGTTTCGTGATTTCATTTTCAATTTCGCTTTGGATATTGTGATTGCCAAAGACCATGGCTTCAAGCATTAATGAGGTAGCTTCAAAATGAGATCGTCCAATGCCAATGGCCAGTGTAACGGGAGAGCATCCCAACTTTCCGGAAGCCTCTACCGCCCAATCAATTATTTCGTCAGTAACAACCGACACCTTGTGTTTATGGAAAACACGGAAAGTTTTCCCCCTTATTTCGGGTCCGCCACCGTGCATAAGGATGTGCAAACGGATTACATCTTCTTTCACTGGTTTAATCAGTATCGGCGATGGAAGTAAAGCTCCCGGATCGATATCCAACCCGCCCGATTGATCAATTCGTTGCAAATCGTCACCTTTTATAGCCATTGGTCTGCCGGGCAATGCTCGCAGTCCCTCCATAACTCCCTGACTGATGGCATTCATCAGTTCTCCACTTACACTTTTGTTGGGGCCTACTTCTAAAAACAGGTGAGGTATCCCTGAATCATCACATAATGGACTTCTGTTTTTCTCCGCTGCTAAAGCGTTTTCTAATGTTCTTTCTAAAACCCATTTAGCACCGGGTACTGTTTCCCGTTCGATGGCTTCTCGATAGACCTTTTTTTTGTCATCACTAAAGGTTGAACCTGCTGTAATCAGCGTTTCTTTTACTTTCTCTATTATTTCATCTTTGTTCATCGTATATGCTTTTACCGTGAGCCGCTGCAATTATTGCCGGATAGTCTTTAACTTCGAGCATATGGAAAGCTTCCATACCCAATTCGGGGAAAGCCACCACTTTATGCGATAGGGTTTTACTGTTTAATAAAGCGGTAACAGGCGGAATTACAGCGTAAACTGAATTGTGTTTGGCTAAGGCTGTTATGGTTTCTTTACTAAGTTCTCCTTTGCCTAAATGCAATCTCACGCCTGCTTTTGATAAAGCAGGAATGGTGCTTTCAATATCATACTTGTTGCTTGAAGTTGGCCCCACACCTGCAGGACTTACTGCAGTATGAAAAATAACAGCACCCTCAAGATCGATTCCGTATTCTTCCAACTTGCCCAATTCAATCAAAGAAACAATTTTCGGGAGAACAGAATCACGACCTGTATAGATATAACCGGAAAGAGAAATCATATCACCAACATAAACCTTCAGAATGTCATTTATATCAATTGGAGTGTTCAATATTTTAATCATTTTGGATTGAGTTCTTAGATTGTTGATTGCTCATAAATTCTTCTTTTGCTTCCAATAAATCAAATTTTAATGGTGGCATATCACTTCTTATCCCTTTTCGAATGATAATCTCGAGGAAGGAAGGGCCCTCATTTTTGAGAAGGGATTTAACTGCTTGTTTAATATCATCAACATTTTTAAAAGCTTTCCCCATTGTTTTATAACCTGAATTTGTTGCTATATCTGTCAGGTTTGCACTAAACCCTGCAGATTGCTGACCACCAACAGATTCATGAACACCGTTATTTAATACAACATGAAGTATATTTTTAGGTTTTATACCCCCTGTGGTGGTGAAAGCACCCAGATGCATGATGGCTGAAGAATCTCCCTCCAAACATACAACGGTCTGTTTTGTTCCTAATGACAGGCCAGTGGCTATTGAAGACGTATGCCCCATGGCGCCAACATTTAAAAAATCATAGTTGTGCTTTTCTTTTCTAATATTCCGTAATTCGTACAATTCGCGGGTAGCCCTACCCGTTGATGCGACCACAATTGAATCATGAGGAATTGTATTCAAAACACAATTTATCGCTTCTTCTCTGCTTAAAAGCTGTTTATCATCGCTATTAAAACCAGCTTTTTCACCCTTTTCAAATACACCTTTTGTTGCAATGAGTGCTACCGGGCTATTGGATGTTTTAGCAACATCTAGGGACCATTTAAGTGCCTCAATTGTTCCTTCCGTATCATCTGTCAACACTTTATATGGAATATCCATAGTCTCTAACAACGTTGTGGTAATCTCCCCTTGTTTTTTGTGTTGTGCATGGTCATTTCTGCCTGGTTCACCACGCCATCCGATAAGTAAAATTAGGGGTATGCTATAAACCCCTTGGTGCACAAGCGACAAGATTGGGTTAACAGTATTTCCGATACCTGAGTTTTGCATATACACCAAGGGTATCGTTCCTGTTGCCAGATGGTATCCTGCAGCTAAACCGATGGCATTACCTTCGTTAGCTGCAATGACATGCCTGTCTTTTGACCAAGAGTCTTCTATGTGTAAACAAAAATCATTTAGCAGGGTATCAGGAACCCCTGTAATAAACTCAATACCTGAATCATGTAGTTTGTCAGAGAATGATGCAATATCTATCATGTTTTATCTTTATAAATGTGCGAATAAATTATTTAATTCCCTTTCAAGATTCCAGACTTTATCAATGATATTATCAGAAGTAATTTGTGATTTCCCTGAAAAGTTTAAAAGGCTCTGAAATTTCTCTTGTATTTCAATGTCCGTCATTGGATTCTCAGGCTCACCTTTAGGGAAATCTACTCTTTCTGTTAAAATCACATTATTTCCAAAATCAATTTCCACTATAGCCACTCTTTTATCAGGGACAAGTGCAGAAAGTTCATTGTCAGCTTCAATAAATATCTTGTTAGTTAAAGATATAATTTTTGAGTCGCTTATATTTTCAGTTGTAAAAACATTTATATCTGCACTGCCTTTTATTAGAGCAACTGCAACTGAGAATGGTATACTCATTTTTGCCGAATAGGGATTTGAGACACTTTTTGCATCGTGCTTTCCAATAACTCCTTTATATGTTTTAATTGTGACTTTCTTAATCTCATTTACATTAAATTGAACAGAATCTTTAATTTTCAAAGCCGCTTCAATCGCAGGGTGAGCATGTCTGCATGCAGCATATGGTTTGACGTATACTTTGTTGATTAATGGAATTTCATGATTAAAACAATCATAAAAACGATTTTCTTGTGCCATCATGGCTAAAAATCCTGTATCTCCACTTAAAACATCTTCAGGTCCGGCAAAACTGCTGCCTGCTGTAATTGCAGCCATTAGACCATTAAGGGCTGCATTTCCTGCATTATATGGCTTTAACTCCGAGCCGTCCTCTATCACTTTTAAAGAACCAGAAGCTGTGATAGCTGCTGCTGAAAATGTATCTTTTAATTGAGTTCTATTAAAGCCAAGTAACGTTGCCACACCTACGGCTGCACCAATGGATCCACAAGTTGCTGTAGGATGGAATCCCATGTTATAATGTGATGGTTGTATAGCACTTGATAATAGTATTGCAGTTTCATAAGCAATGACAACTGCATTTATAAAAACATTTGCACACACCTTCTCTTTCTCAGCAATTGGTAAAAGTGCAGAAAAAATTGGAGAACCAGGATGAATAGCACCATAACGTGATCCATCATCAAGTTCCGAAACATGTGAATTAAGACCATTAACTAATGTTGCCGTGTAGATATCTGTCTTTCTATTTAAACCTACAGCAGTTATATAATTTGATTGAGTATTGGAAAAATTAAGTATGTTATTTACTTTCTGATCCAATAATTTGGTGCCGGCGAAAGTAACCCCCAGATAGTCTAATAAACATCTCTTTACCTGATGAATAATATCATCAGAGAGAGATGAGTTTTTCAACTCTAAAAGATAGTCTATTAGTTTATCTGTCTTATTGTACATGACGTAATTATATTTAAAAAAATTCAAAATACTCGGGACTCTCACACTTGGCCTCTGACCAGGCTTGGTCAAGAACATCTACAATTTGCTGTGGTAACTCACCTTCATGGCAAGCCGCCATATTTTGTTCGAGTTGTATCATTGAAGATGCACCTACAATAATACCATCGTTTTTACCACAATCCAATAAGCTATGATTGGCCAACCACCTGTAAGCAGCATTAACTGGTGCTATATTGTATTCCTTGCATTTACTGGTTAAAATATTAACAGCATCAAAATATGATTTTTTCCAATATCTTTTCCGATAGCTTTGAAGCCTTGCAAACCTGCCTTGATGGGGTTGTTCTTCAAGATTCATATGCTTTCCGGTGAGCATTCCTCCTGCTAATGGGTTATAGGCATAGAAGCGCATATCAAATTGTCGTAGAGCCGGTATAAGCTCAGGTTCTATATTTCTGCTTAACGCATTGTACCTTCCCTGATACACTGAGGGACAAAGCCACCCATTGTTATTACATATATGCCTAATATCCACTACCATCCATGCCGGAAAGTTACTTAAACCAAATTCTTTTATCTTTCCTTCTTCGTATAAGGCATTCACAGCTTCAAGAGCATCTTCAACCGGAGTAACCGCATCGGGAAAATGGAAATATAAAATATCAACTTTGTCTGTTCCAAGTCGCTTTAATGATTCAGAAAACTGAAAATTGACAGCTTCACCATCGAGCTTACCGGTAATTCGGGGATGAATTTTCGTTGCAATGGAAAAATCTTTGGTGGTTAAGTTCGATATTACTGAACCTAATATCACTTCTGTATTGCCATTATTATAAACATAGGCTGCATCAAGCTCATTGTTTCCACTGGTCAAGAACTGTTTTACCATTTTCAGGCTGTCTTCCTCACTAACCTGTGGTCCAAAATTCATTGTCCCTAATATCAGTTTTATCTTTTTTTCCATTTTGAAGTAATAAATCAATTCTTATTTGCCCGATATAAGCTTTAGGAAGGAGAGTTCATTTTCAACAACACCATAGGCTTTTGCCCGGTAACTTATTTTCTTTGCCCAACTGCGATGAGGGTTTATCTCATTCATTTTGTTTGCATTTTGACTCTTCACAACCCCTCCTGTTGAGTTTAAAATCTGCAGAGCATCTTCATATTCCTCACTCGTGACTGTCTGCATTGCATTTACAAAACGTGCATGAGATGGATGAATGATTGTTTTCCCAATAAATCCATTTGCTTTATCAATGATTACTTCACGTAACAAACCATCAATTGCTTCATCTATTATTGGTGTTCGGTTTACTAGAGATTTGTGAATATCTTTATTGATTACATTGTCGATATTGTGTTCCTTATCGGCAAGAAAATACTCCCAAACCGGAGCTGAAACCGAATATTCATCTTCTGCTCTTGAAAAGAAGTTGAGTATATCTGCAAGGCAGTCCCTGACAGAAAAGATATCATAAATTGAATAATTAATCCCTCTTCTGACACCAAACAATGATGAGAAATCTGTACCTCCAACTCTGATGTTTAAAATAATATCTTTATATGGGTCCAAAATGTTTTTTAAATTTGACAATTCCGTAATCCTAGTTTCAAGGTAAGCAATTTCTTTGCCCTCCAAAATTGGCATTCCATAAAGAGTCGTCTCGAGCTTATTTGCAGTAAAATCAAGTATTTTAAGGTAATGCCCGGCATTCTTGCTATTGAATTTTGGAAACACAAAACCGGATAAAACTTTGGCTTGTTTGGCCGATAGTCTTTTTATAAATTTTTCAAATTGCAGCAGATTTCTAACTCTTAAAAAGATTAGTGGAATATCATTCAAGGAAATCACCCCGCTGTCAATGGCATCTGCTATTTTCTCAAGATGATTGAGCACATTTAATTCAGCATTTTCAACATCCTGTTCCTGAATCGCATCCTCAAAACACATCACCATTGACGTTATTTCATTTAACTTCTTATTCAACAGCTTATTCAGTATATTCTTCGTTCCCGGCATGTAAAGTGTTGCGCCAAGACAGTACTGCAAGATACCTTTTTTAGTGTTCTTGTCAAAGTTGATGGGTTCTTGTAGAAAATGAAAATTCGGATTGTAGAGATGATGTTTCATAGTTTCAATATTTCACTCAAAATTAATGAATCGAACCTTTAACAGAACAGATTGCTTCAGGATAATACTGGTCAATCACCCGCTTGACCAAACTAACCTGCTTGGCCCTTTGTTTAGCTTCGGTTGAAGTTGTATCCCAACCGTGGGTCTTGGCTACTGAACCACCCGTTTTCAAATAAACAGGCGCTGTTACTCGTATCATTTCGGGCACTTCATAGTGTCGGATAAATCCTCCGGAAGAGGCTGGGTTTTCGGTATGTAAATCGATAGGAATGTCAATAGCTTGTCTCAGTGCAGCTAACATAGGTAATTGTAAATCACGCACTGGATTGACTGAATTTGCTCCTAGTGTTTCTAATAGCTTGGCAGAGCATGGGTTTCCAAGACCTGTATGGGCTGACATTTTAAAACGTATAGTTGGGGGAAGTTCACAAAGTGTGCGCATTTCATTCAAAACCCATAATAAGCCTTCGTCATAAAGTAAAAAAGAATTGCACCCTAACGCTGATGCACGTTTAACATCTTCAATAGCCCTGACAACTTGCTCCTGGCCTCTTAATCGAAGACCCATTCTCTGGCCTTCAGGTGTTAAAACCGAAGCACTTGTATCATAAGTAGCTCGTGGCCCAATCGAGAGCACTAGCTCTACCTGACCCTGATTAGCTAATGAAACCATCTCCACAATTTCACTATCTGTGAGAAGCATTATACCTTTGGTCTGTGTAACACGGTGGATAACCATGTCCTTTTCATTAACCTCATCCAACAATGATTTCATTGCAGTTGGCCCCTGAATTCCTGGAACTTCAAAGCGATATTGTGCGCCATCGGAAAAACGTTTTTCAGAAGAAGGTAAATCGTATGCATCACCTGAAGGTAATCCTATTTTATTTAAAAAATCACGAGTTTCTTTCATTGATAATGTTATTATAATTGTTAAAATATTCTATTATCATATTTTCTCCATCTTCATTTAGAACCTTCAATGTTGTATTAACCTTTGAAATAATAGAAGAAAGAATAAATGGATTTTCTGCCATTATATGCATTCTAAAACATACTTGATCTAGTGAATTACTTTTTTTGACATAATCACCTTCTTTATAAAATTCAGTAATATTCAATACTTCAGACATTCCATAAAGTTCTTTTAAACCAATTATTTTATCTATTTTTCCTGATTTAACTGGAAAATATAAATTGCAGCATGATTGCTTAAAAAAAGGATTATCTTTCATTTTAATATTTTCATCTGACATACTATTGCTTAGAGCTAAATTAATCATATAATGTAAACTATTTGATTGATTAATTATATCGGTGAAAATATATGATTGACTTCCTCCAAGTCTGTAACCTGCTTCATAAAAATAAAAATTTGAATCCTGATCAACAAAAGCCTGCAAGGTAATAACACCATTTTTAATTCTAAGTGACTTAAATAATTCCTGCATCTTTAAGTCTACATTATTTAAATAGTTCTTAAGATGCTTAGAAGGATGCAAGTAAGCAATCGGATACTTTAAAATTGAACCATTAGAAGATGTAGTATACTTATCAAATGAACTTGAAATACTGTATGAAAAATCTTGGATATGGTATCTAATAAAAACATCATCCATATTTACTAGGTATTTCTCTAACATAGCTCTTTTGGTTACAGAACTCTCTAAAGCAATATGATAATTATCATAAAATTGCTTATAATTATAGCAAATTGAAATACCTTTTGCACCACTTCCATCAACAGGTTTTACCAACACTGGGTAAAGTGACTTTGTATATTCCTCATTTGCTAAAAAGTCTTTTACATTATATTCAGGTATAACACCTATACCAAATTTTCTTAAATGTTTTTTGAATTTTTCTTTATCAGACAACTCATCCCATTGTTTTCTATTTGTATAAAAAGGGACTCCAGATAATTCACTTAAAGAAATTGCAGCATTAATACTCTCTTCTGCAGCTCCACAAAAAAAACCATCAATTTTATTTTTATCAATAATTTTGGCAACTTCTGAAAAACTCATAAAGTCAATATTATATGACTTATCTGCAATTTTCATATATTCTGCGTTCTTATTTCTGCCTATTGAGAATAAAGAAAAACCTTTCTCATTCGAGTATCTTTTAATGTCTTTCGCGAAGGCTGATCCACCTAGTAGAAGTAGTTTTTTATTTTTTAAATCCATTTATTTTTCTATTTTGTGATGACTACCAGTTCATGCAATAAGGATTCTGTTTTATCCATCGAATCAAAAAGCAAACTCCTGTTTTCAGATTGAAATATGGCAAATCCATACCTATCAAGACTACTTGTTATTTTTTTTATTGAATCACCATTTATCAATGATAATTTCCAATATTTAACCCCCTTAATTGAATTTAACTTGTCGATATTCTCTATTGATGATGCAACACCAGTAGGAAAATTAAAATATTTCACTCCTGAATATTTTGACAGTGATGCCTGAAGAACATCATTGTTTATTTTATTCTTGATAGAAACATCGATTAAAATATCTTCCATATTTATTCCTGTTGACAAAGGAACCAATATCGAAGAAATAAAATCACCACCTAAGCGAGGGCTTGTCTCAATAATGTAAATGCCACGAGAATTGATTTTTATTTCAGTATGAGAAGCACAATTTTCAAAGCCCAGAGTTTGTCCAATTTTTACAATAAGCACACTTAACTCGCTTTGCTGTTGAAGTGAAATATCTGCAGGTTGAATGTGTGCTATTTCGACATTGTAAGGAAAATCGGTCGTTGTTTTTTCTGTGAATTGAATTACATGATGTTCTCCATTAAAATGAATTCCTTCAATGCTGTATTCTTGTCCTTCAATAAACTCTTCTATCAATACATTTCCTTTTTTTGTGTATCTCAATGCTTCTTCAAGAGCATCTGCCGCACTGGTGTGGTTTTCACAATAAATAACCCCTCGGCTGCCTGAGTTGTCTCTTGGTTTTACAATTACAGGATATGTAATATTAAGTTCCGCCAATTCTCGGGCATTGTTGATTACATATCCTTTAGCACATGGTAGACCAGCTTCAATGAATTTCTTTTTCATTAACAACTTATCAGTTGAGTTTAGCGCTGTTTCAACTGAATAGAACGGAAGATGTAATTCTTCAGCAACACGCGCCATCATTAAGAGGGGCTTGTCGGTTGCAGCTGTAATTACGCCTGAGATATTGTATTTCTGAGCAACTGCAACAGTTTTTTCAAAATCATCGCCGGCTACTACCTCAAATGCATCCACTGTTTTTTTGCATTCAGCATTTGGGTTAGGGTCAATGCCTACAGTAAACAAACCTTTCAACTTGCATCGTTCTATTAAAGATTGTTGCAATGGTCCTGTACCAAAAATTAAAATAGATTTATTGGACTTCATTTACTGCCTGGTTTAAAGTTTCTGCTATTAAAACGATTTCTTCTTTGGTCAATGAAGCATACATCGGCAAGGTAATTTCGTTGTCAGTAACATATTCTGTTGTTGGCAGGCTAGCATTGCAGTTCAGGTATATAGAGAATTTGTGAATGGCAGGATAATGTATGCTGGTTTGTATCCCTGCGGCATGTAATTTTTCGCGTACCTGATCACGTTTTTCGGCAGTAGAATCTTTAAGCACAATAGGCATGATGTAATTTGAAACGAATTCCTTGTTGTCGGCAAAAGGTATGGTTATGCCATCGATGGAAGAAAGTTGTTTCAAATATTCGTTTCTTACTTGTACTCTTTTTTCAAGATCAGTTTGCAATTTTTTCATCTGTGCCACACCGATTGATGCCCTTATGTCGTCCAATCTGAAGTTGTAGCCTAATTCAACTATATCGTAAGTGGTGGCATGGCCGCTTGCACGCTGATATGACATAGTTGTCATGCCATGTGAGCGTAGTAAACGTGCTTTTTTAGCCATTTCTTCGTTGTTGGTGATAAGCATTCCTCCCTCACCTGTACTGATGTTCTTGTTAGAAAAAAAGCTGAAGCAACCGACATCTCCAATCGTACCCAGTTTCTTACCCTTATATTCAGAAAGAGGCCCATGACATGCATCTTCAATCACTTTCAAGTTGTACTTCTGAGCAATTGACATAATTTCATCCATTTTTGCCGGGAATCCAGCCATGTGTACCACCAATATTGCCTTTGTTTTGTGAGTAATTTTTTTCTCAATGTCAATAGGGTCGATATTGATGTGATTAGGGCTTACAATATCACAAAATACTGGCGTTGCTCCAACGTATTTTATACTGTTTACTGATGCAGCAAAAGTCAATGATGGACACAGAACTTCATCACCTGGTTTTATATCACATAAAATACATGAGAGATGTAAAGCATCAGTACAGTTAGACATACTAACAGCATATTCAACATTTAACATATCAACGAACTGTTTCTCTAATTCCTCACATTTTGGTCCTGTGGAAATCCACTTTGAACGTATCGTTTCAGTTACCGCTTCAATTTCTTCTTCGCCAAAATTAAGCTTGAATAAGGGTATCTTATATTCCATTTTTAATTAAATTGTATTGGGTTACATTTTTGCATCCAGATACTTTCCCTTTTCGATATAATCGAAATTGGGAATCATCTCAAAAAACAGTTTGACCAACTGTTCCTTGGTCCAGCTTCTATTTTGTTTAAACGATGTGATTGTATCCGTGAAATGCTGTATCAGCTTCTGGTCATACAATGCTTCATTTTTTACAATACCCAGATTTTGGAACCGATCCAGATCAATGACTTCATTCTCGGTGAAGAATTCTTCAAAGTCTTTTTCTCCGGTCGTGTCGCTTTGTGTGAAGAGACAGGGCCATTCTCCTTTCTCGGGTAATGTGTGAGTCAGTTCTCTGGCTTCTTCTTCACTCTCACACAAATATGGTTCGTAACCAATATGTTTAAGATACCTTACGGCAATATCCGAGAACGTAATCAAATGGAGACTCTCACTTAATTTGGGAAAGAAAATATCCCTGTTTTCTCCGAAGATGGTGGACATCAAACAAAGTTCACCTGATTCTTTGGGAATCACGAAATATCTTTTTACGTCGTTGGGTGCCACAATGGGCTGACGTTTCTGTATCCTTTGGTTGAAACCATGCAGCAGGGAGCCATCGGAAAATGCCACGTTGGCAAAACGGGCAGTGGAGATTGTTATCTGTTCACTGTACTTCATCAGGAACATCTCCATGATCCGCTTGGAAGCACCCATCATATTGGCAGGATTGGCTGCCTTGTCTGTAGAAACACAGAAATATTTCTTTACACCCTTTTCGATGGACTGACGGATTGTTTTCTCTGTATTGAAGATATTCACATCGATCATCCGCATCATGGTGAAGGGATCTTTTTCGCTACGTACGTGCTTCAGCGCAGAAAGGTTGAGTACGTAATCATACCCCCCATCGTTGTT